>Ga0307421_1001400_pt1 | contig 14549 bp, 15 predicted proteins | sample SalMarWE160270MG_FD_202163 | JGI IMG/M metagenome (GOLD analysis project Ga0307421, IMG submission 202163) | Salt marsh sediment microbial communities from the Plum Island Ecosystem LTER, Massachusetts, United States - WE1602-70 | ecosystem: Environmental > Aquatic > Marine > Intertidal zone >...
TGCGCAAGGTGGCCACTGAACTGAATCGTCTCATGGAAGACAGGTTCGTGGAGACCTTCACCAAGATCGCTGACGAGTTCCGATCCTTCTTCCCACGCCTGTTCAACGGGGGCCAGGCCAGTCTCGTCCTGACCGATCCAGAGAACCCCTTGCAGAGCGGCGTCGAGATCGTAGCCCAGCCCCCCGGACGCCGTCGCCGAAGTATCGCCATGCTCTCCGGCGGCGAGAGGGCCCTGACGGGGGTGGCCCTGACCTTCTCCGTGCTCAAGACCTGCGCTACGCCTTTCTGCCTCCTGGACGAGGTGGACGCGCGTCTCGACGAGGTGAACGTGGGCCGCTTTGGCCAATCGCTGGAGGAGCTGGCGGAGAAGACTCAGATCGTGGTCATTACCCACAACCGAGGAACTGTGGAGATGGCCGATTCGATCTATGGGGTGAGCATGGGCGGGGATGGAGCCTCCAGAGTGCTCTCGCTGAGGCTGGAGCAGGTTGACACGAAGGTATCATAGGATCGTTTGATGGGAGGTACCTGGTGAGCACGGTGCGCGTCTTGACCACCGGTGGCACCATTGCCATGGCTCACGATGAGGCGGCCGGCGGGGCTGTCCCCGCCCTGCGGGGAGAGGACTTCATCAGCCTGCTGCCCCCCGGCATCGGCGCGGTGGAGACGGAGGAGTTCTGCAACCTCCCCAGCGCCCATTTCACTCTGGACACTATCTGGGGGCTGAAGACACGCGTGGAAGAGCTGGTCAAGGGCGATGGGGTCCAGGGAGTGGTGGTCACTCACGGCACGGACACCATGGAGGAGACGGCCTACCTCCTCGATCTCACGGTGGACACCGACAAGCCTATCGTTCTCACCGGGGCCATGCGCACCGCGTCCGAGATAGGCTACGAAGGCATGGCCAACCTTCTGGCAGCCATCAGGGTGGCCGCAAGCGAAAGCGCCAGGGGTATGGGCGCCCTGGTGGTCATGAACCAGGAGATACACGCGGCGCGCCACGTGACCAAGACCCATACGCAGAGCACGGACACCTTCAAGTCGCCAGCCTTCGGACCGCTGGGCAGAGTCGATGGCGACAGGGTCGTGGTGGAGCACGCCGTCTGCCGGCAGCACATCCCATGTTCCGGCCTGACACAAGACGTGCACCTCCTCAAGCTGGTCGTAGGCATGGATGACGGCTTACTGCGCCACTTGAAAGCCCGGGGAGCCGCGGGCGTGGTCATCGAGGCCCTGGGTGGAGGTCGAGTGCCTCCCTGGTGGATGGGGACGATCCGCGAAGCTGTCGACCAGGGCATGTCCGTAGTCATCGCCTCACGCTGCCCCAGCGGCCGCGTCTACGACGGCTACGGCTACGACGGCGCGTACAAGGATCTCCTGGGGTCCGGAGCCATCTTCGCGGAAGATCTGAACGGGCAGAAGGCGCGCATCAAGCTGATGGTGGCCTTGGGACAGACGAGGGATAGAGGCGCTATCCAGCAGTTGTTCAGCGCCGGGGTCCTAGAACCATCGCAGGCGTAGCTCGTCCAGGAAGCCGCTCTCGCTGAGCTCCAGGATCGCCGCGTTCACCTGTTCCTGAAGGACGAAGCTGTTCGGACGCGTGGCCATGACGTAGGGATCCTCCGTCACTGGAGGCCCCACGATGCTGATTCCACCCTCTTCCCGAGAGAACTCGTAGGTCGAGACGACATCCGTGATTGCGGCGTCCAGTTCTTTTCCGTTGAGCGCCGTCAGAGCTTCCTGGGCGCTAGCGTAGGGCAAGAGCTCGAACTCCATCCTTCTGAGCAACTGCCGCGCCTCCACGTCTCCCATGGAGCCCCACTCCACTCCGACCCGCTGGCCCGGCAGGTCCTCTACACTGGCTATCCCAGATTCCGTCTGGCGCACCACCAGCACCTGCCCGGCGTTGAAATAAGAGTGGGAGTAGACCACGTCCTCCGTCAACCTGGAGTCGAAGGGCAACGCGGAGATGATCAGATCTACCCTTCCCACGCGCAGTGCATCGTAGAGCCCGTCGAAGGAGATGATCACGAATTCGACGTCGACGTCGAACCTGCGAGCAAGCTCCCACGCCAGGTCAACGTCGTAGCCCACCAGCTCACCCCCATCATCTATGTACTCGAACGGGGGATAGCTGGCGTCCATGGCGATGCGGATCAGGCCCTCCTCTTGAATGCGCTCCCAGGTCTCGTCCTCGCCCTCTTCTCCAGGCGCCAGCGCCAACCACAGACCCGCCGCGATGGTCAACACGGCGAGGAGGATCACCAGAGCCAGGCTCAGCCGCTTCTCTCTGGACTCCGATCTCATCCCATTCCCCCCGCTACTCTGGCCCCACGAGCCAATCCGTCGCTCCATTGGCGTACTTCTGTATCTCCAGATAGATGGGCTTGAGGATGAAATCAGGTGTTACCAGAGTGTAGTAGTCACGGAAGTTCTTCTCGGGGCCGGGCGTCCGGAAAGACCAGATCGCGAGGCTCTGGCACCAATCCCATTCGGCCGCCAGTTCATAGGCCTGGATGGTGTACAGTATGCGCTGGTAGGAGCGCACGGCCTTGGTCCACCGCGGGTGATCGTTCCAGCCCCCCTCTGTGATCATCACCTTCTTGTCCTCATCGCCGTTGCGGACCATCACCTCCCGCACCAGCTCGGCCCTGGAGAAGTTGATCTTGTTCTCGGCGGGAGGGTCATCCGCGGGATAGACGTAGCCATAGGCGTGGATCGCCAGGATGTCGAAGTAGTCCTTGGCCCCGGCATCATACATCCTCTGCAAGAATACAAGGTCGCTCAGACCCCACTCGTTGCCCTCGCGCGCTATCGTTGGGGCCAGCCCTCCGTTCAGGACGTAGCAGTCCGGGTTGGCCTCCTTGGCGCGCTGGTAGGCGACCTTGAGGAGCTCGGTGTACCCCTCGGGATCGACGGGGCGATAGCCCCACTCGAAGCTGAGGTTGGGCTCGTTCCAGATGATGAAGTAATCCACCCGTCCCTTGAAGTGGTCCACGAACGCATAGACGAAGTCGCCGAAATCCTCGAAATGCTCCTCGTCCAGGTAGCGAAACGTCGTGCCCTTGGGCCGCGCCCACTCGGGCACGAAATCGAGGCGAGCGACCACGGTGAGGCCCTGGTTCACGGCATGGTCGACCACCAGATCGGCATGTTGCCAGTCGAGCTCTCCCTTCCTCACGGGCTCGATGTAGCCCCAGGGGAAGTACTCGACGATCCAGGTAGCTCCCATCTCGCGAACCAGTTGAAGAGTCCGCTGGATCTTCCACTCCTCCACCTCGTCGGTGAGACGGGTGTGTACGCCCATCTTGGGGTTCACGCTCTCGACGGTGTGGGGCAAGCCCATGATGATGATGGGCCTGGGGATGGCGCCGGCAACAGCCAGTACGCAGACGAGGATCAGGGCCCTCGCCGCGTACGCTATGGTCTCTCTGCGCTTGACTGTGAGGAGATACCGTACCACTGGCCTATGAACAAAGGAGGGAAGGGCGCGCGAGCCCTATCCCTCCCATCGTGCAACTCACGGCTGGTGTGAGCACTAGCTTCGTTCCAGATAGTCGCAAATGCCCTTGGCAGCCTTCCGCGCGTCGGCAACGGCTTCCACGATGGTCGCCGGGCCGGTAACGGCATCACCCGCGGCGAAGACACCTGCCACCGAGGTCTCCTTGGTCTCCGGATCGACCTCGAAGGTGTTCCACCGCGTGGTCTTGAACCTGGAGTTCTCGGCCAGCCAGGAGATGTCGGGGCGCTGACTGATGGCCTGGATCATCATGTCGGCCTCCATCTCGAACTCCGAGCCCTCTACCGGCACAGGGCGGCGGCGCCCGCTCTCGTCGGGCTCGCCCAGCTCCATGCGAAGGCACTCCAGCCCCGTCATCTTGCCGTCCTGGCCCAGGACGCGCGTAGGATTGGTCAGGAAGTGAAAGACGATACCTTCCTCTTCGGTCTCCTCGATCTCTGCTTCGTCCGCGGGCATCTGCTCCCTGGCTCGACGGTAGACGATGAAGGAATCTGCACCCAGACGGCGAGCAGTTCGGACGGCGTCCATGGCCACGTTCCCGCCACCGATGACCGCGGTCTTCTTGCCTACGTGCACCTTCTTGCCGGAATTCACGTCCCGCAGGAAGTCTATGGCGTGGAGCACGCCTTCCAGGTCCTCGCCCTCGATGCCCATCCAGCGGGGCTCGTGGGCACCAATGCCCACGAAGACAGCATCATACTCCTGGAGCAGATCCAGGAGCTCTTGCTCCGATTGGACAGGGGCTTCCAGACGCAGTTCGACCCCCAGGTCCAGGACGCGTTGTACGTCCTGCTTGATCGCCTCTCTGGGCAATCTGTACGACGGTATCCCAGCCCAGAGCATCCCGCCTTCCAGCGAGTGAGCCTCCAGGATGGTCACCGCGTGGCCGGCCTTGGCACACTCCCACGCCACGGTCAGGCCTGCTGGCCCCGAGCCTACAACGGCTACCTTCTTGCCCGTCGGCGCTCCAGGCTGCACGTGAGCCTTACCATAGTCGGCGGCTGCACGCTTGAGCCAGGCGATGGCCAGCGGGGTCCCCTTCTTGCCCAGCGTGCACTGCCCCTCGCAGTAGTGCACGCAAACACGCCCGCAGGTCGCCGCCAAGGGGTTGTACTCCAAGATCTGGGCCAACGCCTGATCGAAATCGCCCTCTGCGATGAAGCCGATGTACTCGGCTGGGCAGCAGTGTAGAGGACAGGCCTCGTTGCACGGCTCCTTCTTGCAGGCCAGGCATCGCTCGGCCTCAGCGATCGCGTCCTCCCTGCTGTAGCCGGAGGCAACTTCATCGAAGTTATGGATGCGGGCGTCCGCATCCTGCGTTCCCATCTTCACCCGGTCGAGCTGCATCTTCTTCTTCTCAGGCAAAGTGACCTCCTCGTGTCGTTCTGCTCTGATATTCCTCCACGGTGCCCTCGGCGACCGGCTGACTATTATAGGCCGCGGCCAGGGGATTGTCAATCGAAAAGCCCATATTACTGGACGATCTGCACCGCGTGCTCAGCCTGGTAGGGATAGTACTCGAACGAGCAGTCGAATGAAGCGATGGTGCCCGGAGGTATCCGTGAAGGCTCGGTGAACGCGAAGCCCGCGTTCGAGATCTTGCCGAACGAGTCGTAGAGAGACACCACGGCCCTCGTGTAATCCGCGGTCGTGAGCCCGTCATTGCGCATGCTGCCCACGACGTGATAGAACCCGGCTTCGTCCAGACGCGCGTAACTATGAAGTACGACGATACCTTCGCCAGGTCGCTCCGTCGTCGCCCGCGCGGCGGCCCGGAGACTGTATCTCTTCCAGTCCCCCGGGTTCTCCCAGACGATGACGAAGGGCGTCCTCTGTCCAGGGACCATCAGATCCACCAGGGCGGACCCGGTGATGGCCTCCAGGACACCCCCCGCAGCGTCGTAGAATGTGATGTGCACTCGAATCTGATCCACGTTGTGGATCATGTCGTTGTGCACCTCGCCCACGATGTGCAGGGCGCCCAGGTCATCCACGTAGTCGTTGGTGCCCATCAGCCCAAGAATGACTTCGGATGGCTGGGGCGTAGCGGCTACGGGGGAAGGTGGTGTGGGCACAGCCACCGCAGTGCCACTCGGAACCACTAGGGCGCTGGCCGCTTGGGCCAACCTGGCCAGGGGTAGTCGTAGCCAGGAGGCGGTGGTGGCCACGACGCCTACCGGGCTCGATTCTGTCACGCCGTCGAAGGTCGTGATCTGATACCGATAGGACGTCGATGGATTCAGTCCGCTCTCACTGAATCCCGTGTCTCTTACGCTGGTCCGCAAGGTATACATGTTGTAGCCCGAGCCCATGTCCCAGTAGACGCGGAAGATGGCTCCTGTCGCCGCAGTGGGCGCCTCCCAGACCAGGTTGATCTCGTCGCCCCCCACGCTCACCGCAGAGACGTTCACAGGCGGAACGGGAGGAGAGATCCACGTGCCCGGTGTGGCCTCGGGACCGACCGTCGCCGTAGCTGTGGGTATCGTGGCGGTCGGAGTAGGGCTAGCCGCTGGGGTCGAGGTATGCGTAGCTGTCGGTGTCGGTGTCGATGTCCTGGTACTGGTGTGTGTCGGCGTGGGAGTGGCCGTCATCGTGGGCGTGGAGCTAGGGGAGGGCGTCCCGGTGCTCGTGACAGCCGGGCTTGGAGTCGACGTGCTCGTCTCAGTCCAGGTGGGCGACGGCGTGTGCGTCTCAGTCCAGGTCGGTGACGGCGTGCTCGTGCTGGTATGAGTCCACGTGGGCGTGCTCGTGGGCATCGGCGTCCAGGTAGCCGTGGCGGAAGGACTGGCGGCCAGAACAGCGGTGGTTGTCAGGCTTGGCGTAGGAGTGCGGGTCGCTGTGGACGTCGCCATCGAGGTGGGGGTCTTGGTAGCCGTACCAGTATCGCTTGGTGGCACGGTCTTCGTGGGCGTGTCGGTCGGCGTGGGAGTGGCCGTCGATGTACTCCTCGCGGTCGGTGTTGAGGAAGGTGTCGCAGTCGGGCTCGCAGTGGAGGTGCTCACCGGCGACGCCGGTGCGACCACCTCTTCGGGTTCAGTGGTGCCAGGCGTGTGCGACGGAGAAGCCGTCGAGGTCGACGTGAAGGTCGGTACTATGTGCAGGCCGGTAGTTGGTGTGGGCGAAGCCGCAACTCCCTCTACGGTTGGCCCTGACGGGATAGGCGACCCCTCAACGGGTCCACCCTTCGAGACGGTCAAGCGGCCACCAGGGGGGACGGTGTAGACGAGGAGTGCGATGAGCCCCCCAAACACGAAGAAGTTGAGGATGGCCAGAACGACGATGATGGTCACCCATGACTCTGAACTGAGATTCCTCATAGCAGGTCACGTCAGACCAGCTCTCTCCTGCTCATCTCAATGAGTCGTCGCGACAGAGCGACGATGGGCCCCATCAGAGTCATTAGCTCCCTCCAAGGGATGTCCCGGAGACCTAGCTCTGATCCTCGCCTCGAGCGGCGAAGGAGAACCAGGGCAGCCACTGCACCCAGAGAGGCCCCCAATACGATTCCGAGCAGAATGGCGGGGTTCCAGCTCCTCGTCTTCACTGCTCACCTCCGTTTGGCCAGATAGGACAGGCCTCTTCTCAACCCCACGGTGGCTGCCCACGTCCAGAAGACTGGCTGGACGGCCACCGCCGATACCAGCTTGGACAGTCGCTCTGCTTGCTCCACTCCGCCTCGCACCTGGCGGAGCCTGGGCTTGATGGGTGTCTTCAGACGGCGCATGTATCTGATCGCATAAAAGGGGACAACCACTAAAGGCACCGCGACGACCACAGCTTCCACGACGAGCAGAATGAGGGACAGGTCTCTTGCCACGGTCAAACCATCAACGGACATGGCTCCACTCCACAGGATCACTTGCGCTGGCCTATTGTACACAGGTTGTTCTTCATAGTCAATCGCATTGGGGAAGGCACTGCATCAGAACGTCAGGCAGCAGTTCACAACGAAGGCTGCCGGGACCGGGCCGATGCCCCATGGCACAGGTCGTGCCACGGTGTTGCCAACCGTGAGGCGTTCTGTTATAATACGGCTATTCGACACCAGGAGACGGTGTCTGGGAGAATACAAGGGTGAAGTGTCCTAATTGTGGCGCCACGTTCAGAGGCGGTCGTGGCCGATGTCCAGCGTGTGGCTACAGAGTACAGGCCAAGAAACTCGTGAGGCGATGCCCGGAATGCCGCGCCAGAGTGGCCGAGGGGGCCAAGACTTGCCTGATGTGCGGGGCAAGTCTGGATGGCGGTAGGAGCTTCCTCCCTCAAGTATCCCTCTCGATGATTCCCCCGGCACCCTTGCTCGGAGCCGCCCTGGCCATCGTGCTGTTGGCGGCAATCTGGTTTCTCAAGCCGTGGAGGGGTATTCACCTGGGGACCTACTATACGCCCACGGCCACCGCGACGTTCACACATACCCCCACCTCCACCCCGACTCCCAGCGTCACGCCTACGGCTCCGCCCACTGACACACCAACACCGCAAGTGACCACCTACATCGTTCGCACCGGTGATACGCTGAGCCTGATTGCCGGACAGTTCGGGGTCACCGTGGACGCCATCATGGAGGTCAACGGGCTTACGGACTACGTGATCCAGGTAGGTCAGGAGCTGCTGATCCCCGTGGAGGTGGAAGAACCCGCGGCCAGCGCTGTAGCTGACGAGACGCCTGGCGCGGAGGCCACGGTGCAGCCCGCGCCCAGGACATACGTCGTGCAGCCGGGAGACAGCCTGTCCGGGATAGCTGAACGCTTCGGTGTGTCACAGCAGGAGCTCATGGAGGCCAACGACATCACCGACCCGGACTCGATCCGCGAGAGCCAGTCATTGGTGATACCAGGTCCTGCGACCTCCACAGAGACTCCCGGTATCGGCGGACCGCCCACGCCCACGGTCTCATCCAATCTCGTCTATCCGGCCCCCGTCCTTCTAGGACCGCCGGACGGGTCGGAGTTCCACGACGAGGATGCTGAGACGCCGATTCTCCTCAACTGGCTATCTGTGGGCCTGCTGGGTGAGGACGAGTGGTACGCGGTGTCCATACGCTACGTGGCCGATGAGGAAGTTGACGAACAAGAGATCGTCGAGCTAGGCAAGGCAACATCCTATCGGCTTCCCCTCGAACTTCGCCCACCTTCGGAAGCCGAATCTCACCTGTTCGAGTGGCAAGTCACCGTATTGCGGTTGGTGGAAACCGAGGTCGAGGGCGAACCTCAGACGGTCCGGATAGGCCGCGAGAGCGAAAGACGCGCGTTCTACTGGTACTAGTCAGTTTCCACCGATGGTCATTCCCCCGATGACCATCGTCGGTGCGCCGACCGAAGCAGCAAGGGGTATGAACCTCAGATCGTCGGCAGTCCCCTGAACGTTGGCTAGCATCTCCAGCATGTTGCCCGCCACTGTGACCTCAGTGACGGGCCTGACGATCTCGCCGTTCTCCACCCACAAGCCGCTAGCCCCCACCGAATAGTCTCCATTGATGGGGTTGATGCCCCCAGTGTTCATCGTGCTGGTCACGTACAGACCCTTCTCGACACCGCCGATCAACTCGGCGACCGGCGTGGAGGACGGCTCCAGATAGAGGTTGGTTGGAGCAGGGTGGGGCAGGGTTCTATGAGAGCCCCTCTGACCGTTTCCAGTGGACGTTGTGCCCTCCACGTTGGCCGTGTAGGTGTCGTAGAGCAAACCCTCGAGCCGACCGTTGGCGATGAGCCGCGTCCTCGAACTGGGCACGCCTTCGCCATCGAAAGGAGCCGAAGCGAGACCACCCACCAACCGGCCGTCATCGATGAGGCAAACACCCTCGGCAGCGATCTTCTCTCCCAACTTGCCCATGAGAAACGAACGACCACGCTGCGTGGCCTCCCCAGTCAGCGCCTCTGCCAGAAACGACAGGAGTTCCGTCCCTGCGAAGGGGTCCAGCACTACCTCTGCCTGTTGGGTCCTTACTGGCGTTCCACCTAGCAGTTCGAGGGCCCTGCGGGCAGCTTCCGCACCGATCTCCGGGGGGTCGAGATCCTCGTAGAAGACAGACCAACCGAGCCCCATCCCGGAGGCTTGTTCGCTCTCGTCTCTGGCCACCGCCCTGAGGTAGGCGACGATGCCTGTCCGCTCATAGGAGCCGCAGAATCCATGGGAGTTCGCCAGATACACACGTGAGAGCTCATCGTGGTAGGAACAGTACAGCGTGGCGACGACACGTGGATCGTAGCCGAGAGCCACCCGCTCGACCTCCAGGAGGAGACCCACCTTGCCGTCGACACTGCGCCCGGACAGCCCATCGTCGTAGATCTTTAGGTCCTCAGCGGAGACGGGGGAGTGCTTGTGGCGTGGCAGAGTCCTGTACTCGTCGCGGTCGGCACTGTCTGCCAGCGCGAGGGCGGCGCGCACTGTAGACTCCAGAGCCGGGGCTGCGAAATCGGAAGTGTACGCATAGCCCATCCTGCCACTCTTGATGACCCGCAGCCCCAACCCTCTGGAGACCGCTCGCGACATCTCGCGGACCTCGCCGGCGCTGACGCGGATCATGGTAGACTGGCCATGAGTGACCACCGCTTCTGCTTCGACATCTCCGCCCGAGGCTCGAGCGACCAGATCCTCTGCCAGCTTGAGGTAGTCCTCGTCCATGCTGTGATCCTGGCCCATTAGTGTCCCTTCGTGCCACCCACGGTGATGCTGGGAATGAGAAGTGTGGGCTGTCCCACGCCGACCGGAACCTGTTGCCCCTTGCCACACATCCCCAGACCCTTGTCCAACTCCAGATCGTTCCCAACCATGGTGATCTCTCTCAGTATCTCGGGGCCGTTTCCGATCAGATTCGCCCCCCGGACCGGAGCAGTGAGTCTTCCGTCCTCGATCAGATACCCTTCGTTGACGCTGAAGACGAAATCGCCCCTGGCCGTGTCCGCCTGGCCGCCCCCCAGCATCTTGACATAAAGCCCGCGCTTGACTGACCGAAGGATATCGTCGGGGTCGCTCTCGCCCGCTTCGATCAGAGTGTTGGTCATCCGAGGCATGGGAAGGTAACGAAAGGACTCTCGCCGCCCATTCCCCGTGGACTGGCGGCCAGCGCTCCGGGCCTGGGCGAGATCCCACATGTATTCTCTCAGGACTCCTTGCTCGATGAGCACTGTACGCTGGGAGGGCCTACCATCATCATCGAAGCGAAAGGAGCCACGTCGCCCGGGCAGGGTGGCGTCGTCCACGAGAGTGATCAGAGGGGAGGCCACCCGCTCGCCTAATCGTCCTGCAAAGATGGAGCCTCCCTGCATCACCGCGTCGGCCTCCAAGGCGTGTCCACAGGCTTCGTGGAACAGGACCCCTCCCCAACCATGATTCATCACCACGGGCATAGGCCCTGCCGGGGCCGGTTCTGCGTCGAGCATCCTCACGGCAGACGCCGCAGCGTCCCGCACCTCGGCCACCGGATCGACCTGATCAAGGAGCTCCAGGCCCATCTGTCCCCCGATGCCCCGGATGCTTTCCTGGACCAGATCCTGCCTTCGCGCCATGACCACCAGGATCAGCCGGAGGATGTTCCGCTCGTCTTCCGCCCAAAGCCCCTCGGAGTTCCCGATCCACACCCGCCGACGGTATTCGCCGTAGAGGACCTGCACCTGACTCACCCGAGGGTCATAGACCCTTGCCTCCCGGTCCAGATCGCGGAGCAGTTCGCCCTTGGCGCGGTCGCTCACCTCGTCGAACGGTCTCTGGCTGGTGAACACCAGATCGCTATGGGCATGGGTGAAAGCGAGCACCTGCGAGCGGTTGGTGCCCCTGGCTGCCGAGGCAGCCTCTCTCGCCGCAGTCAGCAGACTGGCTTCTGACAGGTCATCGCTGTGGGCATAGGTGGCCAGTCCACCGTAGAAGACACGGATCCCGGCGCCTCGGTCCAGTCCCCGTACCGCTTCTTCCACCTTGGAGTCTTCCAGGCTCAGGGTGGTGCTCTGTCGATCCTCGATGTAGATCTCGCTGAGATCCCCGCCGTTCTTGACGGCCTCGGACAACACCCTGCGTGCAGACTCTTCAGGCACCAACTCCACTTCCGTCATTCTGTGCTATGCTCCCATCCCCCGCCCCGCATGCCTGCGGCGAGACAGCAAAAGACATCGCCAACCCCACGGCGATGCCCTTTCCCGGACATTCTCCACGAGCAGTATAACCGCGTCCCGCTACTGATCTGCCGACTGTCCCTGGGCGCGATGCAGGCGCTTGATGAGTCGCGATTTCCTCCGCGCTGCGTTCTTCTTGTGCACCACTCCCTTCTGAGCTGCTCTGTCCAGGGCACTCACGGCCAGTGCGGCAACTTCGGCAGCCTCATCCAGCTTCTGCTCGGCGATCAGTTGATTCGTTCTCTTGATGTACGTTCGGGCCTCAGAACGGTAGACCCGGTTGCGCAATCTCCGCTTGTCGGTCTGTCTCAGTCTCTTCTTGGCTGACTCAGTTACTGGCAAGACCCGTACTCCTTTCTCCCTATCTCACACAGATTGATCATACATGCTTTCGAGGGATTTGTCCAGCTTTACATCCGTCTGAAACGATGGTATAATTCACGCGGTCGTAGATAGTCCGGTGCCGGGAGGCGCTACGTAGTTATGAGCGAAATGCAACTCGATACCCTCACACAGAGGTATTGGCAGGATTTCGAGTTGGCCACTGGCGACTTGGAGCATCTGTCAGAAGCCCTCATCGAGGAAGAGGCTCCCATGACCGTGGAGGCTCTCACCAGGCGGCTGATACAGAAACGCCTCGCGGACGAGAAGGCGATCTGGGATGACAGGGAATCCAAAGGACACATCTACCAACCCCGCGACGCCTACTCTGAGGGTGATCACCTGGTCTTCTCCGCCCTCGGGGATGTCGTGGGAACGGTGGTCGCGGTTCGGCCAGGCCGGCATCCCGATTATGCACCATTCGATGTAATCCAGGTTCGCATGGAGGGCAGCGGGAAGACCAGAGAGTTCGCCGCCAATCTCGGCGTGCCTCACGCACTGAACTTCTTCCAGGTGGGTCAGGAGGCCGACATAGACCTTGGTGACCTCACCGGCGTGAGCGCGAGCCTCAGTGACAGCTACGGAGACTTCGTCAAGCCCGTGTTGCTGAGAGGCCTGCGCGAGAGTCCCGAGTTCGCGGATTTCGGCGAGGAATGGTTCCTGAAAGGTTTCATGTTGCCCATCGAGGAGGGACACCTGAACCTCGCCGAGGCGGTGCTGGACCTGGCGGCGGGCTTCTCCACAGCCCAGCAGATCCTGGAGGTCCTGGAGATGCCCCCCGAAACCGCGAAGGCCGTGCAGATCTTCTCCCTGAACCACGCGCTCAGCTCCGACACGCAGTCAAGATTCAGGTACGCTGGCACCAAGACGAGGATGGAGTGGTGCCTGCCCAGGGTCGCCGATTCGAGACCTCTGCGTTTCGAGCGTGGTCCGCTGGACATATCTCGCGATCACGAACTGGATCAGGTCGTCGAGATTCTCACCGATGAGAGCGCGCAGCCCAACGGCCATGGCGAGACCCACGAATGGTCCCACGTTCTTACGTTTTACGACTGGTACTGGGGACACCTCCCCTACGACCAAGTCGCTATGAAGCTGCTCCCTCAGTCCTTCCTGGAGGACCAGGCTTGTGCCCGTGTGCATCTGCGGTTCGGGAGCAGTGAAGACCCCTTTCCGGTTATCATCCACTACCCTTCGGAGGGGCATCTCGGCTGGTGGGGCAGCGCCGAACTGAGGCACTTCTTCGAGGTCAGGGAACTGGCTCCCGGTGCGACGATAGTCGTGCGACGGACTCCCGCGTCGGAGACGGAGGGTATCTACGAGGTAGACTATCTACCTGGGCCGGCGACACGAGCGGAGACGCTGGACTACGACGAGACAAGGCAACCCGTGTTCCGGAGGCTCAGCCTCAAGTGCGCCGTGGACGAAGAGATGGCCTTGCCCAGGTCTCGCTTCAGCGCCCTGGAGGCCCTCCGGTTCCTGGACGAGAGTGAGCGGCGAGTCACCCCGCTCCTGCTGAAGACGGCATTCCAGCGAGTCGGCGAGAAGCTGCTACGCGGGCTTGGAATAGTGTACCGAGCGAGCTTTGCTGACCTCTTCGTAGCGACCAACATCGAGCGACCTCTGCCCTGGACAGTACTTCAGGCCATCTTCGAGCAGGACGTCTACCCTTGCTTCCGTATTGATGATGATGGCTTGTATCTGCTTGACCCTGGGAAGAGCGACATCGAGGGCAAGAAGGTCAGGTTGACGCGGGACCAGGCCATCCTAGACTCAGGGAGATTGGCGCGCTAGAAAAGGAGGCTGTGTTGGGGAAGTTGGTGCGTCCAGACATCAACACCAAGTTCCGCGTCGACTACGACGGGTGGGCAGAGCGCAACGGCAACATTCGAATGCTCATCCGCGAGCAGCTATGCGCCGAGTGCAAAGCGAAGTTCGGGAGCGACGCAACAGCTCAGGACATAGACTGGGTGGATCCTAGCACAGGAGAAGTGACCGTCGTAGATGGGCTCCGCTATGCTCTGCGTGACTGCTGCAGCCGCAAGGAGGACTACATCTCGCGTAGCACTCCGTTGACTGCGGCTATCTTCCGCGCACTCATCGCTGACGACGGCACGCCCCTGTCGGCGACAGAGATCCACCAGAGAATCGGCAGAAGTGACCCGAAGACCTTGCTACGAATCCTGCTCGGGGAAGGTATGCGAACTCACTATGGCGTGAGACCCATCCTTGGATAGCGATTCGGATTCCGCCATGCGGGGCCCCTCCGTAGCGTGCAACTCCACGAGAGGCGGCTCCCGTTTTTTGTGTCCGCTAGGCGAAGAGGTGGTCTGACAGGGAGATGCCCAGACTCTCCAGTCTGTCCAGGAACAGAGGCTTGATCCCCGTCGGGCGAAGAGGGTTCTGCCGTCCGGTTTCCGTCTTCGTAGCCTCGCCGGGCTCGAGGTCTCCACAGACAAAGATCTCGCGGAGCACGTGGTTGTCGTCCTGGTCTTCTGCCACTTCCGTGAGGCTCAGAACCGCAGAAGAACCATCAGACCGT
>Ga0307421_1001401_pt1 | contig 14548 bp, 12 predicted proteins | sample SalMarWE160270MG_FD_202163 | JGI IMG/M metagenome (GOLD analysis project Ga0307421, IMG submission 202163) | Salt marsh sediment microbial communities from the Plum Island Ecosystem LTER, Massachusetts, United States - WE1602-70 | ecosystem: Environmental > Aquatic > Marine > Intertidal zone >...
CCGCGAGAAGTTTGCACATCCATACATCGCAGCCGCGCGAGGCTACGTAGACGACATCATAGAGCCGCGTTTCACTCGACCGCGTATTATCAATGGTCTGGAGATGCTTTCAAACAAACGCGATGCTAATCCTGCGAAAAAACATGGAAATATCCCGCTCTGAGCAACCCGGCGATCACGGTTTTTACGAGATCAACGGGCACAAATTGTATTGGGAGCAATATGGGTCCAGCAATGCACCAGTTTTGTTGCTCCTTCATCATGGTTTGGGATCGATCCGCTCTTGGCGGCGGCAGATGAGCGCCTTCACCAACGCCGGATGGCGGGTGATTGTGTATGATCGCTGGGGTTATGGTCGGTCGGACTTACGCCCATGTTTTGAAGAGTCCTTTCTCCTCAATGATGCCGAGGAGGCTTTCGCTCTTCTTAACCACCTGGGCATTCACCGTCTTTCTCTTGTAGGTCATAGCGACGGCGGCTCGATCGCGCTGCTCATGGCCTCTGCAAGACCTGATTTAATCGAGAGGATGATCGTCGTCGCTGCCCATATATACGTTGAGCCAAAAATGCTCCCTGGATTGGAAATGATCTATGAAGCGTCAAAGAAGCTGCCCTATTCTAGAGCTTTGGACCGGGAACATGGGGGTAGGGCAGGCCATCTGGTCGATTCTTGGGTACGACATTGGAAGGAAAGTGAACCTCAAAAACTAGACATTCGCGAGCGTTTACCAAAGATCACCTGCCCAACACTGGTGATTCAAGGTGAACTCGATGAACATGCGACACCCCAGCATGCGGTCGATATCTCTGAAGGGGTTCAGGAGGGGCAATTATGGTTGATCCCCGATGGTCACCACATGCCGCCGCACGAGATTCCAGAGGAGTTCAACCAAAGAGTTCTGCATTTCCTGGCAGCCCAGGAGCATTCGCAAGCTCCTGCCTTAGATTAGAGGGAAGGAATGTTTGAAAAAGTACTTATCGCAAATCGCGGAGAAATCGCAGTCCGTATCATCCGGGCTTGTCACGAATTAGGTCTGCGTACAATCGCGGTTTATTCCGAAGCCGACCGCGCCGCGCTGCATGTACGGCAAGCGGATGAGGCCTACCTGCTGGGCCCTGCGCCTGCGCGCGAATCCTACTTGCGCGGCGACAAGATCATCGACATCGCTAAAAAAAGCGGTGCCGGAGCCATTCACCCGGGATACGGTTTCCTGGCGGAGCGAGATGACTTCGCCCAGGCAGTGCTTGACACCGGGCTTGTATTCATCGGTCCAAGACCATCCGCAATTGCTGCGATGGGGGATAAAGCTGTCGCCCGTTCCACTGTCACCGCCGCGGGGATTCAAGTCGTCCCCGGAACCGAAGGTGAAGGTGATCTGTGCGATGAAGACCTACTGGCAATCGCCCCGCAGATCGGCTTTCCCCTACTGGTAAAAGCCACAGCAGGCGGCGGCGGCAAGGGTATGCGTGAAGTCAAATCTGTTGAGGAGATGCCCGGGCTGCTTGAAGCAGCGCGCAGAGAAGCCGAGGCTTCTTTTGGCGACGGCAATGTGTATCTCGAAAAATTGATAGAGAATGCACGGCACATCGAGTTCCAGATTCTGGCGGACAGTCATGGGAATGTCATCCATTTGGGTGAACGCGAATGCTCCCTACAAAGACGTCACCAGAAATTGCTTGAGGAATCCCCCTCTCCGTTTATAAACGATGAGCTGCGCACGCAGATGGGAGAAGTAGCCTGCACAGCCGCCCGTGCTGTGGATTACCTGAACGCAGGCACAATCGAATTCTTGGTCGATAAGGACCATAAGTTCTTCTTCCTCGAGATGAACACTCGCCTGCAGGTTGAGCATCCGATAACTGAACTTGTGACGGGGATCGACATCGTTAAGGAGCAGCTGCGGATCGCGCGCGACCGCAAACTTCGCTATGCACAAGAGGATATCCACTTCAACGGATGGTCTCTCGAATGCCGAATAAATGCCGAGGATGCATATAACAACTTCCTCCCATCTACAGGGATCCTGAATTCGGTCATCGCACCCAGTGGACCAGGCGTCCGAGTTGATACGGGGGTCTACGCAGGGTTTGAAATCTCCCCTTATTACGATGCCCTCATCTCCAAGCTGATTTGCTGGGGAGAAACGCGGGGGGAGGCGATCCTGCGGATGAGACGCGCCCTGGAGGAATATCGCATCCTGGGCGTGAAAACCAATATTCCTTTCCATCAGCACATTATGGATTCCCACCGATTCATTGCCGGTTCTTTTGATACTCGCTTCGTTGAGGAGCGATTCTCCATGGGAGATCTTGAGGATGAGAAAGAGCACCTGGCGAAGATCGCGGCAGTGATGGCAGCACTTGTCACACATCGGGAAAGCCAGAGCGCATCACAGATTGTTCGTCGCAATAAGCGGGATACAAGCAACTGGAAATGGGTCGGAAGGTGGGAGAGAATGAATCACTAGGATTGATCAATCAGTGTTTTTCTGATCAACACCCAGGCGTGCACGATGTTTGCCCCAAGTTCTAGATCGTGGAGGATCCATGAAATATTTCACCACCATCGGTGACAAACAATTCGAAGTGGAAATCAAGGCAGATCAGCAGATTGATGTAGACAATCAACAGTTAACTGCCGATTTTCAGTCCGTTGGCGACCAACCAATTTACTCTCTCCTCCTCGACGGTGAATCTTTCGAGGCCTCGATCTATACAACAGAAACAGGGATACAAGTCCTTCTCCAAGGTCAGCTTTTTGAGGTCCATGTGGAGGACGAACGTCAGCAGCGACTGCGTCAGAGTTCCAGCGCCCCGCGAATCCGCAGCGGTGATGTTCATATCAAGGCACCCATGCCCGGGATCGTCATAGAAATCCCGATTGAAGAAGGTCAGGAAGTAGCCCGGGGGGACAACGTCATCATCCTGGAATCGATGAAAATGCAAAACGAAATCAAAGCGCCGCGTGATGGCACCGTGAATCGCCTCCGTGTGAAAGCTGGCGAGAGCGTTGACCAGAATCAGATATTGCTGATACTTTCCTGAAGGCAGTGTTCATGGAAATCGAAGTGAAGTTCTATCTGCGCCATCTGGAAGACATCCGCAAGCGGCTCATCGCCCAAGGCGTACGTTTAAATACAGATCGCCTTCTCGAGCGCAATCTGCGCTTCGATACCCCTGACCGGGATCTCGCCGGGAAGATGCATGTCCTCCGTCTGCGGCAAGACGATCGAGCAACGCTGACTTTCAAGCGCCCTCATGGACAATTAGAAACACGCGAGGAATTTGAGATTGAAATCGATGATTTCGAGAGCGGACGCAAGATCCTTGAAGCGCTAGGCTACACAGTTACTGCCCTATATGAGAAGTACCGTGAAACCTTTCAAATCGACACCATCCAGGTGATGCTAGACGAACTCCCCTTCGGTTGCTTCATTGAGATCGAAGGACCCTCGCTAGAGTCGATCCGCCAGATGTCCGATCGGCTGGGATTACCCTGGGAGCGGCGTGTGCAGGCGAGCTATCTCGAACTATTCGGCCGAATCCGTCAATCCCTTAATTTAGAGTTAGAAGAAGGTACTTTTGAGAAGTTTGAGGGGCTTCCACCCGTTGACCCTGAATTTCTGGGTGTCCTCCAGGTTGATTGAAAGAAACAATTGCGATAAAGAACAATGATCAAACGTCTGAGGGAAGCAGTCAAGAAGTGGGAAGAAGGTACGCTGGCAAAGTCGCTCGCGCGCATGCCGGAGAGAAAGGACCACTTTGAAACCCCCTCAGGAATCCCCGTTGAACGGCTCTATCTCCCACGAAAAGCAGACGCCGAGTATCTCGACCGCCTGGGATTTCCAGGGGAGCACCCCTTCACGCGAGGTGTCCAGACCACGATGTACCGCGGTCGTCTATGGACTATGCGCCAATACGCAGGATATGCCACCGCCGAGGAGACGAACGCACGCTTTAAGTACTTGCTTGACCAGGGTCAGACCGGTCTCTCGATCGCCTTTGACCTCCCCACTCAGATTGGCTACGACGCGGACGACCCGCTCGCCAGTGGTGAAGTGGGAAAGGTTGGAGTTTCCATATCCAGTCTGGAAGATATGGAGCAGCTCTTCGCTGGTATTCCTCTCGATAAGGTCTCAACAAGTATGACCATCAACGCTCCAGCCGCGATTCTGCTGGCTATGTATATTTCGATCGCCCGCCGGCAAGAGATTGACCTTTCTTCTCTAAGAGGGACCATTCAGAACGATATCCTTAAAGAATACATCGCCCGCGGAACTTACATTTTCCCGCCGAAACCAGCGATGCGGCTAACCACAGATGTCTTCCGCTATTGCAAGGACTCTGTGCCTCACTGGAACACGATCTCAGTCTCCGGGTACCACATGCGAGAGGCTGGTGCTACGGCTGTGCAGGAGCTCGCATTCACACTTGCAAACGCTATCGCCTATCTCGAAACAGGAATACAGGCTGGTTTGTCGGTCGATGAGATAGCACCACAGATGGCGTTCTTCTTCAACGCCCACAATGACCTTCTTGAGGAAATAGCCAAGTTCCGCGCCGCTCGCAGGATGTGGTCTTCCATCGTACAAGACCGCTTCGCTGCACGCGACCCTCGATCCTGGCGGTTGCGCTTCCACACGCAAACCGCAGGGTCAACCCTGACAGCTCAGCAGCCAATGAACAATATCACCAGGGTTACGATCCAGGCATTGGCTGCCATCCTCGGAGGCACGCAATCCCTGCATACGAACAGCCTGGATGAGGCACTCAACCTACCGACAACTCACTCCGTCCAGGTGGCTCTGCGGACACAACAGATTTTGGCATCCGAAAGCGGTGTTGCCGAGACGATAGACCCGCTGGGCGGAGCGTACGCAATCGAAGCACTAACAGACGAGATAGAAAGCCGCGCCAGAGCATACCTTGAAAATATCGACTCGATCGGCGGCGCGCTGGCAGCAACTGAAAGTGGTTACATGAGGCGAGAGATCCAGGAATCCGCATACAGGACTCAAAAGCAGATCGAATGCGGCGAGACACTTGTCGTCGGGGTCAACGCTTTCCAGACAGATGAGCCAACACCGCCTGAGCGCCTTAAGGTTGACCCCTCGATAGAACAATCACAACGAGCTCGATTGAAGGAACTCCGCGCCAAACGAGATGCGGAACAAGTCGAATCAGAATTGCAGCGAATCGCCTCAACCGCCCGCGGCGAGGAAAATCTAATGCCGCTCTTCATCGAAGCTGTAGAAGCGGGCGCCACACTCGGCGAGATTTGCTCTTGCCTGCGCGGGATCTGGGGTGAGTATCGCTCACCATCGATCTTCTGAACCATTCAACCCCTCTCTACTCAAACGATCTCCCCTTCCGACGGATAGAGGCGTACTCTCTGGCAAAAGCGATATTTAAATATCCGCCTGATGCATTCCTCGCAGCTTATAAACTACATATCAGAACAAGGAAAGATGCAGTTCGTCCGGGAAGAAGCTTTCCATTCACAGCACCAACCTTGTCTGTACGATTTTTCATGTTCGGAAATCTATCTTAGAATATCCCCAAACCAAAACCACAAGAGGATTAATGACTTCAGTCAAACGTATCAATCATATCGCCATCATTGTCGATGAGATCGACGACGCGCTGCTCTTCTGGCGCGATGCCCTGGGGCTAAAAATCACCCACGTCGAAGAAGTCCCAGATCAGGATTCCATCGTCGCTTTCCTGCCTGTTGGAAACACGGAGATCGAGTTAGTTAAACCGACATCTGAAGAGAGCGGAATAGCGCGCTATCTAAAAAAACGTGGACCGGGATTCCACCACATCTGCCTTGAAGTCGACGACATCAAAGCCTTACTGGAATCGCTGAAAGCAAGCGGTGTGCGGTTAATTAACAGCGAACCTGTCATCGGCACCGGTGGGAGAAGGATTGCCTTCGTCCATCCCGAAAGCACTCATGGGGTGCTGGTTGAGCTTTACGAACTTTCCCCAGAGTAACCTGTTGTTCATCTTGCACGGTATCTCAACATCGCTATCGTGCTCTTGAGGAAGAGCAAATCGTCGCTGTGGGTGTATTAGGTACTTTGAGAGGTTAATTCTCGTAGGGGTAACTTATAAAGTGTAAGAAATCCAGCCATGAAGTAATGACAATGCTTTCGTAATGTAGACTTACAACCCCTCTTGAAGGTTTACATAGGAATGCGGAAAATTAACGACTCGTTCGTAGCACATCACCCTTTGTCAGAGCGAGCAGATCTTGTGGTGTGAGTCGGAAAACAGCGCGTGGTGTCCCAGCGGCAGCCCAGATCTCATCATACTCCAGTAGATCTTGGTCGATCAGCGTTCGGATTGGTACATCATGCCCAATCGGTGGAACACCTCCGATCGCGTATCCTGTTTGTGCACGCACAAACGCCGCAGGAGCGATCTTGATCATCTCTCCCACCTTCTCTGCAACCAAGTGTTCATCGACGCGATTCTTCCCGCTCGCGATCACTAAGTAAGCATGTCCCGAATCCTCGCCCTGGAAGATTAACGACTTCGCGATCTGACCAGCATTACAACCAACCGCAGCCGCCGCGTCTTCCGCTGTTCTTGTGCTCATCGGCAGCTCAAGCACATCCAAGGAGACCCCGTGGGCATCGAGTGCACCCTGAACCTTCTGGGCAGATTCGCTTATTTGTCCTTCCACATCTGTTATTACCTTTTTTGGAGGGTTAGATCGATCTGCGAGTATTTGGGCGACAATCGCCAGGCTCGAGGTCATCCCGAGACCGGCAGCCATTGCCGTCATACTGTAGAGAATAATCATGATTGGGGAGATAAGCACGAAAGTGAGTGATGAGCCCATCTCCTCTCCCAGCCCGGGCGCAATCAACGCTGTCATGATCGAAATCGGTGCAAATAGCACATAGCCAGCGTCAACCAATCCTGCGCCCAACTTCGTCTTGAAAACCTTGCGAACGCCAAGATACAGCAACCCGCTGAGCACTCCCGCTATGAAGAGACCAACCGCTTCAGCTATGAGGGTTAAACCCGACGGTAGATAGGCGAAGTGTAAGACCATGAAGCCGAGGCCGACAATTGGCCAGGCGAAGCCAATAAAAACCAGGATAAATCTTCGCTTCTTTTTCATGATTTTCTCTTTGTGCTAAACAGATCCCATCGCGCCTACCAGTTCTCTTCCTGGCATTTTCCCATAACTCCGAGTTAACCCCCAACCCCGCCTAGTAAGCGGCGGGGTTGGGCTAAAACGAACGGGAGGAGCCGCTATCATTCGCTAATGCGAAGCGCTTCCTGAATATTCCCTGTTGGAGGCTGGGACCGATGGGAAAGTATTTGGGCAGCAATCGCCAGGCTCGAGGTCATCCCGAGGCCGGCAGCCATTGCCGCCATGCTGTATAGAGCAATCATTAATGGGGATATAAGCACGAAGGTGATTGGTGAACCCATTTCCTCTCCTAACCCGGGTGCAATCAGCGCCGTCATTATTGAGATCGGAGCGAATAGCAGGTAACCGACATTTACTAGGCCCACGCTTAAATTCGTCCTAAAAACGTTGCGAACGCCGAAATACAACAACCCGCTGAGCACTCCCGCTATGAAGAGACCCAACATCTCAGCAATGAGGCTCAAGCCCGACGGAAGATAGCCGAAGTGTAAAGCCATGAATCCAAGGCCGACTGCTGGCCAGGCTAGACCAATCAAGACCAGACTTAATTTTCGATTCTTATCCATTGTTTCCTCCCGGCGCAAGACGGCTCCATAAGCGCCTAACGGTCCTATTTGTCCTATTCTGTCATAATTCTCGAGGCTTGAGTTAAGTTTGTAAGGCCGCTGCAAGCTGGTGTAGAAGGCATCATCCCTACGTGTTTTTAAGGACCTACATGCTATAATCCAAAACCTGTGAAAACATCATCGCTCGGAGGCGTTGCATGTTTGGCTCGGAAAAGCTGAAGTCGATTAAGCATGCTTTAAAGAATTGGGAGAAGACCACTCTCCAGCAAAGTTTAAGCAGTTTTCCGGAGAGGCGAGATCGCTTTATAACCTCCTCCTCAGAAGAGATTAACCGCCTCTATACCCCTCTCGACATCGCTGAAATGGATTACCTCTCAGACATTGGTCTTCCGGGTGAGTACCCATATACTCGCGGCGTTCACCCTACGCTACATCGCGGACGCATGTGGACAATGCGGATGTTCTCTGGTTTCGGAACAGCCCAGGAGACGAACCAACGCTTTAAATACTTGCTCGACCAGGGCCAAACAGGCCTCTCTGTCGCCTTCGACCTCCCCACCCTTATGGGCTATGACACCGATGATCCTGAGGCGGCAGGTGAGTTTGGGAAATGCGGCGTCGCCATCTCCTCTTTGAAGGATATGGAAATCCTGCTCGATGACATACCCCTCGATGTCGTTTCCACAAGCATGACGATCAATTCCCCCGCCGCGGTTATTTGGGCAATGTACATAGCGGCCGCGGAGAAGCGGGGAGTGCGGCCGGATCAATTACGGGGAACGACACAGAACGACATCTTGAAAGAATATATTGCCCAGAAGGAATATATCTTCCCTCCTGAGCCGTCCATGCGGCTGGTCATCGATACGATCGAATATGGGACCGAGAACCTGCCCCTCTGGAACACGGTCTCCATCTCCGGTTACCACATCCGCGAAGCCGGCTCGACCGCTGCGCAGGAATTGGCATTCACGCTCATAGACGGGTTAGAGTATGTCCGCTGGACTGTGGAGCGCGGCCTAGATATTGACAGCTTCGCCCCCCGGCTTTCTTTCTTCTTCAACGCCCATAACGATTTCTTCGAGGAAATCGGAAAGTACCGCGCCGCGCGGCGTATATGGGCGCATGAAATGCGTCATACCTTCGGCGCGCAGAACTCGCGCTCCTGGCTCTTGCGATTTCACACGCAGACCGCGGGCGCCAGCCTGACGGCTCAACAACCAGAGATCAACATCATCCGCGTTGCTGTCCAAGCCCTGGCCGCAGTTCTCGGCGGAACCCAGTCTCTGCATACCAACTCAATGGATGAAGCTCTTGCGCTGCCGTCCGAACATGCTGTTACGATCGCGCTGCGCACACAGCAGATCATCGCCGAGGAATCCGGTGTGGCCAACACAATCGACCCTCTGGGGGGCTCGTTCTATGTTGAGCAGATGACCAACCGCCTTGAGACGCAGACGCGCGAGTATTTCCGCAAAATTGGAGATCTCGGCGGTGTTTTACCCGCTATCGAAATGGGATTCTTCCAGCGCGAGATCCAGGAGGCGGCTTACCGCTATCAGCGGGAGATCGATACCGATGAACGGCACATCATCGGGGTCAATGCCTACAAGGACCAAGAACCCATTTCCATCCCCTTACTCGAGATGGATCCTGAAGGCCATCGTCGCCAGGTCTCACGTCTCGAAGAGCTGCGTCGAACGCGCGATAATGGCGCCGTCGGTCAAGCTCTAGACAACCTGCGAATCGCCTGCCAGGGAACAGAAAATACGATGCCGTACATCATCGATGCCGTGCGAACTTACGCGACGCTGGGCGAGATTATCGACGTAATGCGTGAGGTCTTCGGGACGTTTCAGGAACCCTCCTGGCTGTAGCCATAGGATGACCGATAGATTTATAAAGCCCCGATCGACAATCGGGGCTTTTTGACTAGTGAACAGCCAGGGTGAAGATTATTAAGTGGGGTTTCTCAAAAGAACCCGGATGCCTGAAATTTCTCCAGCCTTTGGATACCTAACAAAACGGTCTGAGCCCTCAAGCCTTTTCTTGCCCTAACAGAAATCTACCATCTATCAACTTTTTCATCGCCAAGATAGATTGCGATCAGGAACTTCCAAAGTACTGGACTGCGATCTCTAATAATTTTCCTGTCTGGAAAACGAACTTTGCCCTTACAGATGGGTTTAAAGTCCCCAGGAAACTGTCAATATCCGACTCAAGGTCTTCCATCGGAGCTTGCGTGCAGTGCTGCAGCCAGGCGATCGCATTCCCTCTATAAGGATCTGGTAGAGCTTTGATTCGATTGACAAGCGCCGATCCACCATAGGTATCTCTGATCATGACGGGCATCCCTCCAAGGTATTCCCTCTTTGTACGTAATTGCTCTCCCATAAGCCCTTAATGCAAGGTTCGGACCAGCAGCGGATTAAGTGACGCGCCTTACTGCAAGCGAAGCATCCGACATGAATATTTGCTATGATCAGGATATGACCTCATTCGAAGCGGCATATCGCCAACTCCATCGTTCAGGCGCATTGATGGAGCGCGCCGAGCGAGCCCGGGAACATGAACGGGCATGTGATCTCTGCGCTCGATATTGCCGTGTTGATCGTTCTGTGAGACCTGGAGGCTGCCGTACAGGGTTGAAGGCGCGTGTTGCTTCTTATGGCCCCCACCACGGTGAAGAGAATCCCCTGCGCGGTCAGCGAGGTTCGGGGACGATCTTCTTCTCCTGGTGCAACCTTCGCTGCCAGTATTGTCAGAATGCTGATATCAGCCAGTCACCTGCTGGAAGAGAGATAGAGAGCAAGGAGTTAGCAGCCATTATGCTCGAGCTCCAGCGTAGGGGCTGCCACAATATTAATTTTGTCTCACCATCCCATGTCGTCGCCGAGATCCTGGAAGCACTCGTAATCGCAGCCGAATTTGGTTTGAACATCCCCTTGGTATACAACACCGGCGGCTACGATTCACCTGAGGCTCTTGCACTTCTCGATGGCGTGATCGATATCTATATGCCCGACATGAAATACGTGGATCGACTCATAGCCCGGCGTCTTTCAAAAATCGGAAATTACCCGGCGATCAACCAATCCGCCGTGAGAGAGATGCATCGTCAGGTCGGCGATCTCGTCCTGGATAAGCACGAGATCGCCCAACGCGGATTGCTCGTGCGCCATCTAATCCTGCCCGAGAATCTTGCGGGAACAGAAGAAATTGTCCGCTTCCTGGCGGAGGAGATCTCATCCAATACGTACCTGAACCTCATGGACCAATACCGGCCTGCTTATCGGGCAGCGATGTACCCTCCACTGGATCGCCCTCTGACTCCTACGGAATATGCCGACGCTGTTGTCATGACGAAGCGTGCAGGGCTGAACCGCCTGGACGACCGACAGCGCGGCAAATTTCTTAGCTGGGATTGATCCTCTGATATTCAAAACCAGCGACCATTAACTTGATTTATCCTACACGCGGAGGGCCAATCTAGTAGGTGCCGTCGGGGTAATGGACCGGAACCGCCACTAGCCTCGCCTTCATTCATCCTGGATTCAACTACGAAGCGCAACTCTAGATTCGAACTTGATTAGCTTCCAAATGGATCTGACCGTTTACTTGTTCTCGTAGATTCCATTCCTCAAGGGAAGCTTTTCGGATTAGAACCAAGGATCCATAGATCTCGGGTTCGAATCGGAAGAAGGGGGCCTTGGAGAGTCAGGCTTAATTCATATGGACTACCAGTGTATGTGCCTGCACCCTCTCAGATGTCAGGGTTCACCTTCTTCCTTTGGGGCTAAGAAAATGAATCCAATGATTTGGAAAAGCCTGACGGTCTACGTTTCATCCGGGGAGCTGAAATTAAGAACTCAAGAGCTAGGCTGATTACCCCCAGGTTACGAGTTCTAACCTTGTACAAGGGGGCTTGGAAGGAAAAAGGTACCCTTTCAGGTGCCTTAAGGTAGCGGGGTTCAGATTCCGCTAGTCCAGAGCGAAGCGTGGGAAACTGAGGACCTTCAGGTTATGAGCTTTGCGGAGCATAGGATGAATTGTCTCGACGTTACCATGCTTTTGGCCATCCATAATGAGGGTCAGCGGGCAAGTATTTTCGCGATTTCATAAAAATCCAGGTCTACCTGACGGGATTGGCTCACGACATCTTCGAGTTTCTGCATAACGATCTCACGCCCGTTTAGCCCGGTCATCACATCGCTTTCACCGGCGATTAGCGCCTTCACGGCTTTCACACCCATTCGCGTCCCAAGGATGCGATCAAAAGCAGATGGACTACCTCCGCGGACAACATGCCCCAGGATCGTAATTCGGGTCTCGAATCCGCAGTCATCCTCGACTAGCTTACTGACTACATCTTCTGGTTTATAAGAAGCTCCCTCCGACATGATGATGATGGAGTGTGATTTCCCGCGATCATAGGCATCGATGATCTCTTTCGAGATCTGGTCAACTGGGATTTCATTTTCTGGGATGATAACAACTTCGGCCCCGCCAATTACGCCTGAGATAAGGGCAAGGTAACCGCAATTTCTACCCATCGTTACAACAAGGAATGCGCGCTGATGTGATGATGCTGTGTCGCGAAGCTTGTCAACCGCCTCCCTAATCGTATTCAAGGCCGTGTCTACTCCCAGCGACATATCGGTCCCCCATATATCGTTATCGATCGAAGCCGGCACGCCTATCACCGGAAAGCCCATCTCAGCCAGGATATGTGTCCCTCGCATCGTTCCATCACCACCGATTACAACAATCCCATCGATCTCCGATTCGTTAAGTTCGCGCTTTCCCTGCCGCTGGCCCTTCTTCGTTTTGAACTCCGGACATCGTGCGGTACGGAGAAATGTGCCCCCGCGCTGCATAATTCCTCCAACGTCCCGTGCTCTTAGCTGCCGCATCTCCCCGCGGATAAGGCCATCGAAGCCCTCTTCAATCCCAATCACCTCAAGGTCGTGATGAAGTGCGGTTCGGACGACTGCGCGTATACAGGGGTTGATCCCCGGCGCATCCCCGCCGGACGACAGTACTGCAATTCTTCCAAGTTTCATTGGATCCTCAATGTCTCTATGCGGATAACACCCTCACCCAACATCGATGTTAATTGTGCATGGAGGTCGGGGCAATATCCAGTGCTGGAACTGGGGAAATCGACTTGATAACGGCGCGACGCTTCGAATAACAAGAACTCGAAGTGATCGTTTCCCGGATACGATGTGAGCAGGCCATGAACCCTGCGCATTCGCAATGCATCTCTTTGCCGGTCACCAGTTGTCTCTAAGATCACGGTGACCATTTTGACTACCCCATCCCGAAACGGCTCGAGTGGAGCGGGAGAAATAGCGGGCGGTGCTTCCGATAATTCACGATCTATATTTTGTGGTGTGACTGCCTGCTCTATGGGATTTTGTTCCTCAAGCGAAGTCGCGATAGATTGGCCCTCGAACGTGAGTGCGATTGAATCGTCCCCTATATCGGCTGCGGGAGGAGGTGAAAGTTCTTCCCCCTCACTTGCATTTGATGGCGGTTGCGGAATCTCTCTGGGCTCCACCTGTGGAACAGGTTCCGGTGGAGGAGTTCGGGCAACTTTGCTATGATCTCCATTAATAGCTCGTACCTTCGAGAAATCATCAGTGATCTGGTCAGCGAGGATCTTCACCGCGCCTCGCTCACGGTCAACTTTCCCTACGACGACGACGATATCTTCTTCGCTCAACCACGTAGAGATATTCTTCCAGACCCGACTGAATACAACCAGCTCAATAGTCCCCTGTAAATCCTCCAGAGTGACGAAGCCCATCGCCTTCCCGGTGCGAGTCTGGTATGGCCTTAGATTACACACTTCCCCGGCGACGCAAACCTGCTGCCCTTGGGATGTCTCCTCTAATTCTGAGCTAAAGTGAGTGATAATTTGTTTGAGTTCCGATGAATACGGTGTCAGGGGATGGTCCGAGATGTAAATCCCTAATAATTCCTTCTCCCAGCTCAGGAGACGGCGTTGAGGAATATCCGAGGTCACAGGAGGCAAGTCCAGGGTGTCGCTCATGCCAGTCTTCTGACCGAAGAAGGACATCTGACCCGCCTCAGCTGCTCGGAAATGGTTAGCGGACAATGCCATGATTCGGTCCATGTAATCCATCATAGCGATACGCGGCGCGAGGCTATCGAGAGCGCCAACGCGAATAAGACTCTCCATCGCCCGCTTGCCGACCTTGCGTAAATCAACCCGCCGGGCGAATTCCTCCAGGGTGTTGAATACCCCTTCTTCCTCTCGAGCTTCAAGAATAGTCTCGATCGCTCCCTGACCGACATTCTTAGCCGCACCGAGTCCGAAACGGATTCCCGCTTTCCCGCCGTCACGATCCTCTGGGGAGAAATCATAGCCGCTCGAATTCACATCAGGCGGTAGAATTTCTAACTCCATTTGGCGACAATCGGCGATGTAGAGCGCCACTTTATCTGTATCATTCTTGAAGACGGACAGCAAAGCCGTCATATATTCAAGAGGGTAATGCGTCTTGAGATAGGCCGTCTGAACTGCGATGACCCCGTAATCGGCGGCGTGTGCTTTATTGAAGCCATAACGGGCAAAATTCTCCCAATCATCAAAAACATCGGCGGCTGTTTTCTGATTGACGTCATTGTCGACTGAGCCCTGAATAAATTTTTTCCGATGGGTCTTCAGCGACTTCGCCTTCTTTTTCGCAATCGCCTTCCGAAGGTCATCAGCCTCAGATGCCGTGTACCCAGCCATCTCCATGGCCGCGAACATGATCTGCTCTTGATATACAGGGATCCC
>Ga0307421_1001403_pt1 | contig 14543 bp, 16 predicted proteins | sample SalMarWE160270MG_FD_202163 | JGI IMG/M metagenome (GOLD analysis project Ga0307421, IMG submission 202163) | Salt marsh sediment microbial communities from the Plum Island Ecosystem LTER, Massachusetts, United States - WE1602-70 | ecosystem: Environmental > Aquatic > Marine > Intertidal zone >...
TCATCCTATCCTCCGGTACGGTATCAGCGCCGGGACCGGATGAGGGGATCAGGGAGATCGTTTCCAAGATCGAAATAATCGGCGATGCCAGAGAGCCAAAGGATATCTTCACTGCTGTGCATGCGGGTTATACCTTAGCTCAGGGCTATTAAGACCCTGTATAGCATGGGGACTCATTACAAATCAGGAGGTAGGTATGTGCTTGAGCACCGTTTATGTTAATTCGGATACGGGCAAAGAAGAAATTATGCGGGACGTTGCGGAGATGGAAGCTGAAGGAGAGGGTTTCAATCTTTTTAGTCTTATGGGAGAAAAAGTATTCGTCAAGGGCCGGATAAAACGGGTGGACTTCATCGATGAACATACGGTTGAGATAGACAGGGAAGGAAGATTCTGAAGATCCAGATTATGGAATGATCTCAACGCCATGATTTCGTTGGCTATACGGAATCCATAGTACCATGCAAAAACAATGTAGCATGTCCTCAGGGGTTTTTTGAGCTCAATGGGGAAATCTCCTTATGACCAGGGCGTCAACCCACCAGGAATTTGAGCAAAGCATGAAGGATTTGACGCGAGAACCAGGCGAACGTAGGCGGGCAGGGGGCGCAATACAGGAAGCAGAGGAGAAGTACCGAACCCTCTTCGACGAATCAAACGACGCGATCTATATTACCAGTCGAGAGGGTAAATTCCTTGATGTCAACCGCGCATTATTAGAGCTTTTTGGATACTCCGGAGAAGAGATGATAGACAAGCTCGATGTCAGGGAAATCTATGTGTACCCTGGCGAAAGAGATACTTTTCAAGGGGAAATAGAGAAAAAGGGATCAGTGAGAGATTATGAGGTAAAGTTCAAAAAAAAGAATGGCATGGAGATGGACTGCATCCTCACTTCCACGGTACGCCGGTCTGCTGAGGGTGATATTTTAGGGTATCAGGGTATTATCCGGGATGTCACCGAACAGAAGCGTATCGAACGCCTTCGAGATGATGTTCAGCACATGATGCGCCATGACCTTAAGTCCCCCTTAATAGGCATTACCGGTCTTGCTGGACTGCTGCTTAAGGGTGAAAACCTCACCGGGAAACAGGCAGAAGAGACGCGCATGATCCGGGAACTGGGTGAGAGAATGCTCGGCTTCATTGACCGACAACGCGATCTCTTCCAAATGGAAGAAGGCAGCTATCAGCTAAACCCTCAAGAGGTTAATCTTCGTAGCGTGCTACGGAGAATAGAGAAGGCCCTTGAGCCTGTGGCTTTAAGTAAAAAAACGAATGTGGTGTTTAGCTTATTTGGTCGGCGCACCAATCTAGAAACTGAATACGTGATTCTGGGCGAGGAGATCTTGCTTGAAATGATGTTTGCCAATCTCATGAAGAACGGCATAGAGGCCTCGCCGGAAGGAGGCACCATGAGTGTCTCCATTGATACTGCGGGAGAACCAGAAAAAGCTTTTCATTTGATCGACATTCACAATATGGGTGTCGTACCTATAGATATACGCGAAAGATTCTTCGAGCCTTATACAACCCAAGGGAAAAAAGGCGGCACTGGACTGGGAACCCATAACGCTTTGCTCGTAGCCCGGACCCACAAAGGCGATATCGCCTTTACTACATCAGAACAGGAGGGTACCCACGTCACAGTTCGCCTGCCTGAAAACCTTGTCTAGGATCAAATACGGTTTTCGAGGAATAATTCAAAAAGGAGCAGATGGACACCGAGGAAACTGAAAAGATCGTAACACGTTAGCTTTTTGAAAACTAATCCTGGCTTTGCCCGAGGCAAAATAGCTGCCCTTGGTAAGACGCATGGGCATGGGGGTGTCTTTTCTTTACCATGCCCTTCAACAGGGGCCTCAGCGTGCCCTGATGTATTGGGGCCTGCCGGTGCATTACTGTTAGAGCATGGTAAAGAAAAGACACCCCCATGCCCATTCACCAGGTAGTTTCAAAGGGCTAACGTGTTACAAAAAATCCTCTATGTATAATGGTGATGGTTACGAAAATGGATGGAAAGGGAACGCCTGAACATATTCGTTCTAGAAGCGGGGATGAGCTCGAGCTGAGGGGAACTACGATCTATCCTGGTATCGGGGTTGGAAGGGTGCGTGTCCTTGATCGGGAACGTGTTGTGTCCAAAGGTAAGATTCCGGCGGATCAGGTACAGGCGGAAAAACAACGGTACAACCGGGCAGTCCAGCTGGTGAGTGATCATCTGCTCGAACATATCCAAGAAGACCATTCCGATTCCTCGCTAAGCGCCTCCATGATATTGAAAAGCCACCAGGCGATACTGACGGATGAGCAGTTTCATGACGCAGTGCGATCAAGGATTGTAGCCGAATTAAAGAACGCAGCGTTGGCACTTGAGCTGGAGGCGAGGAAGATCATCACCCAGCTAGAGGCGAGCAGGAGCCCGTATCTCGCCTCACGCTCGGAAGATGTGAGAGATTTGGTGTCGAGCATCGCCCATGCACTTTCTTCAACACCGAAGACGTATAAAAAGGCTTTATCACAGAAGAAGGAATCCCAGGTCCTCATCTCCGGGAACCTTTACCCCTCATGGGCCATTGAGGCTCGACGTTTTAGATCCGTCGCATTTGCCACCGAAAGCAACGCCCTTTCATCTCATGCGGCGATCCTTCTCAGGGGATTCGGAATTCCTACCGTAGGCGGGGTGAGCGGCCTCAGGGAGCACGTGGCAGACGGAGACGAGATAATCATCGACGCCGTCAACGGGGTCGTTATCATTAGGCCACGTCCCGAAACTGTCCAGAGATTCGCTGCCTTGAAACGGCAGTTTGAGCTTCCTGAAGAATTTATCATCTTACCACCTATTGGGGGCAACACCAAAGATAATATCCCTATCTGTTTGATGGCCAATATCGACAATCCGGATCAAATCCAGCTCGCTGGCCGCAATCGACTCGAGGGAGTTGGCCTGTTTCGTACGGAATTCTCGGTTCTGCAATCCAACACCTTTCCGACAGAGGAGGAACAGTATGCCATCTATCGGGATGTGTTCACCACTGCCGGCAGGAGAGTCGTAATCCGGACCTTTGATATAGGCGGTGATAAACAGATTGCCGGCCTCAATTACTGCACGGGGCAAAATCCCGCCTTAGGGGTTCGAGGGGTTCGCCGGCACCTCTTATGGCACCCCGAGGAACTTCGGATTCAATTTCGAGCCATTCTTCGCGCCGCTGTGGGATGTCAGGTAGACATATTGCTCCCCATGGTCACCATAGTGGATGACGTTCGCCAAGCAAAGAAAATCCTTGAGGAGGTCAAAGAAGGATTGTGCCAGGAGGATACTCCATTCTCCGATGATATTAGGCTCGGTGCCATGATCGAGATTCCTGCTGCGGCAATCGCCATAAGCGAGATTTTGGCTGAGGTGGATTTTGTCAATATCGGCACTAATGATCTGCTCCAGTACTTCGTGGCTGCTGACCGGGATAATGATGCTGTTCTCGGGTATGAGGATTTCGAGAACAAGGCATTTCTTTGGCTGCTGGGATTCATCATAGAACGGGCCGCTGAGGTAGGCAAGGAAAAGAACGTGACAGTGTGCGGAGAGGGTGCTTCGCGCCCAGAGCTTATCCCACTCCTGCTTGCCCTCGGCTTCAGGTCTTTGAGTATTACCCCAACCTCAGCTAAGTCGGTCCGTGAAGCCATCGCAAGCATTGATCTGCGCCCTTCCGCAAGCATATAAAAAGCAAAAGATCTTTCATGGGTGAGTGTTTGTTTGATGTTGACTGGGCAGCATCAAGGGAGAGTGCCGAATTCTAACGTCTTCTCACAACCACCTCATAGCCTTTTGCCTTTAAATCCTTCACCATCTCATCCACCTTCTCGGTGTCAACGTGGACCACGATATCCTTTCCGCCTACCTCCGTGGAAGAGATCATGTGAAGCGTAAGGATATTCATCCCCTTCTGGGAAGAGGCCTTGCATATGTCCTCGAGGATGGGCTTATCGGTTTTGCACATGATCTCAACGCGTGTTCCAGGCATCCCGATGCCGAGGGTAGGGTTCGCCACCCTGTAAAAGAAATCATTGGTGGTTACGATACCAACGAGATGCCCGTCTTCCACCACCGGTAGGCAGCCTACCCCATGATCCTGCGCTGTGGCAAGTGCCTCCTCTACAGTCATCTCCGGGGTAACGGTGATCACGTTTTTCTCCATTATGCCCTTTACCGTCTGTTTGGCGAGAATGTAGCTCACCTCCCATACACTGAGAGATGTTGCCTTTGAGGGGGTGTATTGCTCGAGCCTGCGTTCGGTTACGAGCCCCACAAGCTTCCCTCTATCCACTACCGGCAGGCGGCGGATCTTGTGTGCCTCCATGATCCTCTTTGCGTCGGTGATTGAGGTCGTGCTCGGGATGGTAACAACATTCATCGTCATGATATCCTTGGTGTACATCGTGCGCCTCCTTTGCTTGTAAGATATGTATGGGGTTATTTCGTCTCAGAAATGCACGTCCTCTGGGCGTAGATTCTTTTAGAAAATACCACAAGAGGCCCTGAAAAAGGAATACTTTTCATTTGACAGAACATATTGTGAGGGTGTGACCTCTACACCATATCTCGTATTCTCTATCGAGGATCCGATACCGTCACATCCGATCTTCTATCTGCTCAACACGTAAAGTGATATAAGTATTCTTACACCGGTCTTTCCAATGGCCCCCCCTATCTTCCTATCACTCCCTTAGATATTGAGCGATCTTAATAAAACGCCGCGGATTGAATAGCCCTTGGCCTCCCTCAGATACATAAAAACCCGTGAGCATTCGAAAGGAAAGCCCACGGGTTTTTGCCTTATTCTAAGCGCTGATTACGGTGGACTCACCTCCCTGGGAGGGATAAGCCACCACCAATCACTGAATGACCCAGACAAATATTACTCAATTAATCGCTCCATACGTGCACCTATAAGTAGGAATAAATCATTTGTTAAGGAAAATACAATCATCCACAGCATTTTTCGTTATTTCGCCATACCTATAATTTTTTCATAAAAAATTTATAAAAGATCCTTGACAAATATAAAAAGATAGATTATTCTAACTTTTATAGGTGGGACTATTTAATGATGCTCAATACCGTCACGAAAAAACAGTACATTACCTCTACGATGGAAGACTATCTGGAGGCCATCTTCAATATTTCCCAGGAAAAGAAGGCCGTCAGGGTGAAGGATATTGCGAGGAGGCTTGGGGTTAGGATGCCAACGGTAACCAATATGCTCAAGACCCTCAGCGAGAGAGGCATGATTGACTATGAAAAATATGAGTATCTTGAGCTAATGAAAAAAGGCAGTGATGCAGGGCAAGAAATAGCCCACCGTCATCAAACCTTCAAGAGCTTTTTAACCGATATACTAAAGATAGATCCTGATCAGGCAGATGCAGATGCCTGCAAGATGGAACATGCAGTAAGCCCCACTACCCTTGATGCATTTGTGGACTTTATGGAGTTTATCGAGGCCTGTCCGAGGGGTGGGGCGGATTGGCTTGAGTATTTTGTTGAATACAGAGAACATGGACAGCCAAAGGATACATGCCTTGAGCGAATGAAGCAGTTTGCCCATGAATACAATACCAGGATAAAGCAGATGGAAAGAGAAAAGGCAGAGGAGGGAAAATGATGCCGCTTACTTCTGTGAATCGAGGCCAAGAGGTAACCCTGATAGATATATCCGGGGGCAGGGGCATAAGGTCAAAGCTCTATAGCATGGGGCTCATTCCAGGGGTGAGGCTTACCGTGCTGGGACCGAGAGGAGGTCCTGTTATGATTGCGGTACATGATACGAGATTGGCTATCGGCGTGGGCATGGCAAAAAGGATCATGGTAGAATAACTTTCTAGCCGCACTATCAACAATGGTTCAGCAACATAAGGTTCCGAACTAATGAAAGGAATTCAAAAAGCAGACCTCATTAAGGTTATCGATAAAAGTACGGAAGAACTCCATCAAAGGATAGATATGCATCGATACCTTATGGCAACCATTCTGGACAAAAAGGTAAGCGAAAACAAGTTGGATCATATTCTCTTGCCTGATCCCCACCGTGAATTACGACTCAAAGGAGCCATAAGAGATACTATAGAGGTTCTGGAAGAAACCAGGAAGGCCTTTAAATCGAAAAGGTTGGAGGTTTTACGGAAAAAACTTACCAGTGTATTGATAGAATCAGAATAAGACTATAAGGGATGTCTTACGGTCCATCTGACCGAGATGGAAAGTGAAGGCGTAACGTGGGCTGTTGAATACAGTTCAGTTGCGCCTTTTTCTATTTTGAGGAGAGAAGATTATGACACTTGATGAAATGAAACCAGGCCACGTTGGTGAGATCGTGGATGTGACAGCCGAAGGAATACTCGGGCAGCGATTGCTTGATATGGGCTTTATTCCCGGAACCCGGATACGTGTCATCCGCAATGCGCCCTTGATAGACCCGATAGAGATAGCAATGAAAGGATATCATATCAGCCTGCGCCATTCCGAGGCTAAAGGAGTGGAGGTGAAAACAGTATGAGTGAAAAGTCCGCAAAAATCCTCGTAGCTGTTGCAGGGCAACCTAATTCCGGCAAATCGACTATTTTCAACATGCTTACCGGTGCCAGGCAGCACGTGGCAAACTATCCCGGCGTGACCGTAGAGAAAAAGACAGGATCGTACTCCCTCAACGAAGAGAAGGTTGAGCTTGTCGATCTTCCCGGAACCTACAGCCTCACCTCCTACACACAGGAAGAAAGGATAGCCAGGGATTTTCTCCTCAATGAAGGCCCCTCCGTAGTCATTGATGTCCTAGATGCCTCCAATCTCGAGCGCAATCTCTACCTCACCTTTCAGCTGTCTGAGATGGGCATCCCCCCCGTAATTAGCCTCAACATGATGGATGTGGCTGAAGGAAGGGGGATAAACATAGATATTGAAAAATTAGGCCGGCACTTGGGCGCGTCTGTAGTTCCTACCGTGGGAAATAAGGGCAAAGGAAAGGATGGGCTTAAGGAGGCTGTCCGGGCAACATCTCAAGGGGGCCAATCCAACCCATTTCGTCTGGATTATGGAGAGGAATTAGAAATCCATCTAAGTTTCCTCGAAAAAAAGCTATCAGAGGATACAACTCTTTCCACTCTATATCCCCTGAGGTGGCTTGCGGTGAAGCTGATGGAAAATGACGCTGAAGCGCAGAGACTGGTCAGGGAAAAGGCAACCAATGCCAATAAGATCCTGAACTTCGTAGTGGAGAAAAGAAAAGATTATACAACAGCGTACAAGAAGGCCCCTGAAAAGGCTATCGCCCAGATGAGGCATCAGGCAGCCCAGGGGATTGTAGAGGCGTGTATCACACGAGAAAAGGAGATAAAACCAAGCCTCACCGACAGGATTGATCAGGTGGTTCTCAACCGTTTTTTGGGGCCTTGCATCCTGGTTGCAACCATCTATGCAATCTATGAGCTTGCCATAGTCCAGGGATACAATATTACCCCGTATACCTGGCCTTTGCTGGCATGGACTCGGGATCCTATCGCCTCAATCCTTCCCTCCGAGGGATTCATCGTTGACCCGTTCTTTCGTTCCATGCCCCTGTGGGTGATCGATGGGGCCATAGCCGTATTAAACTATATCCCCATCTTCCTCATCCTCTTCAGCCTGATCGCCATCCTGGAGGACACCGGGTATATGGCCAGGATGGCATTTATCCTGGACAGGGTCTTCAGGTACTTCGGGCTGCACGGTCAATCGGTCCTGCCTATGGTCATCGGCGGCCTCTATGTGGGCGGGTGTGCTATCCCAGGCGTCATAGCGACCCGGGCAATGAAGGATGAGAAGGCCCGCATGGCAACGATCATGGTAGTTCCCCTGATGAACTGCCTGGCCAAGATCCCCTTCTACATCCTGATGATCGGTTTGTTTTTCGGTGCATATAAGGGGATTGCCATGTTTTTTATCGCTACCATCACCATTATCATAGCCCTTGCCGTAGCCAAGATATTGAGCCTCACCATACTCAGGAGAAAAGAAAGCGCCCCCTTTATCCTGGAGATGCCGGCCTATCACCTACCCACGGTGCAGGGCGTGCTCAGGAGGTGCCTTGAGAGGACATGGCTCTTTGTGAAAAAGATTATCACCATTGTTATTGTGGTGGCGGTCATCGTGTATGTCTTGATCTACTTCCCGGGGATAAGCAACGACAGAGAATCTTGGAACCAGAACCAGGCCGATCAGACACAGCAGAGTTTCTTTGAAAAGATGGGCAAGGACAATCCGTATGCATCGCTCTTTGCCGGGGACGGATTGCTCTCCTTTGCCTCTTACTGGGATGCGTATAGCAAAGCAAAGATGGGCGCCAAAGGAAAGGAAGGAAAAGAGGCCATGGATCAGAGATTCCGGGAGAAAAACCTTGCATTCTTCACGATCATAAAAAAGGGAAACTATGAATTGGAAGGGAAGCTCATAAACGATGAAGATGCCAAGAAGGTCTATACCGCCTACAAGAAATTGGACAAGACCAGAAACCGGTTAAGGAGGGAACACAGAGAAGAGACTATTGTGAGCGGCTATATGGGCAGGGCCGGGCGATTCATTGAGCCGTTCACCAGATGGGCGGGCTTTAACTGGCGGGTAAATATCGCCTTGATGAGCTCCTTTGCAGCCAAAGAGAACAGTGTCGCTACCCTAGGCGGCATCTACCAGTCCCCACCGGGCGAAAAAGAAGGCGTGTTAGAAGAGAGGATGCGGGAAGAAGAGAAAGGCTGGACAGCCCTCCATGTCTTGGCCATCATGCTCTTTATGGCCATGTATCCTCCCTGCATCCCTACCCTGCTGATGGTTCGCCTTGAGACCGGAAGCACCAAGTGGATGCTCTTTGCCACCTTTTATCCGATTGTTCTGGGGTTGATAATATCCATACTTGTCTTTACAGGTGGCTCTTTATTGGGCCTTTCTGGACTCCAGGCCATGATCGGCTTTTATGTCTTGGCATTGATCTTTCTTGTAGCAATGGGTCTCATTAAAAGAGAACCGGAATTTAGTTGAGAAAGGAGGTGATAACAAATGAAGCGAACTATCCTAAGCTTAGCAGGAGCCTTGGTATTGGGCCTCTTCCTGACCTCCCTCTCCTATGCCCATACCCCTCTGTGTTCGTGCTCTGATGAGGGAGATGGCACTATTCTCTGCGAGGGAGGTTTTTCAGACGGCTCATCTGCCGCCGGGGTAAAGATGACGGTGGTGGATGCATCCGGCAAGACCCTTGCGGAAGGCACGATGAATGAGGACAGTGAGTTCACATTCGAGAAGCCTGCGGGTGCCTATACCGTCATCTTCGATGCCGGTCCAGGGCATGAGGTAAAGGTTCCGAGCTCGGAAATTACAGAATAAGAATGGAAGGATTGAGGCCCCGGTTAAATAAAATAACAAAGGCATTTAACGGGGTAGAGATTATTGACGGATAACCATTAACCGAATAACCATCAGAGGAGTAAGATGAAAAAACTATGTGCCTTAACAGTAGCTGTAGCCTTTATGGCATTAAGCGTTCCGGGCTATGCCCATTTTCAGATGATTTACAGCCCGGACAGCGTGCCAAAATCAAAAAAGCTGAACCTCAAGCTGGTCTTCACCCATCCCTTCGAGGCTGGTCACACCATGGATATCGGCAAGGATGAGAGCGGGAAGATCCATCCGCCCATAGCCTTTGGCGAAATGCACAAAGGGAAGAAAGAGGACCTGCTTCATAAACTGAAGCCAATTGCATTTACCAGCCTCACCAATACCGGAAGAGCCTATGAGGCCGATGTGAGATTAAGAGGAATGGGAGACCATATCTTCTACTTCGTCCCTGCACCGTACTATGAAGGCTCAGAGGATATCTACATCCAGCATTGCACCAAGGTGATATTCAATGTGGCAGGTGCGCCTACTGATTGGGATTCACCGGTGGGTGATCCACTGCCTGTTGAGATCGTACCGCTGGATAAGCCCTATGCCCTCTGGGTGGGAAACGTCTTCCGGGGCATTGTTACTTGCAACGGGAACCCTGTCTCTTACGCCGAGATAGAGGTAGAGTATCTGAACCATGACCTCGTAGGAAATGCGTTTGCTAAAGAGGCAAAGGTAGAGGCTCCTCATGATGCACTAATTACTATGACCATAAAGGCAGACGTCAATGGCGTGTTTGTCTTTGGTATACCCAGGGCTGGATGGTGGGGTTTTGCTGCCCTGGGCGCGGGTGGGGATCTCAAACACAACGGCAAGGAACTCTCCCAGGATGCAGTCATCTGGGTTCAGGCCCTTGATATGAAGTAGGTCCGAGATACACAGTAGTTGCGTTAACGGTGGCAAACAGGTGCCGATCTGCGGAATCGGCAGTGTCTTACGGGTTCTGAAAAAAGGCGGAACAAGTGAAGGCGCAACAAGACTTGCGATAACGCCAAGTCTGTTGCGCCTTTTTCATTGAAAAGGAAAGGAGAATTGTAGAGATGCAGAAGGAATGTCTTGATAGAACCAAACGGATACCATTCACGGTGCAAAGCGTTTTTCTGATGATGTCTGTGCTCATCGTATTCACCGTGCCTGCGGGCGCCGCACAAAAGAATACACCGGCAAATAGCCTTAAAGCCGTGGGCCCGGTGAATTCCAGTAATGGCGCTCTGTATGAAAAGGGTCAATACGGAATTATATTCAAGTATATCACTTACAAAGAGGATCAATTATTCCATGGAACTGACAAGGTGGATTTTAGCCCGCCGCAAAAGGGGCAAAAAGGTAAAAAAACCTATGAGAAAACGTTACAACAGTACCAGCTTACCTTGCGTACCGGCATTTTTGATAATTTCGATGCCCGCCTGGTCATCCCTTTTTTCGATAAGGAGATGAAGCGGCAATCCTTTAAAGAGGATTTTACCGACGAGAATTCTAGAATCGGCGATATCAAGCTTATCAGTCGATACAGGATTTGGTCCCAGAAAAAAAAGGACCCCTTCAATCTGGCGTTTGGAGTGGGATTAAAAATGCCTACCGGAAGCACCGATGAGAAAGACAGCGGCGGCAAATACCCAGGATTTATACAGACAGGCTCCGGATCATGGGACCCGATCATAGAACTGGGAGCTCATAAAATTATCAGGCGGTCATTTATATCAAGCCACTTCATGTACACGATGACCACCAAAGGCGAACTGGGGTCCCGGGATTTTGAGAGGCCCGACGTGTTTAAATACAATTTCGCTTACGCCTATGCCCTTTCCGACCTGTTTGATCTGGGACTCGAATTGAACGGAGAGGCCAAGGGAAAGGCGGAATTGGACGGGCAAAAGCAGGATGATACCGGCGGCCATATCATTTACCTTTCGCCAGGTGTTCATTTCAAGTTTCACAAGGGTATGCATTTTGACGTGTGTGTGCCGATCCCGGTTTATCGTGACCTGAACGGTACGCAGCTTTCCGAAGATTATCGCATGGTCGCTAAGCTGGCTATGAAATTCTAACCTTTTAATAATAGGAGGAGATTATGAAAACGTATTTGTCGGTAGGAAATTACATTAAAAGATCTGCTGTATGGACAGCGGTTATACTTGCAATCCTTGCCGTGACCTTTCAGCCCCGGTTGGCTAAAGCAGGCGCGAAAGAGCTGCCCCCCGAAAAGATCAAGGCCATCATCATAGGAGACCGGGTTGTCGATATTGCGTATAACCTCGGCGTTCTTCCCGAAGCCATGACGGTACGCGCCGGTGCGTGGCCCATGGTCCCAAAACTGAGAATCGCCAGCCAGATGCTGGGATGCCCAGTACGCATGGTGAAAATACCATCAACTATCCCTGATGGAGCAAAGAAGCTCGGCATCAAAACGATCATTATCGAGAAACATCCTAATTTCTTTATCTATAAGCCGGATGTCAAACCGGAAAATGTTGTTCCCCTGCTCAAAGGAACAGACCTGGAAATCGAATATGTGGACTTCAATCAGGGGCTTGAATCCGCCATCCGCCAAACTGCCAAGCTGATTGGACGTGAGCCTAAGGCAGATGCCTTGATCGAAGAATACAATAAGTCCCTGGCAAAGGCTAAAATGGGTTTGCCCAAGACTCCATTAGGCAAAAAAGTGGTCATTTTTAATGGGATCTATCAGAAAGAGACAGGAAAAAGTTTCTTAAGGGTCGAAGCCCCTGGTGGCTATTCCGATCGTTTTTTCCTGGAACCTCTGGGGTGCATCAATGTGGGAGACTGCTTCAAACCAGAAAACGAAGAAGTGAAAGGAGGCCATTATGTGGTTAAAAAGAAAAAAGGCATGATGGTTCTCGACCCTATGATAAAGGTTGACCCGGATATCATTGTTATTACCGGCGATCCCTTTGCCGGGCAAAAGGCCATCCAGGTTTGTGCTAAGAAGAACCTGGCCATCTTGAATGTCAAGGCGGTTAAGGATATGGCTGTTTATAGCCTGCCGTTCTATGTAGATGGAAGCGTAATAGAGTACCCGGCTATTCTTAGAAAGTGGGTAGCTGCCCTATACCGATGAATTTACACTACGATTTTGCATAAAAAATGAAAGGGAGGAAAGAGAAATGAAATCGATGAAGGTTCGGGTTATCTTTGTGAGCATTTTCGCTCTAAGCATGTTGGGTGGAATACAGACATCCTTTGGAATGTCCAACTATGAACTCGAGCAGGAAGTAAAGGCCTTGAAAGAGAAGATCGAAGCTACCGGTCTGCCTGGTGGACTGTCATTTTCAGGTGCCGTTCAGGTAGAAGCCGGCTTCGAGAACGGATATGGAGATGAGAAGACCGGCGACATCACCCTGGCAACGGTGGAGTTAGGCCTCGAATCAGAGGTCTCTGAATGGGTTCGCGCCAATGTTGTCCTTCTCTGGGAAGAGGATAACACCCCCCAGGTCGAGGTCGACGAGGCAACGATCACCCTCGGGAATGCAGAGAGATCTCCCTTGTATCTTACCGCCGGCAAGTTTGCGGTGCCCTTTGGAAGCTATGAAACAACCATGATCTCAGATCCTTGAACCCTTGAGCTCGGTGAAACACCGCAGAGCGCTGTACTAGTGGGGCTCGAACATCCCTCTGGATTTAGCGCTTCCGTCTGTAGCTTTAACGGCGACATTGACGAGGACGGTGAAGACGATACCATCAAGTGTTTCGGGGCGAGTGCGGGGTATTCTTTTGGAGCAGGAAATAGAGGCCTGGAGATCGGTGCGGGCTGGATCAACAACATCGCTGATTCCGATGGATTGGGTGATTGGATTGAAGGAGAAGGGTTTACCCTCAAGGAGTATGCAGGGGGTTTCGCCGGCCATGTGATCGTCACCGTTGCGCCCTTTATGGTCATAGGCGAGTATGTGGCTGCAATGGATGACCTTGTCTTTACCACCAACCCTCCCCAAGATGCCCCAAGTGCATACAATATAGAGCTCGGCTACAGCTTTGAGCTGAAGGGAAAGGAGGCCGCCTTGGGTGTGGGGTATCAGGGTACGGACAAGTGCGCTGGGATCTTTCCCGAGACACGCCTCCTCGCATCGATCGGCATTGGCCTTGGGGAGAATGTCGGCATAGCGCTGGAGTATGCCCATGATGAGGACTATGATGTCAATAAGGGCGGCACCGGGGATGAGGCAGATATCGTAACCATGCAGCTCGCAGTTGAATTCTAGAAGGGCAAGAAAGATACCTAAACAGGTTGGGGATGTAGCAAACAGCCTCCTCTTTTACACTATCCACACATGAAAGGGGGTACAAAAAATGGAAAAGCCAAAAATAATGATTGATGTACGAAATATGCCCAATGTGGCTGACAGACCCAAGAAGGTTTCAGCAGAATTAGATAAGATTGAATCAAAAGAATATGCAGAAATAGTGTCAGATGATGAGAAAATGCTTAAACTTGCACCAAACATGATGAAATCAATCGGAAAGGCTGATTTTATAAAATCGTGGAAAGGGGATGATGGATTTTATCATACCCTCATTGAGAAGAAGATTATTCCTTGACAAATATATTGTTAGGAATATCTTTCATTTTTAGCCATCACTAATATTTATAGAGAGTTAAAAATGTACACCTTAACAGCAAGCATGGAAGACTACTTGGAGGCTATTTGGGTCATCGGCCTGGAGAAGAAGGTGACGCGGGTAAAGGACATCGCGAAGCGCCTCGGAGTCAAGACCTCATCCGTGGCCAATGCCGTAAAGGTTCTCTCTGAAAAAGAGCTGGTGCACCAGGAGCCCTACGGGTATATCGATCTCACCCAGAAAGGCGTGGTAAGGGCAAAGGAGATCTACGAGAAGCACAAGACGCTCTATAAGTTTTTCTATACTATCCTGGGAGTTGACTCAAAGGTGTCAGAGAAGGATGCCTGCGCGATTGAGCACCATATCCACAAGGAGACGTTGGATCGCATCCTTAAGTTCATAGAGTTGGTCGAGACCTGTCCGGAGGGTGAGCCCCTCTGGCTCTCGAGTTTTCACTACTATGTCAAACACGGGAAAAAGCCGGAACATTGTCAAGAAACGG
>Ga0307421_1001405_pt1 | contig 14529 bp, 8 predicted proteins | sample SalMarWE160270MG_FD_202163 | JGI IMG/M metagenome (GOLD analysis project Ga0307421, IMG submission 202163) | Salt marsh sediment microbial communities from the Plum Island Ecosystem LTER, Massachusetts, United States - WE1602-70 | ecosystem: Environmental > Aquatic > Marine > Intertidal zone >...
GTAGTAGGCATCAATTGACACCTGCTGTATATTCAAAACAAAGAATTGTTGCCGGGCTTTGAAGTATCCGAGCTGCAAGATGTAATAGAGGTAAGATTTATAGCCATGCAATTGCGATAACAGTGCTTTTTCTGGTGGTGAAAGCGAAAAATAGAATGTGCGGTCCTCATCATCAAAAACAGGCAAGCCATAAACCGCTTCTATTTCATCTGTCTCCAAATTTTTTAATCGCTTTGTTCCTGCTTTGTGGGATTTTTCTTCAGCCATACGCACCCGCTCCTCAAACCTGTTTAATAAAGTGGTCTTTCTGGATGTGCGATTTTCCTTGTCCTATTCTATGCCCCCTGGCTGTTTTCAATTACTTTGGGCTCTAGAGACCACGTCTGTGGTGAGTATGGTTCTTATTTGATATATGCGTTTCAGTTCTGCTAGCCAAAGGCTAACAGAACAAATAGACGCTCTCAAATTACTCAATGATCTATAGAGGTTTGATCAGAATATTGATACCAGAAATGCCTCTGGGCGTCTATTATTTTATAGACTGGGGCAATTGCTCAATTTACAATAGAAATCGGGGAAGAACAACAAGAACGCATTCCCTATGTCAAAGAGAGGCTTGACAAGTTTGGTACGTGAAAGAAATTAGAAATCCGTGTTACAGAAACATCGCCTCTGACCATTTTAGTCAAATATTGCTGCAAAAGCAGGTTGTTCTAAACTGGAATATACCTTTTTGGGGGGATATGCAAAAATACCCTAGATATGACCATTGCGCTTAAAAGCGTTCTCTCTGTGAAAATTTTGTCCTTTTTGGCCAAGAAGTCCTAAAAACGGCTGTTGGGTTGGCTTCTGTTAAAATTAGCTCTATAATTTACTCGATAGGTTTATCATTAAGTTCAGAGGTATCTCTCAATGGCTAATAATCTGCAAGAGATCTAAGGCTGCCAAAAATGCCTTGCAGCGGGATACGGATTCGGTCCAACCCCCTCCCCTCTTCGCTGGCAACCTGGATGCGCCCCTCCTGATTATAGGCCAAGCGCTAGGAATAGAAGAGTCCAATCAAAAACTACCTTTTGTGGGGCCCAGCGGCAGCCGTCTCTTTTCTTGGTTCAAACAGGCTGGTCTCGAGGAAGCCTGGATCCGTGAGCATGCACTTATCTTCCAACGTTGCCTTTGCTATCCCGGTAAGCAACCCAATGGGCCCGGTGATCGCCAACCCTCTTCCAGACAAATTGAACTCTGCCAGCCCCACCTTTCCTGGGGTCTCTCCCTGATGATTGGCTTGAACCTGAAGCTGATCATCCCCGTCGGAAGACTGGCAATCGATGGTTTCTACTCCCTCTCAAAAACGTTGGATGAAATCATTGGGCAGCGGATGAAGTATGCCCAAGCGCACATGGTACCTCTTCCCCACCCCAGCAGGATATCCCACTGGCATAAAAAACAAGAACGTAGATCTCTGATCTATCAGGCGTTGAAGCTTATCCGCTCCATCAGCGTATTTTGAAAACAGACTCTAGCCTGAATTAATCATCTCTAAAAATGCTTTCACCACCTGCGGATCAAAGTGCTTTCCAGCTTGTTCCTTGATATGCTTCAAAGTTTTCTGATCTGACCAGGCATCACGATAAGGCCGGTCGGACCTGAGCGCATCCCACACATCCACAATGGCAAAGATCCGTGCAGCCAGGGGTATCTCTTCCCTCTCTAACCCTTGAGGGTACCCCGTACCGTCCCACTTTTCATGATGGCAATAAGGGATATCCAGAGCGGGCTGAAGAAACCGAATCGATGAAAGCCACTGTTGTGCATAAGTCGGGTGTTTGCGCATGATCTCCCATTCATCATCATCAAGCGGCCCGGGTTTATGTAATATACTATCGGGTATCCCCATCTTGCCAATATCATGCAAAAGTGCGCCTCGACGCACATGGATTAATTCATTCTCACTCATACCCAAAGCGCGAGCCATTTTCATTGTCAACTCAACCACACGACGAGAATGTCCCTCGGTTTCCTGGTCGCGCAGGTCCAAAGCCTTCGCCCACCCCGCTAATGTACTGTCATACGCCAGGGTTATCTCCAAATTGGAGCGCTGCAGACCCTCGAAAAGCTGGGAATTGTCTATGGCGATGGCAGCCTGCCCCGCCAGAGTTTCCAGGAAATCTACCCACTCTTCCGAGGGATCAACCGGTGATCGATGAAAGACCTCTAACACGCCCACAAGCTGCCCCTTGGCAAGCAGAGGTACACCAATATAAACCACAAACTTCTCCTGCCGGAGTATCTTTACCCGTTTAAACCTGACGGTTTCTAGAGACAAATCAGGAATATAAATGGTCCTTCGTTCCAGGGCAACCCTGCCAGCTTGACCTTCTCCAATCCGCTCAGTTGTACCCTGAAAAGCGTCCGTCTGGAATCCACGTCCTGCTTTATATTCCAGCATCTGCGTTGCCGTATTCCACAGCAATACATTAGCGGCATCAATGTTTAACTGGTCGATGGTCTGCTTAAGGAAAATATTGAGCGTTAAATCTAGATCGAGGCTACTCGAAATGGCATTATCAATTTGTTGAATCGTTTCCAGGTACTCCGTTTTGAGCTTTGCCTCCGAAAAGAGGCGCGCGTTTTCGATGGCTACCCCCGCCTGCAAGCCAATAGACTCCGCCAATCTTAATTCTCGCTCGGTGAACTCTTTAGATGCTCCTTGACCTTTTCCCGCTTTTTTCCCGTTAGCTGCTGGCTCTTCTGGTTTCATGCTAAATAATCCGAGGGAGCCAATGCATTCTTCATTAGCAATGACAGGAACACCAATGAAGCCATGAACTCCCGCCTCTGCCCAATGAGAAAGCGAGTTCGGTGATTCTCCATATTCAGAGAGTATCACTGACTCGCCTGATTCAACGATCTGCCAGGCAATTCCCTCCCCTTTGGTCGATTCCTGTTGGCTGAGCTGCTCAGGAAGGTTATAGAGATAGGGATATGAGATCGTGTCCCTATCTTTAGAACGGAGCGCTAGTACACCACTACCAGCTCCAACCAATTCTGCAGCCAACCGGACAACGTTTTCAAGGATTTTCTGAAAATTCAGGGTGCTGTTCACCGTCCTGGCCAACTCATTAATCCGTTTTTCACGCAAGTATGCCTGACGAGTTTCTTCATACAATCGTGCATTCTCAAGTGTCACAGCAAGATGAGCTGCTAAATTTTCCAGCAAAAGGCGATTGTTTTCGTTAAAGGTACGGGGGAGAAAGGACTGCACTGAGACAGCTCCTATCACTTTATTTTGGGTCAGTAGAGGAACCCCTAACCAGGATCTTGTTGGTTTCGCGCTGTGTATAGGCTTGACCGGAAGAGTGTCTGTCTCCATATCCCTAATGAGTAAAGGGCGCCCCTCTTTTATTACCCAACTAGTCAAGCCCCCTTCTTTGACGGGAAAGTATTTATTTTCCCACTCCCCTAATGGTTCGTCTTCCTCAACGGCCATCACCACCTTAAGGTTTTTTGCCTGATCATCATAGGTAACAACAAGAAAGCTGTCGGGTGCAAATAGCTTTTTCACCTGGGCATATAGCTGTTCCAACAATTGGTTTGTATCCAGGGTACGACCAGTGGAAATAGCTGTATCGTATAATGCAATTAGTTCTTGTGTTCGTTGCTTTGCCTCTTCAAATAAACGCACCTTTTCAATGGCGGTTGCCAACTGATTAGCTAATGTGCCTAATAGGCGTTCGTCGTCCTCAGTAAAGGCGTTCCTGTGAATGCTTTCCGCGTTGATCACACCCAGAACCCGTTTTCTCGTTTTCACGGGAACTGCTAATTCCGAACGCGTTGCAGGGGTTAGGTTGATATACTCGTCTACCAGTGTCACATCCGGGATACGCAAAGATTGTCCTGAGGTCGCCACCCGTCCCGTCACTCCCTCTCCCAGGGGTATGATTGTCTGTTTCTCTTTTTCACTTACCCCGCGATAGGAAGAATGAGATCGTAATACATCCCCTGCTTCATCTAGAAGGAGAACACCAAAATGGTTAGGGTAAAATGTCTCTCCAATAACCTCGGTGACTCGTTGGATGAGGGTGTCTTCTTGTATACACTCAACTCCGGCGGCGGATACGGCTTGTAAAACAGACTGTTCTTGCAATTGGCGTTGTAATTTTTCCTCCGATCGCAGTCTGGTCTGAAAGAGCTTACTAATGGTGGTGATACCCGTTACTATCAAGATGGGGATTAAGAGAGCAACGAATTCGTCAACTATACCTGGCTCGGTGTTTATCCCCCTTTCTAACAAGCGATACATGGTGATAGACTGTCTGAGCGCCATCAATATTACAGCTGCGGCGGCGATAAAGGGGAACACTAATCGTCGTTTTGTGATCTCAATCAACCTCAAGACAAAAAATATAGCCGAAATATGAATGATGATTGACAAACCCAATATATAAGGCGCCATCATGAGTTATCCCTTGTATTCTTCAGTTTGCGTCCCATCCTGGGGACGCTCCTGTTCTTAACAAGTAAATGATCTGCTGGAAGATTCCAATCAGAAGAGCATATCGCAATGTCTGATTAGATAACATTTTCAGTGATTATTTGACCTGCCACCAAAAAACCAATCCAATTGTAATGTTTGGATTGTAGAATAGAGGAAGCAGGAAAATGGCATCACCGAGAAAGTCTTTACTCTTTTCGATCTAGATACTTGTGATAACCGTAGTACGAGATAACACACAATAGAGCGGAGATGAAAATCGCGATCCAATATCTCATCTCGCGAAAGATAGCTGTCCCCGTGCCTACTACGCTGCCAATATAAAGAGTCGCGCTCGCCACAATGATGATAAAAGCCCCAAAGATCCAAAATCTCATTACTTTTAGCTTGTTATCTTTCTCCATCTGTTCCTCCTATATTTATGGCTCTTGTTTTACGACCAATAATATGTTTATTGTAGCAAAATTACAGCTTTAATCCCTCTGTTGACCTATCACTTCCGCAAGCTATTTACTGTAAACAGCAGGTTAAAAAATTGTGCAACATGGGTATTTTTGCATCAATATTTGATGAGAAGGGCTGGGGACGACGTTCCTGTAACACAGAATTCTAATTTCTTTCACTTGCCAAACTTGTCAAGCCACTCTTTGGCCTTATGAATGCGTTCTCGTTGTGTTGCCCTCTCGACTACATTGACTCGCTATCTCTTCGTCGTAATATGCAGCAAGCATTGAACCGGGGCGAAAGTTATCATAAGCTTCATAAAGCCGTTTCTTGCGTCAATTTTGAAAATTGCGCTTCAAAACAGAGGTTGAACAGCAGATTTGGAACGACTGTGGTCATCTCGTTGCCAACTGTATTATCTTTTACAATGCTTTGATCTTATCGAATGTGCTGTGTCGTCAAGCAGAATATTGTGATTCCTCGGCGGCCAGATCGCTTGCACCGGTTTCACCAGTTGCCTGGCAGCACATCAATTTCTATGGCCGTTATGAGTTTACTAAATCGTTCCAGCCGATTGACATCGATGCGACTGCGCAGGAATTGGTGTCCCGGTCAGGCTCGGTGCCCTCAACCGAATAGCTCTGGAATATACCTTTTTGGGGGGATATGCAAAAATACCCAGATTCCGATTAGCTACCCATCTTATCGGTATTTCGTTCGTCAAAATGCAAAATTACTTGAGCTTTGGCAAACAAAGAAAGGAAAAGGGTGGATTTCTACCGTATATTTACGCACGAAAATGGGAGATACCCATGCTTCAAAAGATCCTCAGGGAAACCGGAGTTCAAGATCTTTTCCATGCGTGATCGCCTGGCGATCGGCTTAATGATGGCGGCTGGACTCAGGCGCGAAGAAGCCGCTTCCATCCAGTTCACTGATGTAGTAAAACAAAACCAGCGGGCTGTGTTGAATGTAAAAGGTAAAGGAGCGAAGGATCGCGTAGTACCCATTAACAAGAACCTGGCAGGAGCTATTGTGGATTGGGGATTTTTGGTTGGGACTGATGGATTTATCTTGCGCAGCTTAGGCAGAAACAAAAAACCCGGTGAAAGCATCAGCACCACGGGGCTCTATTATATTGTTCAAAAACGGGGAGCCATGATCGGTAAGCCCGAACTGCAGCCCCACGACCTTAGAAGGACTTACGCCGAGCTTGGTAGGCGCGCTGGTGTTCCAATTTCTCAGATCAGCAAGCTGTTGGGGCACGCCAGTATTGAAACCACACAGGATTATCTAAATATAGAATTAGATCTAGAAATAACGATCAGTGATTTCGTTCCTTATTGATTTCTGTCTCAGCAAGGCAACGCGATTGTATTATGGAATGAGTGTATATGATATATTTTTTCCCATCCAAAACACAAGGTACGTTAACATCAAATACACAACATATACAATAAAATAGGCCCCCACAAAAATAATCTTCCTCTTCTTTAATGGCGTTGTGAATTCGTCAACCCTTTCTCTGCCTAGTGCATTTCTGTATCTATCAAGCTGATCCTCAGTCTCTTTGACCGTGAGCACAAAGGATAATAAGATTGGAATCATTCTGAAGAACAAAACAAATGACAGGTATAAGCCATAAACCCACATTCCAAATCTAAACACAGAGGCTGAAATATCAGCCTTCACCAATGATGCGATCATTGTTCCAACTACAACAGCTAATGAGGATAGTATTGATTCAATGAAGCCTTTAGTTGTATTGTCCAGATAATCAGATATAAGACGTGATGAATTTGAAACCAGCTTTACTATATTCTGCACTTGGATAAAATGATCGTTGATTCTGTCTGACAGATATGCCCGATGATTCCATTTTGCGCTTGAAATAATCGCTCCAATATTATCAACGAAGAGCTTATAATTAGCTTGGGGCGATTCTCCATGTAATTCTCGCGTAACAACATTCTGGAATATAGTCAGCCTGTCTCGGCTTTTTCCTCGAAACGGCCAAAATATTGTTTCCTTTAAAATATTTATAGCTTCTTCGCTGACGATTCCTTTAGTTAATCTTATTTTCTTTGTTTCATCAGTGCTGGCGAAGGTTGATTCGAAGATTATAGATCCTTCTTCTTGGTAGGATGTGGAGTGGTTTGCTGTATATAAAATTGTTGCATGCACCATTAGATTTGCTAGAGCATTCCTTAATGGCTCGCTCAAATCCAAAAGGTGTTCACCCAAAAAATGCGCGGGTGTTATATTATTTATATGGAAGCTAGCCCATCTTGGAGGCAGATCCATCGAGTTGTAGCATGATTCTAAAAGCAGTTTTGTGTCATCGGAAATATCAATTAAGGCGCTCTCTTTCTGCACAAATCCTTCACTAAAAATAGAAAGTAGTTCTCCCCGATACTTTACACTTTTTTCTGCCAAGATAACCAATGTTGGCATGGCTTGCGCCGCAAACAACTCGCCATCTACTTCAGTCAATGGTGATTCCAAAAACCGGACAAGGTTTTCTACGAAGAAGAAATATATACAATTGTGCCTTTCGGTATCCATGGATAGTCTATTAATTATTCTTTGCTTATCTATAATAAGTTTGAATTCAATCTCCTCTTTAAGTTTCGACAGTCGGATTAATCCGTTTTTTATATCATCTTCAGAAACGCCCCTTGATACGTTGATAAAAGGCACCAAGTCGTCACCAACGACCAGACTTATCCCTTCTCGGAACTCTGTTATCAGCCCTTCCAAATCGTCGCTTGTTATCTCTTGAAACAATTCGGCCTTCAAGTTCATTTGAATTTGAAGACGATCCTTTGTTTCTGAGCTGATTACTTTTTCTTCTTCAATTCCAAGTTTATTGGAGAATTTTAGAAGGCTCTCTGCTCTTGAGTGAATTCCCTCTAACGTCGTTTTTCTAGAGGAGTCCATTCCTGTGTCCGAATCGTTATTTTCCATATGTTTTGGACCCTATCATAATCTGTTTTCAGTTTATCGACCACGTCCTCTGTTGGTATTTTTAATTCCATATTGTTATCACCGCGGAAGAATTGGTACTTGCCTAGTTTATTTTTTGTTTCTTCATCAGGCTTAAATGTCAACTCTGTTAGGCCCTCTTCGTCCACTGTCATGAACTCAAGATATTCGTTTTTATCTTTCGATGATGGCATGGACCCTTCTGCAAAATTGAGCACATCAATCTGTTCTGACTGGATAGCTGTCCTCATGTACCTTTCAAAACGATTGTATAAGGGCAGATCCCAAATTCCTGAATCTAATTTTCCCTTTGCAAATACCCTGGTTCGATAAAAGAAGGTCTCGGTTTTGACTTTCGAATCAATATCTACTCTACACTGTAAAAATTGTCTTAAAAAGAATGAAGCGACCACCCTTTTGTGACCATATCCAACAGCTTGCTGATCAAGTACACGCAGATTGATCCCACCCTTCTGTATCTCGGGCGGGATAATAAAAGCACATTTTTGCAAACTTGTAGAAGGTAAGACCTCAGCCACCTTGCGAATTCTTACTTGAATAGTTCCATTAGGCAATTTGTGTCGTTCGCTAACATAACCATCTTGAGGATCCATTTTAAGGATGGCTAACTGAAGAGGACTCTTTAAATCTGGCATAGAATAAGTACACAGCACCAGATCGCCTTTAGATATTGTTTGGTTGCCGCGCATTACTTCAAAAAGGTGAGTGGCTATCATCTTTGATTTCTGAACGAATTTGCTCGGATCCGCCAACAATGAATAACACATTTCAGGAAAATTCTTTGCCCCTTCAACAATTTCTCTGAATGCCGCGTCTCGAGTATGCTTATGTCTCCTGCTATCAAGAATATGTTTCAGTAAAAAGGATTCTGCTTCGTCTACAAGAACTGCCTCGCTGTCAAATAACTCAGGTTCCTCTAGAAGGTGATCTACTCCATGCACAATGATTTGGTGGATATGAATAGCATGGTCAATGCTCATATTTTTCTCCCGTCATTAAGGATTGGTCCGCTCTATGGAATTGAAATTGCTGTTGAACCCTCGTTGGCAAACGAAACTAGATTTAAGGCAGACACAACCACATCCTTTGGTCTGTCTTTTAGAATTCTCTCTCATTTTACTTCACCATATAGCAATTCCCTTACGGCTCAATACGCCGTATTAAATGATTTCATTTTCCTCATCATGTTTTTTCCACCGGTTCTGGCGTATTTTGATTAGTTTGTGTGCATGATATTAACATCACCAACAACATAAACGACAGTACCCATCTATTGTTTTTAGATATCATATACCCGCCCTATGGTTGTCAATTAGCTCTTAGCAACATGAATCCCTCCTTGAAGCCGATTAATTGAAACCTGCCCGCAACTATGCCTCGAAGTAAAACCGATCAAGAAGACAAAGAAACTAATAGTGGGATTAAAAGCAATACAAATGATGGGAGCAGAAATCTCTTCTCATCACCTTATCAGAATGATTTACATTTGGATGTATTTAAGTCATAATAATCTAGCGAGGGCTCCCTAAGGGTCTCCTTTTTTAGTCAATATTATTTTTCTTCTATATGTTCAGCAGCCTAATAATCTACGAAAAGAGTTGTACGGTATTCGCGAGACAAGATATACCATGAATCGCGGGCTGCCTCCACCTGCGCCCATTGATCTTGAGCCGGTAGTTCGGGAGCTAACCCAAGGGTCAGTCGCTATTTACGAGGATCTGGATTGAACCTTTTTGAGGGGATGTGCAATAACCCCTAAATGGTGTTTTTCGAACTAAGTGATGTTGCACTTGTAATTTGAATCCAAGAACATTTATAATCTGTCAAATGCCGGATAATGGAAAAGTAATTATTCGACTTTGGTTCTAATAACAGTTAAGTATTGATGTGGCGCGAAGCCACCACATAATCAATGTTGAACAAAACCGAGAAAGGTTTCTGTTGGAATTTGCTTGCAGGTCTCTCAGCTGCTCAATACCTGTAGTGTACCCAATAAGGAGATGTTTTTGCAAGAGAATAACAGTAGGAGTGAAAAGACCGACCCCTGTAGAAGGCAAGGAATCACTCCCGCAAGAGTATCTAATCCCCCATAATGCAGGAACAAATAAGCTGGCCAGAAATTTTCCAATGCCAGACGGAGAGATGAGACGCAAGGCAGAAAAAGATTTCATGGCGGGCTGCGTCCGTTTCTGGGAATGGTTCCCTGCAGCTGCATCCTGCACCCACAAGAAGGACAACTTGTATGGTTTTTCTCAGACATGTCTGGATTATCCTCATCAGCTTGTTGAGCTTGATCCAGATGATAAGAATATATCTCTTCCGGCTAGATACGAAGCGAGAGTAATTTTGGTCGGACAGCGGAGCTGAGAAAGCAATGTATCCGCTTGACAAAGGACAACCATTAATCTCCAAAGTTTGCTGCTATTTTTCTGTTAAGTTTTAAATAAATCGTCCTTAGCCCCCGCCCTTCCTTCATGCGGCATCGCCTGATCCCGTCCTATCTTCTCCTTTTTCCCGCTTTTCGACCATTTGATCCATAAGGATGGAGCATCCACGTCTTCTGCCCCATGTGAGGTTAATCGCTGTCGGATTCTGCATAACACAGGCGTATTTACCGCGGCGCCAGCTATCACTGCTTGCCCCTTTGATAAAGCTGGAAGTTCCTTTAATAAGTCTCTACCTACACTCTCGACCCCCTCGGCAATTCTATTTTGATCAACCGGGTTAACAATGCGTAGTAGAAACTGGGTCATGCATTGCGAAAGCACATCGGCATCCAACTTCCCTGGTCTCTGGCTGATCAATCCTACACCAACGCCAAACTTGCGGCCCTCAGAGAGAATCGTTTTCAGTACCTGGGAACTGACTAGGTCAGCAGAAGCCGGTGCAAATCGATGCGCTTCCTCAATTAAGACAAACACAGGGTATGGAACATAATTATCGTCTGTTTCATTTGCCGTTCCTTTTTCTGTCTCCATACGGGCTTGAAACAATCGGCGCAACAAAGTTGCTACTATAACTTGTTGTTCTCGTTGGTCGATCTCATTCAGTTGAAGCACGGTGCATTGCCCAGGCTGGAACAGCTTCGTAAGGGGTAGGCTTTCGAGATCATTAAATATGCGCGAGCCCTGTAATCGGGAATTCAAGCGCCAGATTAATGCGCCTGCAGTACCATAACCGTCCTCTTCTTCGCCATCCTCTTTCCCACTTATCTCTTGTTCGGCTTTCCTAACCGCAACGAGAAATTGAGCGAGTGTCCAGTTTTTTCCAAATTCTCGCTGCACCAGGCCAAAGGCTTTTCCAAGAAGATAATGCATGCGTTCAGATAAATTTGGCAGTAAATAGCGCAAATCCCCAAGGGTCAGAGTCGAAATCATCACCTTGACATTTTCAGGCCGAATAACCTTCACAACGGGTCTATATCCGTCTTCGTCCTCAAATTCTTTCATTGCCTGAAGCTCGGTCAAGGAAGCGTATTCCCCGTGAGGATCCACGATCATCATTGCGGCTCTGTTTTTAGGAGACATTAGCTCTTCTGTCAAAACACCTGCTAAATAACTCTTTCCTGACCCGGTACTGGCTATCACGGCCAAGTGTGTGCTGAGTGCAGCTCTCAGATCAATTGCGACAGGAACCTCTCCTGCAGGACGGCTTAATAGTGACCCTATATGCGCGGCACCTGTCTCACCTATCTTCACCTTACTGAGAACCCCAGTTAGCATAGCTGGGTCGGCAACATAAATTGGTTTTCCAATTCTTGGGGGAACCCGGGGATTAATAAAATCTCCCATGTCGGCACTGTAATATCCTAAGACGGTCACAGCTACTTCAAACAATTCGTGTCCGTCACTGTGATATCCGACAAGGGAAGCGATCTCCCCCGGAGAAACCTCTGGATCTGCTAGAAATCCGTCTGGAAGAAGCCTGACCGGCTGGCGTCCGGAGATTCGCCCCAAAACTCTGGCATCGCCAGTTTCTATCTCTATCTCGTAATAAACAAATTCTCCTATTTTCGCCCTGCCCCCAAGATCTGGTGTGATAAAGAGATATTCATGATGACTCTCTCCTGGGCCTTTGGTAGTTCCAAGTGGTTTATTGTTTGTCATGCCAGACCTCCTACGGGTTTTATCCTCGCCTGCCAGGACCATTCTTGATGCAGAACTGATAATTTTTTCTCATGCTCAGGGAATATTATTCTCAGATTATCAATAATACATAAAAGGAGATGTCTGGCATGAGGGCTAGCTTGATCGAGTAGGATTGGAGCATACTCGATCTGTAGTAGTTTCTGGTTATTCAAATGGAAGGATTTAACTTCCCCTTGCGTCATTTTTGTAACCCCGGAATCGCCGGGAACTGACAACGCCGGTATCCCTTGTTCTGCGGCACCATTGCTATTGAGTATGCCTAACGTCTTTATTCCCACCAGTGTCATTTTCTCTGCTAGATAATCCGGAGAGAATATTTCCAAATCTGGTTCAGATGATAACCTGGGGCCCAGGTTGCCAAAATCAGGATTATATAGTTTTGTGTCGTAAACAACTCCCACAATTCCTGCCTCTTCAGATATCGGCATGAGCACAAATGTTCCAAAACCGTAGTCTGCAGGAACAGGAGGATTATCAATTTCACCAGAGCCGTACACCTGGCAAATATAGTCGGTATGAGAATTAGAGTTAACTATTTTTCCGATCATTATTGTGTCCTTTTGTTTATGACCAGGCAGCGGTTTTTCCGGTCAACAGGATTTTTACTAGATTGGAGCTCATTCTCATTTAAGGGTTTCTTCTCTGGCTTGGAGCTCATGCTCTTCTCCCCCTTTTGCTCACTGCTTTTCTTGAGAAACGAAGGGGGATTTTTTCTTTCTGGGCAAACTCTTGAACCAATCGATAAAATCGATCCTGGTCCTGGTGTGTGAGCACGGCAACAGCGTCCGCGGTCTCAAGCCCATAGGGATATCCGTTACCAACCACACATTCTGCCCGAACGATATCCAGTACGTATTCCAATAAGCCTTCATCTAAAACCCACCGCGGCAATTCCAAACGCACCGGGTGGCGATCAGACGTAGTTTTTAAGTAGACAATAATCAAGTGCTGGTAATACTTATTTCCATCAGTGGGTAAAACTTTGTCGTCCCGGGCACAAACATAGGAAATTGAGCGATCTCCCCAAACCATTTTTAAATCCAGTATTGCCCCATCGCTGATTTCATTTTGAGGTTTTCTGCCTTTGCTCAAATCCATCATTGAAGCCAAATCTTTAGCGTAACTGGTATCTACATACCCCACCAATGGCACCTTAAATTTTCTGGATGTTTCCAGCAAATCAAGAATTGCCTGGACATACATCCGCTGGTGGGAAGGTTTCATGTGTTGGACAAAAGAAACGATCAGTGACCCATCAAAGAAGCAGATGGGGGTGTTTTTCTCTTTGCTGAATTTTTCCATCAAGGCCGCAGCCTGTATGCATTCCCCTTTGAAACGTTCCATATTGATCCGCCAATCAGGAAAAACACTATCACCTTCTACCTCGTTCAGTTCATCTGGAGAAAAAACTTCAAATGAAATATCTTTGGTGTAGGCGCCTTCTTTACTGTGTGGGTTTATAAACCATCCAACCTGAACAGCTCCAACTGGAACGGAGATTGTTTTACTGGATGTAATTTGTGAACCATCCACCGCAATTGTAGAAACCCTTTCTAGAACCTTTTTTGCCCATGATCGAGCTTGTTGGTGGGAATTCCAGTCTTGCTCGAATGGGACTACCACATGGGTATATTGATCCTGCTCAATTGTGGGGCGTGCACCAGGCCAATCAAGTCCATCCAGCCTCAAGTCAAGCTCAGCCTGGTCTAGTTGGCCCAGCTCATCAAGTTCTAACCGATAAGCCTCATAGATTTCCGTCTTTCGGAGCTCATAGTCCTTAAATTGATCTGCTTTCTTTTCCAAAGCGGCGATTGCTTTCTCTCTATGTAGCATCACGCCTCCATGCGGCTGGTATTATTTTCCTTGACCACCCTGATAATGTGGTCGGTGTCTTTTTCAAAAGTGTCGTCGTGGCTAATAATAAAAATTTGAGAGAATCCCTTCACATTCATAATTTGTTCTGACAAATTTTCGCGGCGCTGATTATCCAAGTTCGCTGTCGGTTCGTCAAAGAAAGCCACGTCAATTGCAGACATTTCCCGGAGTAGCGCAAGACGAACGGCTAAAGCAGCTGACATTCCTTCTCCGCCCGATAGTTGTGGGAAGTGGCGAACTCGCCCTTCTGTTATGAGCTGAATATCATAGTCTTCCGTCCATTTCAAGCGGGAGCTGTAATTCTGCATCATGTCCCCATAAAAGCGTTCTGCTTCCAGTGAAATCAAATCCACTAACCGTTTGGTGATCTCGGGGCCAGCCTCCCTGATTACCCTTCGCAGAAAAGACAGTAGGTCGAGGTTAGTTTCTAGTGCTTTCTTTTTGTTTTTTGCACCATGCAGGTCTTCCTGTATTTGGTGGAGTTCAGCAAGCTCATCTTCTGCATCAGCTCGCTTATTATTTAGCTGGAGTAAGCGCTCATTTAGCGTGGCTACCTCACCTTGC
>Ga0307421_1001407_pt1 | contig 14526 bp, 11 predicted proteins | sample SalMarWE160270MG_FD_202163 | JGI IMG/M metagenome (GOLD analysis project Ga0307421, IMG submission 202163) | Salt marsh sediment microbial communities from the Plum Island Ecosystem LTER, Massachusetts, United States - WE1602-70 | ecosystem: Environmental > Aquatic > Marine > Intertidal zone >...
CGGGAGATCTTCCCCTTGCTCCATCGCCGACACCTCTTCGCCGAAGTCGAGCACTTCGTGCTCTACGACTTCTGGACCCCGGAAGGATACGTCAACGAAGACGTATTCGCATACTCGAACCACTCGGGAGACGAGCGCACCCTCATCGTCTATCACAACAAATTCGCCGACGTGCGCGGATGGGTCCGCACCTCGGTAGGGGCCACAGTCAAAGATCCGGACGGTCCCCAGCGGATCGTGCAGCGGACATTAGGGGAGGCCCTTGCCCTGCATCACGACGAGCACTCCTTCACGATTTTTCGCGACCAACGGTCGGGGCTGGAATACATCCGCAGCAGTAACGAACTGTGCGAGCGGGGGCTGTACGTTGAGTTGGCGGCGTATACGTGCCACGTCTTCATGGACTTCCGCGAGGTCTCCGACAACGAATGGCGTCGCTACGAACATATAGCGACCTATTTGAACGGACGCGGCGTGCCGAGCGTGGAGGCGGCATTGCAGGAAATCCTCTTGCAACCCGTCCATCAGCCGTTCATCGAGTTGGTCAACGCCGACCTCTTTTCCCTGTTGATGAAAAAACGCGTGACCAAACCCCGTGCAACAGCTCCCAAGACGCTTCTCGACGAAGTGGAGAGGAAGGCACAGGCCCTCCTGCACGCGATCAAGGCATTCACCGGCGGGAAAGGGGAGGAGGCAGCAATCGCGCGAGAGATACGCGACCAGCTGAAGGCGGCCTTGCGTTTGCCTGTGCTTTTGAACGGTGAGGTCGGCGTATACCTGCGATCAGGGCTTGATGATGGAGCGGCAGCATGGGGTACGCTCTTCGGATGGATCTTTGTGCACGCCCTGGGCAGGGCGACAACTGAGACCGGCGTCGAGGAGGTGAGCCGAAGCTGGCTCGACGAATGGCAGCTGGGTCGGGTCTTTGCGGGAGCACTCGTAGATCTTGGGCTGGATCAGGGAGCCGCCGACTATGCGGTAACCAAGGTCAAGGTCCTCACCGCGCACCAGCGGTGGCTTGAGAGCAGCGGCATGGATCGGTTGCATGAGATGCTTACCTCCCTCTTGCAGGACCCCGATGTGCAGCGCGCCCTCCTGATCAACCGTCACCAAGGAATCTTGTGGTTTAACAAAGAGGCCTTTGAACAGCTCCTCTGGTGGATGTTGGTCACCACGACGATAACCCGCCGTGCAACCTCGACCAAGCGAGCATCGGCAGAGATCCTCAGCTGGTGGGAGACGATAAAGGGGTTGCAACAGGTATTGGAGGCGTCGGGATACCACGTGGAGAAACTGCTCGAAGGTGCCAAGGCGCTGCAAGAGGGGATATCTCGTTGAACCGTCCTTCTTGTGTAACGAGAGCGCTTCTGCCGGCGAGATGGATATGGACAAAATAGGTCTCAATTCCCTCACGGATGGGTATGGGGCACGATCAATCACCACAGAAATTCAGCCCCTCCCCTCTGGCATTATTGACAAGGGGATATATAGTGGGCATCCTAAAAAAGGGTGAACGGAGAATGTCCTCAAAGATCAAGGTCGACTGCTATGCCGGGTACAAGGCCGACCAACGCCCGTATGCCTTCTCCTTGGGAAGGAAGAAGATAACGGTTGCAGAGATACTAGACCAATGGTATGGGCCGAATCACGCCTATTTTAAAGTCCTGGCCGAAGATGCAAATATCTATATCTTACGGTACAGCGAGGCCCATGACCTGTGGGACGTGGTGTTCTTCAAAGAGGGAGGGTACCTTGGGGAAACCTCTCCGGGCATGGAAAAGGACGCCTCGGCATAGAGGGCCTTTCGGGGAACGAGGGATATGCCCTCCGGCTGTGAACCCAGGGAAGGCCTTGTTGCGATAGAGAGCGGCCTTGCTTTTTCGTATATATAAAGGATACCAACCATGAGAAGCACGGATGTCAAGGTCTTAGCCATGGTGCTCGCAGGGGGAAAGGGGGAACGCCTCTATCCCTTGACCGAGCACCGCACCAAACCCGCCGTTCCCTTCGGGGGCATGTACCGCTTGATCGACTTCGCCCTCAGTAATCTAGTAAATTCCAAGATACATCAGATCTACATCCTGACCCAATACAAGGCCCAATCAATGCTGAGACATCTGCAACAGGGATGGGTGGGGACGTATCCTATAGAGGGCCTCTTTATCCTCCCGGTCCCTGCGCAGATGCGTGTCGGTGAAACCTGGTATATGGGTACAGCCGATGCGATCCATCAAAACATCTACCTCATTGAACAGAGAAAGCCGGATTTGACCCTGATATTTGGTGCGGACCACGTATACTTCATGGATGTACGTCAAATGATCCATTATCACTTGCGGAAGGAGGCGGAGGTTACCATATCCACGATTCCGTATCCCATAACCGAATGCAGTCAATTTGGGGTCGTGGTGGTGGACGAGCAATGGCGGGTCATCGACTTCCAAGAAAAGGTCCCGCATCCCACCCCCATCCCCGGTCAGCCGGACAAGGGCCTGGTCTCAATGGGAAACTATATATTTAACACCGACGTTCTGATTGAAGAAGTAGAAAGAGACTATACCGAGACGGAGAGCAGTCATGACTTTGGGCGGGACATCCTCCCCAGGATCAGCGGGAACAGAGGTGTCTATGCCTATAATTTCTGCCGCAATGAAGTCCCCGGATTGTCAGGACCCAACGACTATTGGCGGGATGTGGGGACTATTAAAAGCTTCTACGATGCCAACATGGACTTGAAAAATCCCCTACCCCACTTAAACTTGTATAACCCCGCCTGGCCAGTACGCTCAGTCAAATATCACGAACCCCCTGCAAAAGTGGTTATAGATACCAGCGGCAAGGCTTGTTTTATAGAGAATTCGATGATGGTAGGAGGTTCTATCGTATCCGGCGGCTCTGTCCGGGATTCCATCATCGGAAGAAACGTACACATCGCCAGCGGGGCAAAGGTGGAGGAGACGGTGATCCTCGGACATACGGTGATAGAAGAAGGGGCAAAGGTACGCCGAGCCATCATCGATCACGGCAATGTCATCAAGAAGGGGGATGAGATTGGCTATGACCAGGAGAGGGATTTCGGTCGCTACCATGTCGATGAATCGGGGATCGTGGTAACCCACAAACTCGACTATGATTATATGACATGAACCTACACACAAATGGCTTGTGACATCGAATTTTTATGCAACGTTATATACATATGATATTCGTCAGAAATGTCCTCTGTCATGATGTCCAGCACCGGTTACATCAGAATCGAGGAAGAATTTTTTCGATAAACTCTTTCAATCTCTCAGCCATCTGGGGACGTTTCAAGGCGAAGGCGATGTTGGCCTGGATATAGCCGATCTTATCACCGGCATCGTACCGGTCCCCCACGAATTCATATCCGTACACGGGCACCTGGCGGGCCAGCTCCTGCAGGGCATCGGTCAGCTGGATCTCCCCCCCCTTGCCGGTGGGGGTCTTCTCCAGGATGGGGAATATCTCCGGCGGCAGGACATACCTCCCGATCACGGCCAGGTTCGAGGGGGCCTGATCGGGGGCAGGCTTCTCCACCAACTCCTCGATCCGATAGATCCGCCCATCCACCTGCTCTCCGCGGATGATCCCATAGAGGTGCGTCTCGGTCTCGGGGACACGCAGCAAGGCGATGACCCCCCCTTTTTTTTGACGGAAGACCTCCGCCATCTGGGCAAGGCAGGGAGGGTCGGCGTCCACCATATCATCACCCAAGAGGACGGCAAAGGGTTCCTCCCCCACCGCCTGGCGGGCGCACAGAACGGCATGGCCGAGACCCTTGGGCTCCTTTTGACGAATTGCCGTCACCCGCACCATCTCGGAGATCTCTTTCATCATGCGCCACAGCTCTTCCTTGCCCTGATCTTTGAGCGCATGTTCCAATTCCGGCGCAACGTCGAAGTAATCCTCAATGGCGCCCTTGCCCCGCGCGGTGACGAGAATCAGCTCCTCGATCCCCGAGGCCACTGCCTCCTCCACGATATAGTGGATGGTGGGCTTATCCACGATGGGCAAGAGCTCCTTGGGGACCGTCTTGGTCGCCGGCAGGAATCTCGTCCCCAGCCCGGCTGCGGGAATGACCCCTTTGCGAATTTTAGTCTGCATATAACGCCACTCCTTTCCGAACATGGCCTGAGCATACCTGCCAACTCCCCGGATTGCCTCAGTTCTTGATCAACCTCTGCAATCTTCACGGGGAGATTATCATAACAGAGGTATCTCAAAACCACAAAAAATCTCATTGATCTCAGAGGGGGTTATGGTATCATGCTTCGATTATGGAAGGAAATACCCATTTTTTCACCGTCTTTGCCAAGATACCCGAGCGGTTAAAACCGCTCGAGGAACTGGCTTACAACCTCTGGTTCTCGTGGAATACGGAGGCGGTAGAACTCTTCCGGCGTCTCGACCCCACCCTCTGGGATGAGACCCGGCACAATCCCGTCCTGCTGCTCTCCCAACTGAACACCGCCCGCCTGGAAGAGGTGGAAAGCGACGGGGCATTCCTGGCCTCCATGGACCGGGTCTACGGGCTTTTTAGGGAGTATCTCGAAAAACCGCGTTTCAGCAACCAGCGGCAGATCAGCCCACAGTCCCTCATCGCCTATTTCTCGGCTGAATACGGATTGACCGATTGCCTCCCCTTCTTCAACGGAGGCCTGGGGGTGTTGGCGGCCGATCACCTGAAATCGGCCAGCGATCTCAACCTCCCCATGGTGGGCGTCGGATTGCTCTATCAATACGGGGCATTTCGTCAAGTGCTCACCTCGGAGGGGGAACAGCGGGGGGTCCTCCCCGAGCTCGACTTCTACCATATGCCGGTGCGTCTGGTGAAGAATACCGACGGCAGCCTCCTTACCATTGAGGTGGAGTACAACGATGAAACGGCCGTGGCCCAAATATGGCGGGTTAACGTAGGACGGGTCCCCCTCTATCTGCTCGATACCAATATCCCCCCAAACCCCCCCCATATCCGGCAGATCACCATCAGTCTCTATGCCGACGAACGGGATATGCGGCTCAAGCAGGAGATCCTGTTGGGGATCGGCGGCGTGCGGGCCCTGCGGGCCCTCGGCCTCAATCCCACCATCTATCACTTGAATGAGGGGCATTCCGCCTTTGCCGGATTGGAGCACATCAGGCTGCTGCAGAAAGAGGAGGGGGTGCCGTTTGAGGTCGCCCTCTTCACGGTCATGGCCGGTCATTGCTTTACCACCCACACCTCGGTGCCGGCGGGGATCGAGGTCTTTGATCCCCGGCTTATTAAGGGCTATTTCGCTCGGTATATCCAGGATCTGGACATCTCCATCAATACTCTCCTCGACCTCGGTCGCCGAGAGTCGGGGGGCGCCTCAGAGCCCTTCTGTATGAATATCCTGGCCATGAAGCTCGCAGGACATATCAACGCGGTCAGCCGCCTCCATCGAGGGGTCTCTCAAAGGCTCTGGCATCAGCTCTGGCCCGCCATCCCCGATGACGACGTCCCCATAAAGTACATCACCAACGGCATCCACGTCCCCTCGTGGATCTCCCCCGATGCCGCAACGCTCTACAGTCAGTATCTCGGACCTCACTGGTCGGAGGATCCGGACAACGCCAAGGTGTGGAATAGGACGGCGAAGATCCCCGACGAGGGGCTGTGGGGGGTCAAAGAAAGGAGGCGTGTCAGTCTCGTCTCCTTCTGCCGCAGGCGCCTGCGCGAGCAAGCGATCAGGAGGGGGGCTTCGAGCGTGGAGATCGCCCAGGCCGAAGAGGTCCTCAATCCCGATGTCCTGACCATAGTCTGGGCTCGGCGGATGGCGAGCTATAAGAGACCCACTTTGTTATTCAAAGACCCGGACAGGCTCGCCCGGATCTTGAACCACTCCACCCAGCCCGCCCAGGTGATCATCGCCGGGAAGGCGCACCAGGCGGATGATGAGGCAAAGGGACTGATCAAGGAGATTATCGCCCTTATCCGGGAAGAACGATTCCGCAGACACGTGGTCTTTATCGAGGATTATAACCTGGAGATGGCGCGCTATCTCGTGGAGGGGGCCGATGTCTGGCTCAACACGCCGAGACGCCCCAATGAGGCCTGCGGCACCAGCGGCATGAAGGCCATCGCCAATGGGGCCCTCCATGTGAGCACCTTGGACGGGTGGTGGGCGGAGGCCTATCAATCCGAGGTAGGGTGGCTCATCGGGAGTGATGAGGTCTACAACGATGTCGGATACCAGGATGAGATGGAGAGCAAGGCCCTCTACAACCTCTTGGAACATGAGGTAATCCCCCTCTTCTATGACCGCGGTCTCAACGGATTGCCCAGAAATTGGATCAAAAAGATGAAGGCCTCCATCATAACCCTCTGCCCTCACTTCAACACCCACCGAATGCTGGAGGAATATGAAGAATGGTTTTACCGGCCGGCGCAGACCTATACGGAGCGACTCCGCGCAGACCATATGACCGAGGCCAAGAACTTGGCCGAATGGTACCGCAAGATCGAGGCAAACTGGACAGAGGTATCGATCGCAGAGGTGAAGCAAGAAGGCCTTGATGAATTGCTCATAGGAGAACAATTAACCATAACCGCCCGGGTTCACCTGGGGGAATTGGCGCCCGAAGACGTCAAGGTAGAGGTCTACTACGGGCATCTCGACCCGGGGGGGAGGCTCATCGATCAAAAGCTCCTCCTCATGGAGCCCGAACGGTCCGACAAGGGCGTCTATCTCTTTCGTGCAGCGCTGTTGTGCAGAAAGACGGGAAAGTTCGGATACCGCATCCGCGTCTCACCCCACCACCCCCATCTGATGTCCTCCCATTACTCTCAGGGATCGCTGGTCACCTGGGGGTAAAAGGTCCGTGAGAAAACCCTTTTAGCTCTCAAAGATGACCTTCCCGGTATCCTTGAGATCGTAGCCGGGGAGGGTACGGGCAAGCCTCTGAATCCGCACCGGGTCTATGTAGGAGAGAAACCCCTGCATCACCTGTGTGGGCCACAGCTCCTTGGGAATGACCACGTCGAACCGCTCCTCTCGGAGGGGGATGAATGCAAGGGGAAAGAGGTGCGTTACATACTCGATCCCCATACCCACATCCGCCTCCCCGAAAAAGACCTTCAGGGCCACCTCCACATGGGTATCAACCTCATCGGTAAAACCAACAATCTCCTTTCCCCCTAACCCCTTTTCATTCAGGAGATATTCAAACAAGAGCCGTGTGCCGGACCCTTCGTTTCGATTGATAAATCGGGCCCCCTTTGCAACCACATCTTTGAGGCCCTTGATCCCCAGGGGGTTGCCCTCTTTCATGATGAATCCTTGTTTTCGATAACACAGATTAACGACGACGTAATGCTGGGATCCAAGGTGCCTGCGCAGGAAGGGGAGATTATACTCCCCGCTCTCCACATCCAAGAGATGGGTACAACAGGCCTGCCCCTTCTTTTGGGCAAGGGCCTGGATACCCCTCAAGCTCCCAACCGAGGAATAAAAGGTAAGGGACCCCGGAAAATGCTCCCGGGAATAGAGGGCCAACAGCCTGCCCAGGAGGATGTCGTCACTGCCCACCATGTGGATGTCCCTCTCCCGCTGCACGCGCTCATCGATCCAGCGCATGACGTGCCCTTTGGGAAAAAGCCACTTGCCCGCTATCCTCACATGGGGGACCCCTCCCTCCTTGATGAGCTGATACACCTTTTTTTCATTGAGGCGCAGAAAATCGGCCAGTTCTTTGGTGGTGAGGAGCTCTTCCATAATCGATTACCTAACACACGGGTTTAGTCATGTCAATAATAACATAAAACGGATCATAAGTAACAAAAAATTACTTATAATTTCTTATATTGACTTTTAATAACAAATATAGTAATAGGCGTGCAGGTCAGGGCTAAATGGCTGTCCCCAAGATCCCTGGGCATTCATCACCAGATTGGCCTATATCTTCTAGGAAAGATCTATTAAATAAGGAAAGGATGAAGATGAAGATGAAAAAAAGTAAATGGTTAAAAGCAACTATGGTGGTATTCGTTATCTATATGGTAGGAATAGTGTCCTCTTTCAATGGGGGGTGCTCAAAGAAGGAGGAAGGCCCAACCGGCACGGTTACCATCTTCCACGCCGGCAGCCTTTCTGTACCCTTCGAGGCCATGGAAAAGGCATTTGAGGACAAACACCCTGGGATAGATCTGCAGCGCGAGGCCGCTGGCAGTCAGAAATGCGCTCGCAAAATTTCCGACCTCAAAAAGCCGTGCGACATCATGGCATCGGCCGATTATACGGTCATCGATAAGTTACTCATCCCGAATTATGCCGATTGGAATATCCGTTTCGCCACCAACCAACTCGTCCTCTGCTATACGGATAAGAGCGCACACGCCGACACCATCACCGAGAAAAACTGGTACGAAATCCTCCAGAAAGAGGGGGTTACGTGGGGACACTCTGATCCCAATCTCGACCCGTGTGGCTACCGGTCGCTCATGGTGATGCAACTGGCCGAAAAGTACTATCAGAAACCAGGGCTCTATGAGAAGCTGATTGCCAATCGGCCGAAAGAAAATATTCGCCCCAAATCGGTGGAGTTGATCTCCCTGCTGCAGACCGGTAATATGGATTATGCCTGGGAATATCTCTCAGTGGCTGTACAGCACGACCTGAACTACATTGTGCTCCCCGACGAGATCAACCTGGGGAACTATAAGTATGACGATTTCTATACACAGGCCGTCGTAAAAGTAACCGGCAAGGAACCGGGGACCTTCATGGAGATGAAGGGGAAATCGTGCACCTATGGTGTCACACTCATTAAAGATGCACCCAACCGGGAGGCGGCCATCGCCTTTTTGCAGTACCTGCTCGATCCCAAAGGGGGTCTGAAGATCTTAAAGGAGATGGGCCAGCCGCCGTTTGTGCCCAGCAGGGTGCCGACAAAAGCAATGAAGGACGCGCTCCCGGCAGAGCTGCAAGACCTAGTGGAGATAAAAAACTGATCAGGCGCGGAACATGAAGGCGAGAGAGCCATTTTTCTGGATTACCATTTCGTGCGGGGCCGTTATCATGGCCTTTATCCTCTTGCCCCTGATCGAGATGATGACCGCCCCCTCTCTCGCTATGCTGCTAGAGACCATCAAAGATAAAAACGTGGTGCGGTCGATCTGGTTGAGCGTCTATACGGCCGGATCGGCCGCCCTCATCTCCTTCGTCCTGGGAACCCCGCTCGCCTATCTGCTGGCCCGGACCACCTTCGTTGGAAAACGGTTGGTAGAGGGGATCATCGACCTCCCCATCGCCATTCCGCATCCCGTGGTGGGAATCGCCATCCTCAGTGTAGCAGGCAAAAACCACTGGCTTGGCCAAGCCCTCGGTGAATTGGGGGTACGCGTCATGGGGAGCGTAACGGGCATCGTCATCGTCCTGACCTTTGTGGGATTGCCGTTCTACCTCAATGCGGTAAAAAACGGCTTTGAGAACATCTCCCCGAGACTGGAGAAGGTCTCACGCAGCCTGGGGGCCTCGATGTTCAGCACCTTTGTGCGCATCACCTTTCCCCTCGCCTGGCGCAGCATGTTGATCGGTCTCATCATGTGTTGCGCCCGCGCCATCAGCGAATTCGGCGCCGTGGTCATCGTCGCCTATCATCCGATGATCGCCCCGGTCATGATTTATGAACGCTTTGAGGCCTATGGCCTGAAATACTCCCAGCCGGTCGCGGTCTGGCTGGTTTTCATCTCCCTCACCCTATTCTTGATCTTGCGCATCCTCACCGTGCGAAAGAAACAAGAGGCATGATTACCATAGAAGACCTCAACATACGCCTCCTCGACTTTCATCTCCATGATATCAAGCTGGAGATAGGGGAAAATGAGTTTTTTATCTTGATGGGACCAACGGGAGCGGGAAAGACGGTCCTCCTGGAAGCCATAGCAGGCCTGATTCCCATCACCAGTGGCACAATTATCATTGGAGAACGGGACATCACCAGATTGCCCCCTGAAAGACGGGGTGTTAGCATCGTCTATCAAGACTATGCCCTCTTTCCCCACTTGACCGTTCGAGATAACATCATTTATGGCCTGCACTTCCACCACATCGACAAAACAAAAGCAAAAAAAGACTTTTCGCGCTTGGTCGAAGAACTGAACCTCGTTCACCTCTTACGGCGGCTTCCAACCAACCTGAGCGGCGGCGAAAAGCAACGAGTCGCCCTGGCACGGGCATTGATGGTCGAACCGAAGGTGCTGCTCCTTGATGAACCTATCTCCGCATTGGACCCCGCTTTCAGAGAAGAGGTCAGAAACGGGCTGAAGAGGGTCCATCAATCCTCAGATTGTACGTTTTTCATGGTAACCCATGATTTCGCGGAAGCCCTCTCGCTCGCAGATCGAGCCGCAGTAATGCATGATGGAAGAATAGAGCAGATCGGCGCCATGGAGGACATCTTTCAACGGCCCCGTTCAACCTTCGTGGCCGATTTTGTGGGCATGAAAAATCTCTTTGCAGCACGATACAAGGGCACGAAGGCCGTGATCGACACGGTGGAAATTGAACTCGGAAGAAAGCCGAACACTACCCACGGATATATAGCGATCAGACCCGAAGACATCGTCATGAGCACGGCTCAATTAAGCTCTAGTATGCGCAATTCCTTTCGGGGAACTGCGAAGGGAGTCATCAATCAAGGACTCTTTTACGAAGTGCGTGCCCAGGTGGGAGACATTACCTTTACATCACTGATTACGAAAAGATCGCTCCTTGAATTGAATATCCATGAGGGGAGCAGTCTCATTCTCTCATTTAAATCGACCGCCATCCATACCTTTTGACGCCCCTCTCCCCTCTATCACCTCATTGACAAGGCGAGTGTGACTCATCTATGCTATAATGAAATATTGTTATCCTGAACAAGATCATGCCGCAAAAACCAGCGATCTTATCCAAAGATACTCGGAAAAGACTCCGGGAGATTAAAGAGGTCGATATCCTCGTCGGCATACCCAGCTATAATAATGCCCGGACCATCGGACACGTGGTGAAGGCTGTTGAGGCCGGACTCTCAAAATACTTCTCAAATTACAAGGCTATAGTGGTGAACTCCGACGGCGGCTCGACCGACGGAACAAGGGATGTCGTTCAGAATACCACCATCGACCAGGATTCCATACTCGTCGATCACAAGGCCGAACAATTTCATAAGATCGCCATACCCTATCGGGGCATACCGGGCAAGGGAAGCGCCTTCAGGACCGTCTTTGAGATAGCCAAGGACCTCCATGTCCGGGCCTGTGCCGTGGTGGACTCCGACTTACGGAGCATCACGCCGGAGTGGATCGAGCTGCTCATCAAACCAATCCTTGAGGAGGGATACGATTACGTCGCCCCCTACTACCACCGGCATAAGTATGACGGCACCATTACCAATTCGATCGTGTATCCCCTCACCAGGGCCCTCTACGGCAAGAAAATCCGCCAGCCCATCGGGGGTGATTTCGGCTTCTCCGGCAGGCTTGCCGCCTTTTATCTTACCAAAGACGTGTGGGAGTCGGATGTGGCCCGTTTCGGGATCGACATCTGGATGACGACCACCGCCGTGGCCAATGCGTTCCAGGTATGCCAGGCCTTTCTGGGGGCAAAGATCCACGACGCCAAAGACCCCGGGGCCGACCTCAGCGCCATGCTCTATCAGGTGGTGAGCTCCGTATTCCGTCTCATGGAAGAATATGCCTCGGTGTGGACAAGGGACGGAGAATCAGGATCGGTCCCCACCTTTGGCTTTATGTACGCCGTCGGCCTGGAACCGATCCATGTCAATCTGGACGGAATGATCGAGAAGTTCAGGCTCGGTGTCAAGGAACTCTCTACGCTGTATGAGTCCCTTATGCCGGGAAACCTGTTACAGTTGCTTGGAACCATCGCCGAAGGATCACGAGAGCGCTTCTCTCTGTCGGATGACGCCTGGGTAAAGATTATATACCACTTCGCCCTCGCCTGCCACCACAAGGTGATGAGCCAGGAACACATACTCAAATCCCTTACCCCCCTCTATCTGGGCAAGGTGGCCTCCTTCGTCATCGAGACCTGGGAGAGCACGGCAGAGGAGGTAGAACAACGGTTGGAGAATCTCTGTCTGGCCTTTGAGCGAGGCAAACCATACCTTATTGAAAGGTGGGAAGAAAAACGATATAGTTAACCATTAGGCAAGGAGGTCGACATGGGGATTATAGTGGCTATAACCATATGCGATAGCATTGTCACGGGGCCGTTGAAGGATTTTTTTCAGAGGCTTATTGCGTTCCTGCCCAATCTTCTCGGTGCACTGATCATATTCTTCCTCGGCCTGGTACTGGGGTGGATCTTTAAAAAAATAATAATGAAAATCGCGACCCTGCTCAACACAGACCGCTTCTGTTCTACCATTGGTATAACCGAGGCCTGCGCAAAGGTCGGCATCAAAGGGCAGCCGTCTCACCTCCTCGGCCGTATATTCTATTGGCTCGTGGTGGTCATCGTCACTATTATCGCTTTGTATGCGCTGAAGGTCCCGGCCATCGAAAACCTCCTGGAGCGGTTCCTCATCTACCTCCCCAATCTATTTATCGCCGTCTTGCTCATCATCGTCGGATACCTGCTCGGCAACTTTTTGGGCAGGGCGACCCTCATCGCCTCCGTTAATGCGGGGATACAATTCGCCGCTTTCTTGGCGCGGGGAGTCAAGGCCCTCGTCTTCGTGTTTGCCTTTGCCATGGCCTTGGAACAACTGGGCATAGGCCGCAATATGGTTATCGTCGCCTTTACTATCCTGTTCAGCGGGATCGTCTTGGCCCTCGCCCTGGCCTTTGGTCTCGGGGGAAAGGATATTGCCAAAGATTATCTTGAGAAGAGATTGAAGAAAGAAGAAGAGGAAAAGAAAGACGACATACAGCATCTGTAAGCACGCCCTGATGGGGTGGCTGCGTGAGGCCACCGCAGATATACACGCAGAGAAGTCAGATGCACTGAATACATTCCGCACTCACGACTGCAGCGTTTCCTCCGATTTTTTGTTCCACATCTTGATGAGATACCCCTTGTGTTCTTCAAACCGTTGGGCCTGTTCTTCCACCAAGTCCTCCGCCTCTTCCGTAGACATCTCCCAACACTGCCGCACGAAAGACGCCACCCGCGCATAGTAGAGCGGAGTCACCAGGTCGATCAACTTGTTGCGGTTGACGCTCCAGGCGTGGAAGGTAGCCGCCAATTCATACAGGATTTGAACCCAGGCATCCGTGGAGAGGTGAAAATCGTGGGAATCAAGCTTGGTGGTCTTTCGTATCTCCGCAAAACACTTCTTGCAAAAGATCTCCCTCCACAGAGGTGAGAATTGCCGAAAGCCCACTTTAAAATTATTGATCATCACCTCCAGATCGACCTTCACGGGCTCGGGTTCTATGTGATTTTCATGCCCAAAGATCTCCACCGGCTCACTCCCCTGGATCTCCTTCCAGTAGCTTTCATGCCGTTCCATGAGGGAAAAGACGGTCCAGAGTACCTGGCGGAACATGGGCCCTAAATGAAAACCCGGATCTTTGGTGTCATGGATCTTGACCCCCAGGTTGGACTGGCAGATCCTGAAACCCTGGGTGATGGCATTGGTCGTCATCCAGATGTCGATCCCGAAACGGGCCACATCGGTGTCCCAGGCATCCTGCTCACTATAGAACTTCGCCACATCCCTGGAGAAGGCAAAATCCCCGCCGATGGGTTGTCGGATGCGCTTACCGTACAGGGCCCTGGTGAGGTTGTACACGATATTGTTGGTGATGGTCCCATCAAACTTGTGTCGTATATAGACCGGGGCCACGAACTGGTATCCCTGCTCCAAAACGGGATCGAGGAGATATTTGACCCAATCTGAAGTGATGCTCCTGAGGTCCGAGTCCACCACCGCGCACGCCCTGGCCTTCAACCCCTCTGCCGCTTCGAAAACAGACCGTAAAGCCGATCCCTTTCCCGCCGGACCTCGGTAGATAGAGACGACCTTCTCCTGCCAGGGCTTTATCTGAAATTCTTTGACCACCTCTCGGGTGTCATCGGTGGACCCCCCGTCGGCAATGAAGATCACACTGCGTCGATCTCGGTAATGCTTGGCCAAACCATGGGTGACCATTTGTATGACGTGGGCAATAGTCCCTTCGTTATTGTAGCAAGGGATAGCCACAAGGATATCCGCCGACTCTATTTCTTCGATTCGCTTGGCGGTATATGCCCTGAGTGCAGTAACATAGTGCATGCTGTTTTTTCCTTTGGCTTTCTTGACGTCCTGTAAGGTACAATGACGGAGTGTGCTACGTCTTCCCCTTCTCCGGATAGATCCTCTCTTGGGTATTGAACAACCGCTCTCTCAATTCATCAAATGCATCTCCCATATCAGCTCTCAGGGAATTGAGCGGCGGTATAAATCCTTCATCATGAGGATACAACGCCTCCCTGAACTCCCGCCAGATCCTTTTCCAGAAACCCTCTTCCAAGAAAAAATTGTCGGCGTGTT
>Ga0307421_1001409_pt1 | contig 14484 bp, 13 predicted proteins | sample SalMarWE160270MG_FD_202163 | JGI IMG/M metagenome (GOLD analysis project Ga0307421, IMG submission 202163) | Salt marsh sediment microbial communities from the Plum Island Ecosystem LTER, Massachusetts, United States - WE1602-70 | ecosystem: Environmental > Aquatic > Marine > Intertidal zone >...
CCATAAAGAGCAAATAGAATACCATCATTTGGATCGATGGATAACCCTTTATTTACGTATTTCTTAACACCCGGAAGATTATTCCTGGTAAGTTCAAGATTGATCAACTGATAATAAACACTCAAATTGTTGGGTTCTATCTTCAATGCTTCATTATAGTATTTCTCGGCTGTCTTATATTGTCTTAACTTCAAATAAGCATTACCTATCTGGATTCTGCTGGAAACATGTTTAGGAATTATCTTGATTATAGATTTATATTCTTCGATAGCTTTTCCGTACTCTTTAAGTTCCAAATAGGCTTCGCCAAGCTTTTTAATTGTTTCGATATCGTTGCCAAAAGTTTCTTTAGCCTTCTTTAAATAGTTCACTGCTTCCCCGTAACGTTTACGCTCAAAATAAGCGTTCCCCAATCTAAAAGCCACTCCTCCATTATCCGGGTTCAGCTGATATGCCTTTTTGTAGCTCTCCAGCGCTTCGTCGTATCTTCCCTGCGATTCAAGATAACTTGCGTATAAATCATAACTGGTTGGGTCTTTGGGATTATCTTTTATTATTTTCTCAAAAAGTTGTTCCGCTTTTTCCGGTTTTCCCATCTTCGCGTATAGAGACGCGATAGCTTGTGCCATTTTTCGGTTGGACTCAGGATCGGAAAAACATGTTACTCCTTTCTTGCAAATCGCTAAAGCTTTATTCGTATCTCCAACTATAAGATATACCTGCCTGAGAGCCAGATAAGCATCAACGTACGTGGAATCCGCCTCGATAGCTTTTTTCAAAAGAGGTATTGCTTCATCATAGTTTTTCTGTCTCATATGTTCGAAAGCAAAACTATAAAATTTCTCCGCTTCAGAAATTTCTCCTTGAGCAACTTCATTCGAACCACTTTTATCACTGGCAGTCGCGCAACTCGTAAAAAATAATAAAAAGAAAAGAAAAAAAACCCTTAGGAATTTCACTTTTTAACCCTCCCTTCCTTTTGATTTTGGACTTACCGCAAGAATCGTTTTCTCAAGATCTTTTGCTTTAATCCAAACAAAATAGGTCTTACCCGTATCATCGGTTTCATAATAGGGGCCTTCGTGGAAGGATTCTTTAACAAGACCCTTGTAATTATTGACGAACCTGACCTCCATAACCAATTTAGTTCTATCCGAATCGTTGGCTTCGGAAATCAATCTATAACCGTTATCTGTAATCTCCAGAATAGGATCACTCGATAAATCTTCCGCTATTTCTTTCATCGCTTCTTGTTCTTTAAATAATTCATACAAATTACCTGTAGGGATACTATCATTTTCATCTTCATAAAGTCTAACCATAGATACAATATTACCAAGAGAAGAATATCCATTTAGAACTCTATTATTATCTAAAACTTCCATTCTCTCAGAATAAAAAGAATTAAAAAGGTTTACAGCCAAAGGGATTTTCTTTTTGAAAATAACTATATCATCAAGAAACTCCAATCTTTTGTCCCCATGAATATAAGAAATCATCTTATTATCGAATTCTTTTAGATCGTCTATCAGAACCGCGTCTTTTTTCGGATCAAGAACATCAATAATTTTGTCAACTTGATCTTTAATCTTTTTATGATACAATGAAATCGTATCTGCTTCATCCATCGGCTGCAAAAACTTACCCTGAACTACCAAAAGCGGATCGCCTAATTTTCTTTCAATATGATCGAATAAAAATACAACAACATCTTCTATTATAGTATCCTTTAAGCTTTCCTTCTCCAATAGATTATTCTCGATTCCATCGACCATATAACCAAGCTCTTCTTTTTCCTGCCTCATTGAATTGATAACCCTGTTTTTTTCTGCTTCTAAATTTATTCCGGATAAAAAATCTAACAGCGCATTTAATTCCGGTCCGATATTTCTATAGTCATATTGTCTGGCTTCCTTAATCTCATAAACCGCATAAGTCATGGCGGAATCGATTGGATAAAGATACCTGTATATCCTATTTTGCATAGTACTATCCGCGGTGAATAAGTTCTTCTTCAGTTCCTTGATTATACCTTCACATTGTGTGATTTTAGTTTGCGCTCTCATTACAGCCATTTTTTTTCTTGAAATCCAATCGGGATCAGTATTGATTTCTCTCCTGAAATAAGGTTCCAAAACTCTTTCCCATTCCACCTCCGCCGGATATTGTCCGTTTTTTATCATATATTTTTCAAGCGCGTTTCTAATTTCTTTCAGTCCTTTTTCGGCTTTCATCCTATGCGCCCTTCCGGCAAAAACAGCTTCCCCACCACACGAAACAAATAACAAAGTACATGTAATTACTATCAAAATCAGAGTTTTTTTCATAAAAATTAACCCTCCATTCTAACTTTGGAGCCGACGGGACTTGAACCCGTGCCCTCCTGACTGCCAGTCAGGCGCGCTACCAACTGCGCCACGGCCCCTATTCATAATCCTAATAATAATGTGATTTGTTGAATTGTCAAGATATTTATCCCCCCAAAACCCTCACTTTTTTGAACCACAAAGACCACAAAGGACACAAAGTTTTTATTTGTTTTTACAATTCAACCATTCAACTGTTCAACAATTCAACTAATCCGAAGGATTCGTAATTCTATTTGACCATTTTTCAATTCAACAAATCAACTAATCCAAAGGATTTTTAATGCTATTGACAAAAATGTAGTTAACTTTAAGATAGAATTATGACTTTATTCCTCATAAAAATGCGACTCTTGAGAGTGTTTAATTCTATTTCATCGATAAGAAAATCGAATCTTACAGTGTACTCTATTGTCTTTTTAATCTTTATAATAGGAATATTTCTTTTCTTCTACAGATTTTTTTTATTTTTAGCTCCAATAGAAGTTATTGGCGAAGTAATAGCCGATAAGATTATATCATACTCTTTCTTTATCTTTACCCTTCTTTTGTTTATGAGTAACGGAATAACGGCTCTTTCTACAATGTATAATTCTATGGAGCTCGACTATCTACATTCTACTCCCTTGCAGCCTTTTTCTATATTTTCCCTTAAATTAATAGAAACTATTTTCTACTCTTCCTGGGCAACATTAATTGGGGGAATTCCAATTGTTTTCTCTTATTTAATAGCTTTTTCTACTTTTCATATCAGAACATTGTTAATAATATTACCACTATTTGCTTTCATTACTATTCCTTCAGGTCTGGGAGTTACAATCATTATTATACTCAAAAGAATAAACCCTTATTGGACAGTAAAACAATTAGCTACAGTACTCGGGTGTCTTTCCGTATTATTTGTTTTTATTTATATAAAAACCACTCCTTATAGTCTCAGCGTACCAGACACATTAAATCTTGAAGCTTTAAATCAATTTATTCAAGGTTTAAAAGTCTCTAATCCGTATTTCCCGAACGAATGGTTTTATAAATGTACTTCCGCTCTTGCAGATAATGATTTTAAAATATTTACAAAAAACTTTATTCTTCTGTTTTCGGGAAGCTTAATTTCAATATCTATCGCATTTCTGTTTTCAAATCTATTTTATCGCACAAGCTGGATGTCAAGTACAAACAGCTCGGGGTCATTCTTGATTCATAAAAAACTTATGGCTAATAAATTACCCAAAATACTAAATATAATGCAAAAGGATATAAAGATATTCCTACGCTCTCCCCTTCAGTGGTCTCAATTAATGATAATAGGAGTACTTTTAATAGTTTATACTTTTTCTCTTAGAAGAACCCCTTTGTATGTTAGAGATCCTTTCTGGCTCTCTTTCCTCGCTCTTGTAAATACCGGTTTTATCGGCTATATAACCGCGACTCTTTCATTGCGTTTTGTATATCCGGCAATAAGCCTAGAAGGGAGAAACTGGTGGAATGTCCGAAGTGTCCCGTTATCTCCCGAACTGATATTACACTCAAAAAGCATACTTTTTTTCATAATCAATTTGTTTATTGCAGAATTTGTAATCATATTTTCTAATTATATTCTTGTCAAATACATTCTCATAGTAATTTTATCCGCAATTCTATCGGCTATTTTTTCATTGGTCTCTGTTTACTTAAATGTATCTATGGGAACCTTATTCGCGGATTTCAGAGAAACAAATCCTGCTAAAATTGCTTCGGGAGGAGGAGGCCTCCTGACCGCAGCTATAAACCTTTCATATATAGCATTATCGATGGTACTTTTTGCTACACCAATTTCCATATACATAAAAAACCGTCTGGAAGGAAATATTATTTCTATTAAGACACCTTTAATTTTCTCATCTTCTATATTTCTTGTTATTACTCTACTAATTATATTTATACCATTTCAGTTAGCAAAAAAGAGAATAAAGAAAATAGAATAGTAGAAGTCAGTAAATTGTTAGGACGTTAGGTGGTTAGATCGTTAGGTCGTTTAAAAAAATCCGAACCAACGACCCCACGATCCAACGAACCAACCATTATAATAACCACAAAGACCACAAAGAACACAAAGAAAAAAGTTTATGTTATTTAAAACCCTTCCCATCCACAAGGTTAGAAACAACAAATAACACGAATAGCACGAATATTTTTGTTTTAACTATTCAACAATTCAACTAATCCGAAGGATTCGTAATTCTATTCAACTATTTTTCAATTCAACCATTCAACTAAGTTTAAAAGACACTTACCTTTACATATTTACCGGGGTTTTTTCTGAAATCGACAAGCAGACTATCGAGACTGGAGGATGCTTTTGTCAGATTATTGTAGAGTTTTTCATCGTAAATAAGTTTACCCATTGTTCCCTGTTTACTGTTTATGTGTTTTAAAGCTAAATCCAATTCTTTTATAGAAGAATCCATATCGTCAATAAGAACCTGAGCTTTTTCAAGGTCTTTACTTCCGCCCGCTATAGCTTTTTTTAATTCTTTTCTGTTTTCTTTTAATATAATTTCAACCTCTCTAAGAGTAGAACCAATGGTTACAAAGGCCCCTTCCTCACCTCCCATAGCCTCTCTGAGTAGTCTCATTAAATCTTCGATCTGTCCCGTTATTCCGCCGATCTCAACGGTAGAAAGACCCTTGTTCGCCGCACCCTGTAAAGTCCTGGAAAGATCGAGAAGCGTATCTGAAATCCCGGGACTCACAACAATCGTTTTTGTACCGCTGATCATAGCAACATCCTGAATCGACGCCCCGGCATCTTCTTTCAAAATAACACTATTTTCTATCCATACGGTAACCAACACTCCATCTTTCTGCATTTTCATATCAGTCACTTTGCCTTTTTTTATACCGTAAACACGGACCGGATCCCCACCCTTCAGTCCACTAACATCGTTATAAAAAATATTTAAAGTATAACCACCTTTTCCGACATTAAAATTCAAAAGCCAGAGTTGACCAAATACAAAAAACAATAAAACAACAACAATAAAAACGCCTACTTTAATAGCTTTTTCCCTTTTAACCATAAAACCTCCTAACCAAAAACAAGTCTCCCGACAAAAAAGTCGAGAATCAAAACTAAAATTGTCGAAGATATAACAGCTTTCGTTGTAGCTTCACCCACTCCTTCCGCACCACCTTCCGTTCGAAGTCCGTAATAACAGCCCATAAGTGTTAACGTCAATCCGAAAGTCATAGATTTTATCAAACCACCGTAAAGAGTTATCGGATAATAATTTAAACGTACGCCTCTCCAGAATACAACACTTGTAATATTTAAACTCATCACAGTAAATAACCAACCTCCTAACACCCCTACAAATTCAGCAATAATTGTAAGAATCGGTAAAACAAAAATTCCGGCAAATACTCTGGGAACAACGAGATGTTCGATCGGATTTATCGCGAAAGCCTCAAGCGCGTCTATTTGCTCTGTCACTTTCATAGAACCTATTTCCGCCGCGATAGAAGAGGCAACTCTCCCCGCGACAACAAGACCCACAATAAGAGGTCCGAGTTCGATAAGCAATGCCTTGCAAACCAGCATTCCTATATATACATCGGGGGCATATTGTTTTCCCTGATAATTAGCCTGGTAGGCTGTAACCATACCCATAAAAAGCGCGGTAAACGCTACAATCGATATAGATTTAACACCCTGAAAGAATACCTGTTCCAGAAATAAATCAAACTTTCTAATTAATCCCTTTATATGTGAAAAAGTTTGACACATAAGGATAAAAACTCCACCCACATATTCTAGAGCTGAAAGTATATTTTCTTTTATAAATACCATGTTTATTTATATAATATTATTTTGCACAAAGTCAAGAAGGAATCTTTGAACGTAAGGCGTCCCGGAAACAATAGTTCCTTCCAAAATTTTATTTCCACCCGTCGCATCTGTTATGATTCCACCCGCTTCTTCTACCAGTATCCATCCGGCAGCTACATCCCAGGGAGATAAATTAAAACCTACGTCTCCATCGATTCTGCCCGCCGCGATTTCCGCTAATTGCAGTGCGGCGGCTCCAAAAATCCTTATTGAATTAACTTTCAATATCAAATCTTTCAAAGCATCCATTATTTTTCCTCTCTTCTCATACGCTGAGGAGGGAATGCCAATAGTAACTAAAACTTTATCGATATCTTTTTCACCTGAATGCTTTATTCTTTCACCATTTAAAAAAGCCCCTTTACCTTTTTCCGCGGAAAAAAGCTCATTCCTAATAGGTTCGTAAACAACTCCCGCTTTAATTTTCGAATCCTCTTCATACGCGATAGATACGCAAAAACGCGCGATACCTTTCATAAAATTATGAGTTCCGTCTAAAGGATCGACAATAAAAGTCCCCTTGCCGGAAACAGGATCTCCTTCTTCGGAACAAATACCAACACCGGGGAAATTTTTTTGTAATTCACTTACTATAAATTCTTCAGCCTCTTTATCCGCTTTGGTAACAAAATGACTGTAACTTTTCTGCTCTATATCCCCATCTTTTAAGGAACCGTAATAACCACGAATTATATCTCCGGCGCCTTTCGCAATTTCAATTATCTTATTTAACATCTCTCCCCCTTAAACACCTGAATTAGCCACTGATTTGCACTGATTAACACTGATACCCTTCCCACACCATTTTCTTTTTTGTTTAAAACAACAGAACATTTTTTTTAATCCGTGTTCATCCGTGGCTATTAATTTTTCGTTTTTTCTCTGTGTCCTCTGTGTGTTTCTCTATTTTTAAATACATTCATTCTCTGTGTCCTCTGTGGTATTTTTTGTTTTTTTCTACGCTCTTGGGTGAGCTCTTTTATATTCTTCTTTTAGTTTTTCAACACTCACATGAGTATAAATCTGCGTAGTGGACAAAGATTCATGCCCCAAAAGTTCCTGAACCGCTCGCAGATTAGCACCCCGGTTTAAAAGATGCGTAGCAAAAGTGTGTCGTAATGTATGGGGACTCATCTGATTCAATGTGGCAACTTTTTCTATCTCTTTCTTCACTATACGTTGAAGATCTCTCTGTCCCAATCGTTTTCCTGATTTACTCAAAAAAATAGCCCCACTCTCATAACCTCTTACTTCCGATAAATATCTATTTAAAAAATCAAAAGCGGTTTTTGCGACCGGAAGAATCCTTTCCTTTTTTCCCTTCCCATATACTCGGAGCAATTCACTTTTAATATCGAACATAGAAATATCGAGATTAACCAATTCGGAAGCGCGAATACCCGTTGCGTACATTAGCTCAAGAATAGCCCTATTCCTTATATCAAAATCCGTTTTTAATTGCAAAGAATCAAGCATTGTACTCATTTCTTCCTCTGAAAGAAATGAAGGAATATGTTTTTCAGTTTTAAGAGTTTTAACGGAAAGAGCTGGGTTCCGTTTTAAAATTTTATTCTTTTCAAGAAATTTACAAAAAGACTTTATTGCCGACAATTTTCGGGCAACAGAAGTCTTTTTATATCCATAAGAGAGTAATTCTCCCATAAATGCTCTTATATCTTTTCTGTCAATTTCGGAAAAAGTATTCTTTTTATTCTTTTTCAGAAAAGAACTAAACTCATCCAGGTCGGTTTTATAGCTTTTTACCGTAAAATCCGAAAATTTCCTCCTAACTAATTCTTTGATATAACTATCTATTAATTTATCCATTTATATAAAACTATATCTCACACAGAGAGCACAGAGTTTTCATTTTGTTTTTTAAAACCCAACACAACACACCTGAATTAGCCACTGATTTGCACTGATTAACACTGATACCTTTCCCCTCCCATATCCTTTTTTTATTACAAAACTTTTTTTAATCCGTGTGCTTCCGTGTTCATCCGTGGCTATTATTTTTTTCCTCCGTGGTTCATTTTTTTACGTTTTCAGTTTTTTCTTTTTAACAGCCGGGAAAAGTAAATTATTTAAAATCAATCGGTAACCGGGTGAATTTTTGTGAAATTCAAGATAAGTCGGCGGATCCCCCACTAAATGGGCGTAATCTTCGGGATCATGTCCACCTAAAAAGGAAAAACTTCCTTTTCCACATTCCCCATATATATATTTGACTGCCGGAGTATTCGGAATATCCGCCATAACAATCATATTATCTTTTATTTTTTCTCTATTAAAACCTGTGTCCTGCCCCAAAAATTCTTTTATTCTCGCAGTGTGATTCTGAGTTAAAATGGCAGGAATAACATCTCTTTTTGCCATAAAAGTACGGAGAAAGAAATAACTGTTTTTACCTCTTCTAAGTACCAATTGTGTTATATCTACATCCGAATGTTCGTAAATATTCAAAGATGTTATAAGTCTTATATTCTTTAAAAAAAGTGCATTATTATAATCAGCTCTTATACTTAAACTTGAAGCAATTCCATCTCCATCGATCTGAGGCGGAACAATATCGGTTCCGTAGTAAGAAAGAGCAATATCCAGAGTAATGGGAGCAGAACACATAGCAAATAAAAATCCACCTTCTGCTACATAATTTTTTATAGCACGAGCTACATCGTGTTTCATTTTCCAGACCTTAGAATAACCTAAACTTCTTGCTTTCCTTTCATTAATATTGACAACTTCTTTATACCAGAGGGCACCCGCATAATTCCGATAAAATTTACCGTACTGTCCGGTAAAATCTTCGTGATGCAAATGCAGCCAGTCATAGTTTTTGAGAGCACCATTGAGTATATCACCATCCCATATTCTTTCATATGGTATTCTGGCATACTCGAGCGCAAGAGAAACCGCGTCATCCCACGGTCCTTCCGTTTCAGGTATATACACCGCGACTTTTGGAGCTTTTTCAAGCTTAACTCTCTCCATATTCTGCCTTTCTATGTCCGCGTAAATACCATTTACCTGGTCTTCAGTTATCTGTAAAGAAACGACTCCTCTCTTATCGGCTTCCTTTTTTATTCCCGCGAGACCGGGAAGAAGAAAACTACCGCCTCTGTAATTAAGAAGCCACTCCGCGTTGAGTCCTTCGCTTAAAACCCAATACGTAAGACCATAGGCTTTCAAATGATCTGTCTGAGTCCCGTCCATTGGAATAAGTAAACTTGCAATTATTATAAATAACATATATAAAAAAGTACTTTTGTTATACAATAAGTCAAGGCCAATACAAATGATTAAATTAGCCATGAAGATGCAAAGATATGATAATTTAATCGTTAGGTCGTTAGAGCGTTAGACCGTTAGGTCGTTTTTAACTTTTCCGAACCAACGCCCCCACAATCCAACGAACCAACTATTAAGAACTGATACCGGGTACCGGGTCAGAAATCGCTCTCGGCTTACAGCTCACGGCTGACGGCAAAAAACTACAATAACTACATGTTCTACATGTTATTAAAAAGCTGCCGGCTCACGGCAAAAAAAAACAAAAAATCTTGTAAATTAGCATTCTGTTTTTAAATTTTCAATTTGCAATTTCCAACTTTCAATTTACAATCAAACACTAAGAAGTGTCTCTGTGCCTATAATTAGCTACCGGATACCAGATTACAGTATTAATTTTTTGACATTGGACTCTGGACTTTGGACATTGGACTAAAATAATCTGCGTTTATCTGCGTCCTATTACTCAAAATAATCCCGTATTTAATGAAATAATATTTTTTAAATCTTTAGCGAATTTCGTTTCCAGGAGTTTATCCACATTTCCCAGTGAAGATTCGTACTTCTCATCAAAATCTATTTCACCCAGGAAAGGAACTCCAATTGACAATAATTTATTCTCTTCCTTATCATTTCCGGAAATAACCATGTTCTCAATAACTCCAATCACTTTTTTCTTTGATTCCTTACTCATCTGTATAACTTTTTTAAGCGTTTCGATAGTCAATTTTGACTGATTTCCGACCATAATAAACTCTATTCTTTTTATTAATTTTATAACGTCGAGAGCGACATCGTTTATACCCGGAGGCATATCGATAATTAAATAATCGAGATTTCCCCACCTTGTTATCGCCAGAAGTTCTACGATCGCGTTAGAATAGTCCTCTCCTCTAAAAGGCAAAGGATTTTTTCCTGTAAAATAAACGATAGACATAAATTCAATCCCATTTACATTAGGCGGAATAATACCCTTTTCTTCTTTCGGAAAAACATCTTCTACACCGAGAATTAGATGGTCGCTTGGTCCGCTAAAATCGAGATCCAAAAGCCCTACACTTTTACCCATATCCTTAAGTACCAAAGCAAGCATAGAGGATACGGAACTCTTCCCCACTCCTCCTTTACCACCGGAGACGGCAATAATTTTATTAATACCGGAAAATCTTGAATCTATAACACTGAATCTCGGATCCATAACTTTCTACCCCTTTTTCAAAACCCAACCCAACACCCCTGAATTAGCCACTGATTTGCACTGATAATCACGGGTACCCAACCCACCCAATTTCCCTTTTTGTTTAAAACAATAAAACATTTTTTTTAATCCGTGTGTTTCCGTGTTCATCCGTGGCTATTCCCCTTTTCTGTTTTTCTCTGTGTTCTCGGTGTTTTTTTGTTTTTCACTAAATCCTAAATCCTAATTTCGTCATCTTGTACTTCAATTACTCTCCCCCTCAATGTATTCGATCCAGACACCTCTGCCTTTTTCAACTTCAAAATCCGGGCTTCCACACGCAGGACACTTCGAATAAACCCTTATTACATCCGGAATAAAATGCACATATTCGGACTCATCTTCATTTAAACGGCTAACTCCCTCTTCAAAATCCCATTCCCGACCGCAAATTCTGCACTTAAAAGAAGCATTTTCTTCTTCAACAACAAACTCACCCTCGATATTTTTCATTTTAGAAATATCTTCCAGCGCGGAATTAAATATATCGAGTTCTATTTGCTGCAATTTCCCTAACTTTACAAGCACTTTATTAACCTTTAAAAGATTTCTTTCTTCTTTATATTTCAAAACGGTATTAACAACCGATTCGGCTAAAGCCCACTCATGCAAAACTTAACTCCTTTTTTTTATATAGTTGAGTATAAATTGATTAGAAAGGAAAGTCAAGACACTAACAGGAGCAAGAAGTCAGTAAATAGTTAGGTCGTTAGGCGGTTAGGACGTTAGGTGGTTTTCCGAACCAACGAACCCACGAACCAACTAAAATCAAATCCCAACCCCTAAATCCCAGATCCTAATTTTCGACTAGAGACCAGCGACCAATGACCAGTGACTATATTTGCTAAATCCCAAATCCTAAATCCTAAAATTGCCATTCAACTATTCAACTTATCCGAAGGATAATAAAATAAGGTCCAACCCCGTTTACACGTAAATTAAATGCTTGACATTTATATAAAATTAGATTAATATTGAGAGAATGAGGTAAAAAAGAATGAAAGTTTTTGAGAAGATAGAAGTAGACGAAAATATACTACATGGAGAACCCCACATAACAGGGACACGTGTTTCTGTTAAATTGGTCTTATCATTATTAAGCGAAGGTTTAACACCTGAAGAAATAATAAAAGAACATTACCCTGTTCTCAAAAAAGAAGATATACTTTCCTGTATTAAGTATCTTACTCAAATACTTGAAGAAGAAGAGATCCATTACGTAAAAAGCTGATTAATGTCTGTTTTCTTCATTGACGAGTGCGTTTCAATTCAAACTGAGAAATTCCTAAAGAACCTAAAATATAAAACTGTAAACGTAAAAGATCATAAATCGTCAGGCGCGTCTGATAATGAGCTATTCAGACTTGCGAAAGAGGAAGGATATGTTCTTGTAACTTATGATAAAGGATTTGGAAACATAATTGAGTATCCTCCGTCTTCTCATAACGGAATAATACTGCTGAAAGTAAGAAATAAATCTTCGATGGAGAAGTGTCATAAAGTCCTTCAAAAGTTATTAAGCAGAGAAAAGGAATTAAAATCTACTTTATTTGTAATTGACGAAAAGAAGTATAGAAAAAGACAGAAGCCATAATAAAAATAGGAAGTAGATTAAAAAAGATTAAGAGGATTTTTTCTTTGTTGTTTCCTATTCAACGATTCAACAATTCAACCACTCAACTATTTAACCGATTCGAAGAATCTATGTTATGGACGCAGAGTTTTTATTTGTTCAACTGACGACTGTTTAATTCCGTTAGTATATACTTGCGGATTTTAGTTTTTATACTAATTTTAATCGAATAGTTTAAATATAAGGAGCTATGATTTTATGAAAAAAGTTAATGAAATAAAAAAAATATTAGAGAAACAAAAACCTACTCTTAAAAGAAAATTCCAGGTTAAAGAAATAGGAGTATTTGGTTCTTTTGTAAGAAACAAAGGAACTAAAAAAAGTGACATCGATATTCTTGTTGAATTTGAGAATGGCATAACTCTTTTAAGCTTTATAGAAATGGAAAACTATCTAACAGATCTTTTGGGTACCCAGGTAGATCTGGTGATGAAAAACGCTTTAAAACCCAAAATTGGAGAACATATCTTAAAAGAGGTTGTTTATATATGAAAAAAGATTATAGCGATTATCTGGATGACATAACAAACGCAATAACTAAAGCCGAACAGTTTATAGGAAAGATGTCTTTTGAAGACTTCGAGCAAGACGAAAAGACAATATTTGCGGTAGTAAGAGCACTTGAGATAATAGGTGAAGCCACAAAAAAACTCCCTGAATCACTTAAAAATAAATATCCTAAGATTCCATGGCGAGAAATATCGGGCATGCGGAATAAGTTGATTCATGAGTATTTCGGAGTTAATCTAAGGGTTGTGTGGGATACAGTAAAAAAGGATATTCCCAAGATAAAACCCATTTTTCAGGAAATAATTAAGAAAAAGTAACTGACTAGTAAAACTGGTAGCTTTTTCTTTTTTTTACACACCCATCCACAAACACACTAATTTTATTCTGCTGTCGGCTTTTTTTAACTCACACAAAGGCACTAAGACACAAAGCCACACACATCCCAGAAAATTTATTTTGTTGTTACCAAATCCCTAAAGACTGACTGGTGACTAGAGACTCTGTTATTTTTCACCAATTACTCAATCAACTAATTAATCAATAACTAACCGCCTTGGCGGTTAACAGGTCCAATCCCGTTTACACGTAAATTAAATGCTTGACATTTATATAAAATTAGATTAATATTAAGAGAATGAGCTAAAAAAGAATGAAAGTTTTTGAGAAGATAGAAGTAGACGAAAATATACTACATGGAGAACCCCACATAACAGGGACACGTGTTTCTGTTAAATTGGTCTTATCATTATTAAGCGAAGGTTTAACACCTGAAGAAATAATAAAAGAACATTACCCTGTTCTCAAAAAAGAAGATATACTTTCCTGTATTAAGTATCTTACTCAAATACTTGAAGAAGAAGAGATCCATTACGTAAAAAGCTGATTAATGTCTGTTTTCTTCATTGACGAGTGCGTTTCAATTCAAACTGAGAAATTCCTAAAGAACCTAAAATATAAAACTGTAAACGTAAAAGATCATAAATCGTCAGGCGCGTCTGATAATGAGCTATTCAGACTTGCGAAAGAGGAAGGATATGTTCTTGTAACTTATGATAAAGGATTTGGAAACATAATTGAGTATCCTCCGTCTTCTCATAACGGAATAATACTGCTGAAAGTAAGAAATAAATCTTCGATGGAGAAGTGTCATAAAGTCCTTCAAAAGTTATTAAGCAGAGAAAAGGAATTAAAATCTACTTTATTTGTAATTGACGAAAAGAAGTATAGAAAAAGACAAAAGCCATAATAAAAACTAGGAAGTAGATTAAAAAGGATTGAGAAGATTTTTTCTTTGTTGTTTTACTAAATCCCAACCCCTAAATCCTAAATCCCAAAATCAACGCAAAGAACACAGAGTTTTTTTAACTCAAAATTCATAATTCAAAATTCTTAATTCTTAAAGTCTGACTCCGTTGATAAAAACCTAAGACTTAACACCTATTACTTCTACAGTTGGTCAAGTCCCTTTTTTTCTGTAAAATTCATTGAGCCACCAATTCCTTATTCAACTTATATTCTTTTTTTGTTCTTTGTAGTTCTTCCATAAATTCTTCTTCTGATTCATTTTCTTCAAGAGAGT
>Ga0307421_1001410_pt1 | contig 14477 bp, 12 predicted proteins | sample SalMarWE160270MG_FD_202163 | JGI IMG/M metagenome (GOLD analysis project Ga0307421, IMG submission 202163) | Salt marsh sediment microbial communities from the Plum Island Ecosystem LTER, Massachusetts, United States - WE1602-70 | ecosystem: Environmental > Aquatic > Marine > Intertidal zone >...
ATTATAGACAAATAACAGCACCACAAAACTCAAAATTAAATTCATATACAGAAACCTGAATCCCTTATTTTTTATTTTCCGGTAAAAAATAATTGAAAATACTATTACTTCTATAAAGAACCATAATATTACAGCCAGCGGGAAAATACCCATTTCCGATAATATTTGGAGATAAAGATTAAGCGGGTCCTCCAATTGATTACTTATGGCATCCCCATATTCTCTTATATTATAACCCGGCAGCTGGACAAGATATTGGCTTATGCCAACACCGCTGACGGGATGATCTAGAAACATATTAACTGCCTGATTCCAGTTTCTCTCTCTTCGATTCAATATTGTTTCAAAATCATGCTCCTCAAAACTTTCAATATTATTCTTAAGCCTGATAAAGATGCCTGGATAGCCTTCATCAATATCCATGTTTTTAACTGTAAAAAACATCCCCAATAAAGCCAAAAGCACAACTACCACAATAACAAAACAGGAGATAAAGTTAAGCAGAAGTTTCCGCATGTTAAAGCGCCTTAAAATACTTCTCATTAAAATTAATCCAAAATAAAATAAGTAAAATATTATTATAATTGCAAATCCAAGGAATTCAGCTCTTGCCCCTGTATAGAGCAGCATAACTACAGCCAATATACTGAGTATGAAAGAATAAAAACCAAAAATCTTCTTGTTATTATACAGGTAATACCCAAACCCGATAAAAGCCGGAATTAAAATACAGAGATACATTCCATAACTATTTGGATCTATGAGTGTGGAATTTATTTGATTTATTCTTGCATAATTGCCAAAATTACAAAAAAATGGATTAACCAGTATTTGATACCATCCAAAAAAGAAGGTTATTAAAAAACTGGCTGATAGAAAATAGAAGAAGTATCTGACAGACTTTTTATTTATTTTCAACCTGCTCACAATAAAAAATAAAAGAATACCCGACAGGTAAACTAAAAATCGGTTTACAGCATATTTTATGGCCTGCAAATTTCCGACCGCTAAAATATTAACATTAAAGTCACTTGCCCCGTTTGCAATAAAAGGAATAAGCTTTAATCTAAGGAGGGTAAATACCAAAGATATTAAGGAAAAAATAATAAAAATTGCAGCCGGCCTGTAAACTCTCAAATTAAAGTCAGCCAGCGATTCCCTGCGCCTTATCAAGTTTATTAATCCGCCCAGGAAAAATCCAAGAAATAGAAAAAAATGAAAATGAAAGTCTCTAAAAGGTATTATCCATCTCAGAGGATTTATAATAGTCATTAAAAAGATAAAGATTATAAAAGAAGTCTCTAAATTAAAAATCGACACTATAAAAAATACACCTGACAAAGAAAAACATAAAATATATAAAAGGTAATAAGGGAAGTCAACATATAGGCTAATTGTATAATAAGATAAAAGAATCAAGAAAATCCCAAGTATAGAATAACTTACTACTTTTTTTATTTCCGATCTCTGCATAAATCAAATTTTTTTCTACTAATTCTCATAAACAATTTAGTTTTAAAAACGACTTCTAAAAAAATACGATAAAATAGTTTTTAAATTATTTAATTATATAATATATCAGAACCTTTAAATATATGGATCCCACAGATAAGGTTTTTTAAAAAAACCTTTTTCACACTTTAAGTCATTTATGTTTTTTATAAATTTTGCAGGATTGCCCGCAAAAACAGCATCAGAAGGAACATCCTCAACCACCACAGATCCTGCCCCGATCAAAGAATTTCTCCCTATTCTTATTCCGGGCAGTATTGTGCAATTTGCCCCGATTTTTACCAGGTCTTCAAGCACCACACCGCCTTTGCATTCCTTATAGCGAGGACATTTCATAGGGTGCGGGTCGTCGGTCAGCACTACTCTGGGTCCTACAAATACATTCCTGCCTATATTTGCCATTTCCAGAAAACATCCTGAATGAATTCTTGTACCGTCTCCAATAACATTATCAAATTCTATGGTTGAAGAAGATCCTATACTTACATTATTGCCAATTTTATTATTTTCCCTAATCGAAACGTTTTGACCAGTGGAAAAATAATCTCCGATTACATTTCCGGAATAAATTGTTGTAAATGATCTAATAGTTGAGTTTTTTCCGATCACCAACTTTAAATCGCCACTTTTTTTATTAAGAGGTGCCTTTCCTAGAACAACAAAAGGGCTAATATTAGAGTTTATTCCAACTGAAACATTCTCGTATATAATGATCTTGTCAGTATTATTTCCAATCATCTATAACAATAACCTCTCCATCTCTTTCAGAAGATTGTTCAGCAACTTCGACAGCTTTTACTACTCTTAAACCACAATACCCATCAGTCTTTGGTTCAAAATCATTATTAACACTATCAATAAAATGTTTTATTGCTAACTTCAATGGTTCAGTCGTTTCCAGAAAAGGTGAAACTATACTACCTGTCCTATAAGTCAACTGATATTCACCAAAATTTTCAGGATCTTTTACCAAATCTACACCTTTATCAAATATTTTTATTTTTCCGTCACTTTGTGTATCATCATAAATCAACATTTTTTTATTACCCACTATTATAGTTTCCCTTACTTTACTTGGCGAAAGCCAGCTTACATTAATATTAGCGATTATCCCTGATTTGAACCTTATATTTATAAACGCTACGTCTTTTAAGTTTTCCTTTACAAATGAATTACTAAAAGCAGAGATTTTATATGGATTTTCGTTCAGCAATTTAATTAATATAGAAAAATCATGTGGAGCTAAATCCCAAATAACACTGATATCTTTCTGATGTATACCCAGATTAATCCTGCTCATCGAAATGAAATATAAATCCCCCAAAATTCCTTTATTTATTAAATCCTCTATTTTTTCTACTGCAGGGCTGAATTCAAAAGTATGTCCTACCATTAGTTTCAGCGAATTTTTTTTTGCTATTTCTATAAGCTCCTTTGCTTCTTTGGAACTTGTAGTCATTGGCTTTTCAATATAAACATTTTTATTGCTTTCGATAGCTTTTTTAGCCAATTCATAATGAGTTACCGGAGGTGTTGAAATAAAAACACATTTAATATTATTATTATTTAGGATATTATCAAAATTCTCCTCCAATTTTATGAATTGAAATCTCTTGCTTATTTTTTCCAGCTTTGACCTATCGATATCACAACAATATATACCCTTAAATTCATCTAATTCGACTACATTCCTTAGAATATTAGGTCCCCAATATCCTAATCCTATAACTGCTGCCGAAAATTTTTCCACTAATAGCCTCCAATTCCTAAAATTAATACTTTAATCGTATCAAAACTTATTTTTAAATCAAGACTAAAGGAACAGCTGGAATAGTAATAATATTCTAATATAGACATCTTTTCGAAATTCACTCGCGAACGACCATATGCCTGCCACAGCCCAGTTATTCCCGGCCTTATATCAAACCTATATTTCTTCCAACCCTTAAAATAACACACCTCGTATTCCATACATGGCCTTGGACCTACTACACTCATATCCTTTTTTAATACATTGATAAATTGTGGCCATTCATCCAAACTAAATTTCCGTAGAAATTTACCAATCTTTGTTACTCTTTTATCACTGCTATAAATTTTTATTTTCCCGCTTTCCTTACCATTATAGAATGATTTAATACTTTCTTTATGAATCCTTATATTCTCTTCAACATCATGGCGCATAGACCTGAACTTTAAGAAATTGAACTTATTCCCATTTAGGCCAATCCTTTCATTTATAAACAATACTGGTCCTCTTGAAGTTAATTTTATTAATACTGCTATTAAAAAAAATACTGGTGAAAAAATTATTAAAAAAAATATCGAAAAAATAAAATCAAAAATAATCTTTAAATATTCCTTATAATAAAACCTGCTTATATTAAAATCTACAAATCTATTATCAACTCCATAAATATCAAAAAGACCGATTTCAGATAATATTTTCAATTTACTTGCTTCAACATGAATTGAAAAATTATTTGCCCTTAAATATTCAATAATTTTTAAAAGTTTACCAAACGATAAATTACCTCCCACTATGAATATATCTTTAAATCTATATTCATTTGATAAATTAAAAATTTCATCAATATTACCCAATATATCATTACTACTAGATTTATTTTTAATAGTTCTATTTAAATCTACAAAACCGACTATATTTAATCCATTACTTTCCCTAATAGTATTTCTTTTGTTATAGAAAAATTTAGATTCTATGTTTATACCCAATATTACAGCATTTTCATTCAACCTTTCAATCTTGTTTAAATGTTTGAAGATCAAATCAAATACCAGCACCCTAAATATAACAAAACTTATCAAAAAAACTAAAACATAGAATTTAAATATATTTATAAATATTATTTTATCCCCATAAGGCGTAATAAAAATAAATAAAGCTATTACCCCAAAAATTATTATGTTTATTAAAATATTATTTAATAAATATCTCTTTACTAAATTAAGGCTCTTATACTTATAGAAATCAAAATATATATAAAAAATTATGGTAATAAAATAAATTACAATAACGTACCAATAATTATCACCAAAAGCATACCTGTAATTATTTAAAACAATGGACATATAAAATGAAGAAAAAATCAGCAGTGTATCCAGACAAAATAGAGTTATTTTATAATTCTGGCAAATGTTGCTTCTTCTATACATAATTTTCCACTAATCTATAATTTCTTCCAGTAGCCACTTGAGTAAATACTTCAAGCTGGATATAAATACTTTTTTGAGCCAAAATAGCATAAAGATACCTACATATTTATCTTAGCATTTTCTAATATATTGATAAATAAAGCAATAAATATTTAAGAAGGTAGTATTTCCATCTCAATGGTATTGGGGATGCTGAATAAGCTATTTTACTTATTTATCATCGTTAGCTAAACTTCTGTACTTCTTATAGATATCATTTAAAACAATATCCATACTATAATCTTTTATAGAATCTAAGCAATTATAAACACCAAATTTCTCTTTATTCTTTAATATCTGCATAACAGCATCTGCAATATCTGCAGCATTATGTTTTGGCACTGAAAAACCTGAATACCCATCCCTTACTACTCTTTTAACTTCACCTTCATCTGTTGAAACTACAGGAAGACCTGAAGCTAATGCTTCTATAACAACCATAGGCATACCTTCATATGCAGAAGTAAGTATAAAAACATCGCAAATTCTCATAAGTTCTGCTAACTTATCCTGAGGAAGAATACCTAATAAATTAACTTTTTCCTCCAATCTATATTTATTTATTTGTCCCAATACTCTTTTTATAAGATCTCCCCCACCAACTATTAACAGCTTTACGTTCGTATCCATAGAACATAATTTATTGAATGAGTCTATCAATAGTAAAGGATTTTTTTGCCCCTCCAATCTCCCCGCAAAAAGTAATACTTTATCATTGCTAGAAATATGAAACTTACCTAGAAGCCTTTTTATTTCATCTTTTTTATCAAGTCCAGACTGAAGAGGGTAAAAAATATTTTTATCTACCCATGTAGGCACAAATGAAAATCTACTTTTTATATATTTATATCTTTTCCTATAAAAATTTAATCCTTTTTTACTCACAACAAATATTTTATCCATATTTTTCATTACTCTTTTTTCCATTTGAAAATACAGCCATGGCATACTTCTCCATTTTTTTTCCGAATGAGGATTATATAAATCCTCTACGTTCCCGTGTATATAGACTATCTTTCTATTTCTAACCCTATTAAACAAAATAGCTGGCTCTGGACGATGAAAAACTAATATCCTATCCTTTAAAGAAATTTTCGATTTATACCTAAACAATGATAATTCAAAACGCAGACTTAAAGGAATTTTACCTTTTTTATTCTGATCGCAAGTATATAAAACAGGTAAGAAATTAATTTTCTTTTGACCGAATTTAATTATCTTCCATCTTCCAACAGGTCGTTTAATCTTATCAGTCGTAATTCCAACCATTTCAATCTCAAAATCATCTGGCAGACATCTTATAAGTCCCTTGTTGAAGGTATGTATTCCTCCAATTCCCTCTCCTAAAGGATCCTTTTGTATGATAACTAACAATTTAATCTTTGACATAAGTAAATTACAAATAAATTCTATTTATATTTAAAACATTAATATTATTTTAATTTAGAAGATTATCACTTACAAAATATTTTAAAAAATAAATACTATTGATAAAAATTCCTTACGGCGTCTACAATATAATTAATTTGCAATTCGCTCAATTCCGGATACATGGGAAGTGATAATATCTCATCCTGCAATTTTGATGATATGGGAAAATCACCAGGCTTATGGCCTAAATATTTATATGCTTTTAAGTTCGGAAGTGCTATGGGGTAATGTATTCCTACGGAAATATCCTTCCCCTTTAAATAATCCATAATCTTTTCCCTATTTTTTACTCTTACAACATATAAATGAAAAACATGGTCCCATTCATCTGGAATCACAGGAGGTATAACCTCCTTTATATCTTCCAATTTCGAATTATAAAGTCTTGCATTATCATTCCTTCTTTTCAGCCAGTCTTTCAGGTGATTCAACTTAGCGTCCAGTATTGCCGCCTGTATTCCGTCAAGACGGCTGTTTACTCCTTCAAACTCATGATTGTATTTTTCACTTCTGCCATGATTTGCATACATCCTCATTTTATCTGCAAGTATTTTATTATTAGTCACCATGGCCCCGCCATCACCATATGCTCCAAGATTTTTACCGGGATAAAAGCTAAAACATCCAATATCACCAAAGGAACCCACTCTTTTACCTTTATACCTTGCTCCATGTGCTTGAGCACAATCTTCAATTACCAACAAGTCATATTTTTTAGCAATTTCCATTATTTTATCCATATCTGCAGGCTGTCCGTAAAGATGTACGGGTACAATAGCTCTAGTTTTTTCGGTAATCTTATCTTCAATCAAAGTAGTATCTATATTATAAGTATCCTCACTAACATCACAAAATACTACCTTTGCGCCGGTCAATGTAATAGCTTCAGAAGTTGCTATAAAAGAATTAGCTGCAGTAATCACTTCGTCACCCTGCCCTATTCCAAGCAACTTCAACGCGATGAATATCGCATCCGTTCCGTTTCCTACTCCAATACAATTATCAACCTCACAAAATTCTGCAAAGTTAGTTTCGAACTTCTTTAAGAAACTGCCTCCGATAAAAGCTGATTTACTGATAACTTCATTAATTGCTTTCTGGATTTCTCCTTTAATCGATTCGTACTGTACCTTTAAATCCACAAATGGTATCTTCATCTTTTTAAATTCCTTTTCTATCGATATGGCAGATTTGCAATATTATTAATCACTTTTGCCGGATTGCCTGCAACTACAACATTATTGTCAACATCCTTTGTGACAACACTACCGGCTCCAATAAGTGAATTCTCTCCTATGACGATCCCGGGTAAAATCGTGCTGTTTGCCCCTATTATTGCTCTCTTCTTTATTATTGGTCCCTTTAAATTTTCTTTGACACCTTTTGATAACGGATATAAAGCATTTGTAAAGACTACGTTTGGTCCTATCCAGCAGTGATCTTCCAATATTGAATATTCCGGTATGAAAACATTAGAATGAATTCTTACATTATTACCGATCTCTATATCGTGTTCCAAGACTGTATGAGTACCTACGCTGACATTATTTCCTATAATATTATCTTCCCTGATCATAACATGATGGCCTGTTTTAAAATCATCCCCTATGATATTTCCTGAATAAATCACAGTATGTGACCTTATAACAGCATTCATACCCAAAGCAGTTTCAGACTCCCCATCTTTCTTTTTCTCAGGTGGCCTGCCAATAATTACAAATTCCTCTATCCTGTATCCCTTTTTTAACTTTACGTTTTTATATATCCTTATTGTTTTTAAAATTTCGTCACTCATAACTCTATTTCCTTTGACTGGTTTTCCAGTGACTTAAATGCAGCTTCAATGATTTTAGTAACCATTAAGCCATTTGGCCCATCACTTACCGGATTTTTATTCTTATTTATACAATCAATAAAATGAGAAGCCTCTGATCTTAACGGTTCAGTAAAATCTATTTTTGGTATATATATATCTCCCGCTCTTTTTATTAATTGGAATTTCCCAAAATTATCGAAATCACCTAAATTGTTATTTTTTGAATTAACATCTATACCTTTATCAAATATTTTTATCCTATTATCGGAAACATCATCATATATTGCCATTTTATTGCTTCCGATTATAGTCACTGTCCTTACTTTTTTAGGGTCCAGCCAACTTACATGTGAATGGACGATGGTACCATCATCAAATCTCATATTCATAAATACTACATCCTCTATATTACTTTGAATATATGACATTCCGAAAGCTGTAACTGAGACTGGAATTTTTCCCAGTAAATAAAGAACAATGGATATGTCATGAGGAGCAAGGTTCCATAATACATTCACATCAGTCCTTATTCTGCCTAAATTAAGCCTTTGAGTATATATGTAATAGATTTTCCCGAGTTCTCCTTTTCCAATACATTCTTTTAAATAATTCACAGCAGCATTATAAAGAAATACATGACCTATCATCAGTATTAATCCCTTTTCTCTTGCTATTTTTATTAACTCTTCGGCTTCCGAAGATTTTAGTGCTAATGGTTTTTCCACAAAACAGTGCTTTCCTGAAAGAAGTACTTCTTTGGCCATATCATAATGCAGCCTCGCAGGAGTTGCAATTATAACCGCATCAATATCTTTATCTTTCAGAATTTCTTTTATATCTGTTCCGGTGGCAATGGATTTATAATTTTTTCTCACGTATTCAAGACTGGCTGGATTAATATCTATGATTTTTTTAACAACTACTTCACCTATTGCATAGAAATTTCTCAGCAGGTTTGGCCCCCAGTAACCAACCCCGATTTGAGCTAAATTAATCATATAATCCTCACCTTCAGATAGTAATCTTAATTAATATTATTAAAATAGTAAAATTCTTTTTATTTTAACTACATATTTATGTAAATTTAAATTCAATTACAGCAACCATTTCCGAATTTATGCTAACCTATAAGAAGATTGACCAATTCTATATATTTACTTTTTTCCTTTTCCCAGCTTAAACTTTTTGAAATATATTTTTTTGCATTTACCACTTTCTGGAAAGAAAGCGAAGGGTCTTCATATACCAACAAAACTTTTTGAGTAAAATCATTTATGTCTCCCGGAGTAAAAAAGAATAATTCATTATCACTAAAATAATACTGAATGGTTTTTGTCCTTGAACTTATAACAGGTAATCCTGATATTAAAAATTCCACAATCTTAGTAGAAAAGTAATAGTCCCAGAAAGAGTCCTGTTTATGAGTAGATATACCTACACTTGCTCTGGCTATAAAATTCGGAATTTGATCAATGGGAACAGGATCATAAAATTCAACCTTCTTTTCTAAATCCAATTCCATAACAAGGCTTTTAATATAGTTTAAGTGCTCTCCTTCTCCGATAATAAGAAACTTCAATTTAGGAATCTTACTCCGTAATAATTCGATCCCCTTTACCGCAATATCAAGTCCATACCGTTCGGCAATTGTCCCTGTATAGATAAGAACAAAATCACCACCCCTTTTACTCTCATCTCGGGAAACAATACTATCGAATATTTTTGTATCAGGTACATTCAATACAACCGTTATCTTACTTTCATCTATTGGATTTCTTTTAATAAATAACCTTCTTAAGGGTTCATTAACAGTTATGATCTGACTGGCAAAAGAGAAACTTTTCCTTTCCTGAAATCTTATAAGCTTTATAATAAAATTTTCCTTATTCCACCCATATTTAGACATAAAAAGCTCCGGCATCGGTTCATGTACATCTAAAATAACTTTTGTTTTAAACATTTTGGGTATAATTGCACAAAAAACTAAAAAATCAGGCATTGTATGTATCTGAATTAATTTATAACGCTTCTTGATAAAGAGATGCAACAAAAACAGTGAAGAAAGAAAAAAGAACCAGAAATACTCAAATAAATATCGTGTAATGCCTTTTCTTTTCCGCATCAATGGAATACGATAAATATTAACTCCATTAACCTTTTCCTCTTTCAGTTCCCCTTTATACCGCAGAGTAATGATGTCTACTGCAAACCCATCATCTGCCAGAGCTTCAGCTTCTCTCCTTACACGCGGATCCCTTAAATAATAGGATTGGCAAATCATACAAATTTGTTTCACTTTTATTCTCCGAGTCTGCTTATAAGATTTTCAACTATTATTTTATGGGCGTTGCCGTCGCCGAAAATATTGGGGTGTTTACAAGCAGGTTCAAAATTATTAATAGCATCCGTTATCTTATCCGTATCAGCATCTGCCACAAACTTCCAGCCTGCCTTTAATATCTCGGGAAACCAGGTAATGTTAATAAGAACTATAACTGGTTTACCAAAAATATATCCTTCTCTCCTAACACCCCCAGAATCAGTTATAACTTTGTTAGCTCCGGCTAAAAGTCGAACAAATTTTGTATAGCTCTGGGGTTCGGTAAGTTCTATTCTTTGATTTTTTATAATAATATTGGTCAAACCAAATTTTTCCAATTTCTTCCTTGTTCTGGGATGTACCGGGAAAATTATTCTTTCTTTCGATTTTATAAGTCCTGAAATTACACTGGTAAGCCTCTCTTCGGATTCTACATTCTCTTCCCTGTGGATAGTTGCAATGCTGTAATTACCACGCTCTACTTTAATATTTTCCTTATCCACCGTATAAAGAAGTACATCTTTCATAATATCTCCGGAGAGTATTATCCTGTCTTTAGAGAAGTTCTCCTTTAACAAATTCTGGTAATCTGTCCTTGTGCAGGCAAAAATAAGGGCTGAAAGATGATCCGATACTCTTCTATTTATCTCTTCAGGATTATAAAGATTTATGCTTCTTATACCTCCCTCTATATGAACTACCGGTATCTTAAGTTTGGCAGAGGTAACTGCTGCCGCAAGCGTGGAATTAACATCTCCATATACCAGCGTACAATCAGCTTTTTCCTTTTTTAAAACGTCTTCCATATATTCCATTATATGTGCTATCTGCTGTATGCTGGATAAACTCGAGTTGCTGAAATGGTAATCAGGTTTGGTTATATTAAGATTCTCAAAGAAGATTTTTGACATCTCATAATCATAATGCTGGCCTGTATGAACAAGAATCTCTTTAATACCCCTTTTTTTAAGTTCTTTATGTATAAAGAATTCCTTAACAAAATTTGGTCTTGTACCTACTACGGAGATTACTTTCATTTCACCCCTTCATTTCTCTATTTTTTATTTTTAATACTAAAAGGTCTTTTAATATTTAAATATGAAAGCAGCAGTCCAATATAAGGCTTCCAAAATGTAAAATCAATTTTAATAGCTTTAATGGAATAGCTAATAGCGTTATTATAATCATTTAAAAAATAAAGTCTTCTACTTGCTCCAAATAGATGAACCGATTTTGCTCTTTTATATTTTCTTTTTAAGTATCCATCTCTATATTTCTTTTTTTTTCTTATAATATTAAAGTAATATTCGAATATAGCTATTTTTTCTTTTACCATGTATTCAACTTTATTAGACATACTTTCTTGTCGCCATATATATTTACTTAAAATGTCTGATATATAACAAAATCTTGCATTTTTATTAGCTAATTTCAATAAAAAATCATAGTCTTCAGCGTAATATAAATCTTGGTTAAATCCCCCTACTTCCTTTACCTTATCCGACCTTACTACTGCAGCAGAAATTCCAATTTTATTTTCATTGAACAATAAATCAATAAATGCGGGTTCTTTTATAGGACCAGATTTCACTAGTGTTTCTCGTTTCTTCAAACCTATTAAAATTGTATTATGATATAAAACATCTATCTTAGTATTTTTATTTAAAATCTGTGCTACTTTCTCCAGCTTCTCTGGAAACCACCAATCATCATGATCAAGAAATGCAATATAATTTCCGCTTACTTTAGAAATAGCATTATTTCTTGAAGTACTGACTCCCATATTCTTTTGAGTAACAAAATCTAATGGAAATTCCGTATTTATCTTCTTGTAATCTTTTAAAACTTTCTCAGTATTATCAGTAGAACCATCATTTATAATAAGTACTTCATAATTTGTATACGTTTGACCCCTGATCGAGTCTAATGTATCTCTTAAAAATTTTGAAGCATTATAAACAGGAATAATTACACTAAACTTTATTTTTTCTTTATTCATAAAATAAAAATAGCCCCTTGATTACTCTTAATTTTACTAAAAATTATACTCTACCATATTATTTTAAAATATAGTATACGTCTGATTTAACTGATAAATATATGTACATTGTGCACCCAAAATTTTATTATGAACCTGCAATTTATACTTCCACATACTCTTTCCATAGCAACTGGATTTGCATATATATTCTGAAAATTAACAAAGTTTAACCATCTTTTCAACCAGATCTTTTATATATGTATCCATTCGATCTCTTTTCATGTACCATTCCTTTCAATATGATATACATATATATTTCATATTAAACATCAAAACACAAATATTTCTCTAATGCGAATCTGTTTTTAAAAAAATAGGCTTGCTCCTCAAAGTCAACCAAAATTCCAGAGGTAGCGGTCACGAAAATTCCAGACCCCAGGACAAAAAAATTACTCCTTACCACCTCCTTTGTCCCTAAGATCCTTTCTCCTGTAACTGGGGCCTTTGATATTTATGATGGCTGAATAATGCACGATCCTATCAGTTATGGCTGAAGCCAGGATGCTATCTGCAAATATCTCTCCCCAGGACTCAAAATTTTTATTGGTGGTAATAATAACTGAACCCTTCTCATACCTTTTGGATATAACCTCAAAGAAATCATCGGCGCTATATGCAGGGATCTTCTTAAAGCCAAGTTCATCCAGGATTAGTAAATCCGGTGTAAGATAGTAGGAGAGCTTCTGATAGTAGCTATTATCTGCCTTGGAAAAGTAGAGTGACTGCAGCATCTCGCTTACCTGGGTAAAAAGCACCTTGTATCCTTTTAGCACCGCCTTTATGCCTATACCTATGGATAGATGGGTCTTACCTGTTCCGGGGCTTCCGATAAATACCACATTATGGTTCTTTTCCACAAACTGGCAGGTACATATATCATTTATAGTCCTCTTGTTAATGGATGGCTGGAAGCCAAAGTCAAAGTCCTCTATCTTTTTAGAGTAGGGAAACTTTGCCTTGGAATACCTTTTCTTGTAGCTATTGTCTTTCCTGTTATTTACTTCATCTTCAAGTACCAGTTCAAGAAACTCCTCATAAGAAAGGGATTTATCGGTGGCATACTTTATCCTGTCCTCATAGGAGTTGTATATCCCTGAAAGCTTAAAGTCCCTCAGTCTTTGCTTTATCATGCTCATAAGGCCACCTCGCTTACAGGAAGGGTATATGCTCCATTTTTACAAATCCTTTTTACCGCCTGGTATTCTGCAAGGTCAAAAGCAAGGGCTCTTCTGCATGATGCCTCCACCGTATCCTGTGAATAGAAGCCTGTAAGGGATAGTATCCCCTTTACTGTTCTGGTCCAGTTTCCTGGCTGCTTTTCTATGACCCGGCAGAACATCTTCTCACAGTAGGGTCCTAGGCTTGCCATCCTCTCCCTGTAAAGACTTTTAAACTCATCCTGGGCAAATACTTTAAACTCCGGATAGTGAGCGGTCACTGTGGAGAATTTGCCCCTTTCAGTTATCCTATTATGGATTGCTATCTGCTCCTGCCTGTAAAATACCCTTAAAAGCTTATCTGTTATCTCTACATCCACGGTCTTTCCCACATACTCGTATGGTACCGAATAGTAGTTGTAATCGACATAGATATGACAGTCATGATAAACTTTTCTGGTAGATATTTTTGCTAGCGAAAATCTTACTGGAGGAAGAGGGCTTAGGCAAGTTTTCTCTTCCTCCAAAAATATTTTATGGGGTATTTTCCTTGTAGTACCGTGGATCCTAAGGTTCTTTTCCATGTTCCAGTTCTTAAGCCTTATGTCCAGGTCGGTTCCTCCATAAAAGGTCCTACCTTTGAAGAAGTTACCTTTTACAAATTTTATGCCCGATTCCACTTTGCCCTTGTCATTGGGGCTTGCCACCCTGCAGGGAAGTGGCTGAAACCATAGTATTTGGCAAAATCCTTATATACCTGCTGGTATATGGGCTCATAGAAGTTTGCCTCCAGTATGGCTGCCTTCAGGTTGTCTATCTTTACATATTTGGGCACCCCTCCAAAGAACTCGAATGCATTTATATGGCATCTAACAAATGTATCAACCTTCTGGTCATATACCTTCTCGTAGTAGTCGAGCCGGGAATATGATAGCCTCATGTTAAATATCCAGGTCTTCTTATTCTTTCCGCTGTCATCCCTGC
>Ga0307421_1001420_pt1 | contig 14437 bp, 11 predicted proteins | sample SalMarWE160270MG_FD_202163 | JGI IMG/M metagenome (GOLD analysis project Ga0307421, IMG submission 202163) | Salt marsh sediment microbial communities from the Plum Island Ecosystem LTER, Massachusetts, United States - WE1602-70 | ecosystem: Environmental > Aquatic > Marine > Intertidal zone >...
ATCCCTCCTCCATCGTGGATAAGGATGCCGCAGCACAAACCAAGAGCCGTCCTCGCGGACGGCTCTTCGGTTTCCGTGGCATTCGTGAACAATGGGGGTATGTACGTACCGGGTCGCCATCCTTCAGGCGATGAACGTCTTCATATATCCGAGTCCGGCAATGAGCGCAACAATGGCAAGAAACAATCCAAGAAATGCGATAATCCCCCTACGTCCGAAAACCTGCGCGCTAATCCCGCCCAAGACAGCATAGATCAAGCTCATTGAAAGCCAGCCCAAAATTGGAGCCGCCTCCGGGTTGAAGAACCACACCAATCCCCTTGATGCTGCTCTTAAGCCATAATACTTCCATTCAGGCAAACACACGGTAAAAGGATCCGGCGACATTCGCACCAACGCCAATGCGTCTCGGCAATCTTGATCGATGGCAATCGCTATTTCGACAATTCCAGCTGTAATAAAAAAGAACGCCATAGCGAGCAATGCTCCTACCAAGAACGTCTTCTGAGTTTGTTCAAGCTTTAGCTGCGATACGGTCTGCAAGGTAAACGCTCTCCTTAGTTGAAGTAATCAAGAAAATAGGTTGGAGATCTCCAAAGCGCACACGATAAATCCTCCCAGCGATCGTTCCATGGAAAGGCTATTGGAGATCCCAGTAAAGGAATTCTTCGACATTGCTTGTGAAATTCAGAGTTTGGGCTGCGCTTATGAACAAGCCGAACAGCCCTTCACTATGCGTAGTATCAGCGAGAGTCGTGAGCAGCTCGCCCTGGGCATAGAGCTTCAACTCATTTCCTTGAGCCAAAACACCAATCCGGTGAGTTTGATCCGAGCCGGATACAAGATAAGTGCTTGGCGTCCAGTCGAGAATTTTGCTCATCTCATCCCCATCCCATGAACGCAGGGAGTAACGACCGTCGCAGGAAATACCAAATAGATACCCAATATAGCCCTTGTCAGAAGCAGGAGCGCGGAACATCAATCCATAGGAATCTCTACCTGAGCAGGTTTCTACGGTTCCAGTTGCTTCAATATAGAAATTTGCGTCGTTACGCCAACTAAGCAACCACCCGTTGTAGTAATCTGCATTGAAAGCAGTCATGACCAGCTCATTCTCAGCAACTACAAAACGGGTGTGGTCATCCTCATATATCGCCCAATCGCTCGCATCCTCAAAATCATCCCGCCATGTCGGTTCACCCAAAGACGCCCTTGGATCCGATGCGCCCAACGTAGGGGAGGCTGTAGGCGTCTGTGTGCTCGTCGCTTTAGGTGTTGCGGAGGGTTCGATGGTCGCAGTTGCACTGGCCGTAGATTCAACAACCGGGGTGTTGGTTGGGATCAACTCGAAAGGCGGAAGAAGGAGATAGTCCCAGGCAAAATAGATATCAGACCTCACTTCATCGACGTCCAGGGTGACTGTTTTTCCAATTAAACCAGACTCGAACGTTGATAGCGGGTATGTCCAAATGCCTGGCGCCAAGACCCCCGCGTTTAATTCACTCTCCGGGTCAATCGAAACGCAATAATCCCCTGCTTCCAGCCCACTGAAGAGAAAGAGTCCATCGGCAGCCGTGATCGCTGAACTTCTCCCTGAAGAGGGGCATGCTCCATCACCCAGCCTTACCTCCACGCCGTGAAGTCCAATCTCAGCAGCATCCAATTTCCCATTCGCAACCCAGCTCATCCCATCGGAACTGCGAATACATCCTTCCGGACCCGACTCCATTTGAATCCCCTCTGGTGGGGATGCACAAAGGTCATGCCAAACCCGGCCTGCAATCCCGCCATTTCCCCCTCGATCGTCAATCACATCACCAGTCCCGGCTCCGTCAATGAAGGGTATGTTACACGAAGGAAGAACCAACAAAGCTGCAAGCATGAGCAGGATGACATGTATGCTGCGGTAATGAGTTATCTGTTTCATGAGAACCTCACAAACTTTTCGTCACAGGAATAATCAAAACCAATTCGCCAGTACTCTGTCTATCGGTAAAGGCTGATTTACTATGGGTGTACAAGGTGCTATCTGCATCCAAAACAGTTGAACTGCAGAGTCGCTGGTAAATTGTAAACGAAAAACAACCGCCGTCACTATAGCATGACGATGATTGTTTCGAAAGGCGCAAGTGCCCCCACGGGGTTTCGAACCCCGGTTTCGGCCTTGAGAGGGCCGCGTCCTGGGCCACTAGACGATGGGGGCAACGGAAGTCATTCTACCATTCGTGTTTTTAAGCGTCAACAGAGAGAGGTGTTGCGGGACATCCAAAGCGTGTGCAGCGTGTATTTTTGATCTTTCACCACAACGATCATCCATCGGCAGTACGTCCACTTTGAATTACCCGTTCGAACGAGTTAGGCGCACTTCGTAGATTTTTGGTAGATGAAGCCTGGGAAAAGTTGATCGGGAAACCGGCATATATAGGGTTGCACCTTTAAAATTTCGTCTTGCAGAGGGGGTTGTCCACAGTGTGGTCCATGTCATCGGAATCACCCCTCTTTACTTGTGCAATCAGCGAGTTAAGCCCTCCCATGAAGCGCGAAAATGTGGCGAAACCCACATGCTATAATATTCAGAATATTTTTGTCCAAATTTAACCGGGTTAAGTCCATTAAATGCATCCACAAGACATCAACCGAGAACTGCAGCGCATCCTTCCTGGCGTTCAGAAACCAGGTCGCTACACAGGAGGCGAGCTAAACCAGGTCGTAAAGGACTGGAAAAGCGTAGACCTAAGCGTAGCGCTGATTTTTCCAGACCTCTATGATCTCGGCATGTCCAACCTTGGACTCGCGATCCTATATGATGTCTTGAATCGCGAAAAGGATATCCTAGCTGAGCGAGTTTATGCTCCCTGGCCGGACATGGAAGCCGCGATGCGTCAATCCGAAATTCCGTTGTACTCTCTGGAGACGAAACACCCGATCTCTGAGTTTGACATCCTCGGCTTCTCGCTTCCCTACGAAACCCTTTATACAAATACATTAAATCTCATCGACCTCGCTGGGATTCCACTCTTTGCGGCAAAACGCCAACGAGATGATCCAATCGTGATCGCTGGAGGCCACGCAGCGCTCAATCCGGAGCCGATGGCCGCTTTCTTTGATGCATTTGTGATTGGCGAGGGCGAAGAAGTTATTCTTGAGATCGCTCGATGTGTTCAAGCCTGGAAAGTCAGCGGACATTCGCGAGAGGGACTTTATCTCGAACTCGCCAAGATCTGGGGCGTCTACGTACCCAGTCTATATCAGATCCATTACATGAAGGATGGGACCATCTCCCAAGTTGAACCCCTCTATGAAGATGCGCCATTCCCGATTCTGAAGCGCATCGTAGGAAAAATGCCCAAACCAACCACGCGCTTCATCGTGCCCTTTATCGACGTTACGCATAACCGTATACCCATTGAGATCATGCGCGGCTGCACACGCGGCTGCCGCTTCTGCCAAGCCGGCATGATCACACGACCTGTTCGCGAACGACCCATCCCTGAAATTCTTGACGCCATTCAAGAGGCGACCCGTTTCACAGGCATCGATGAGGTCGGGCTTCTCTCGCTGTCCTCTTCCGACTATACGCAGATTTTGCCTTTAGTGCGTGCCGTGAATGAACGTTTTAGAGAGCAGCAGATAAAAATCTCGCTTCCCTCTCTGCGCATCGAGACTGTATCCGTTGAGTTGATGGACTTGCTACATGGACACGCATCGCGCTCAGGTTTCACACTGGCTCCCGAAGCTGCAACAGAGCGTATGCGCGAGATTATCAATAAACCTGTCGACACAGAGCTTCTCCTGGAAACCGTGCGTGAGATTTACAGACGGGGATGGCATACGATTAAGCTGTATTTCATGATCGGCCACCCATCCGAAACCCTTGAGGACGTCCGGGAAATTGCTAAGCTATGCAAGACGATCTTGGCAGAAGGTCGGAAGATCATGGGTAAACGGGCAAAAGTGAACGCGGGGGTCAGCACATTTATCCCTAAAGCGCATACACCATTCCAGTGGACCCCATGTGATACTTCAGAGCAAATCGTGATGAAACAAGATCTTCTAAAGCAGGAGCTGCGGGGTCGAGGCTTAAAATTAAACTGGAATGAGCCCGGGGAGACGATGCTTGAATCCTGGCTCTCTCGTGGCGATCGAAGGATGAGTGATGCAATCTACCGTGCCTGGAAAAGCGGAGCGAAATTCGATGCCTGGCATGAACACTTTGATATCAAGCTTTGGATTCAAGCTTTCGAGGCTGCTGATCTGGATCCCGCATTTTACAGCCACCGTGAGCGCCCGATTGACGAGACCCTTCCATGGGATCACATAGACGCCGCGGTTAAGAAGCAGTTCCTGACCGAAGATTACCTTCTGAGTCAGCAGGGAAAAACACGAATGGATTGCCGTGAGCGTTGCTTCGCCTGTGGGATTCTTTCGAAGTTCGCTGATTTGCGCCGGGAGAACCCCGGCGAGAGCTGGCAATGCCCCGAGGCCCATTCACCCGCTCACAGCTCAAGCAAAACCCCTTCACTCGTGCATAAAACATAAAATGGCAAATGAAGCTCACTATCGTTACCGAATAACCTTCACGAAGGATGAGGCGCAGCGCTATACAAGCCACCTTGATCTTCACCGAGCCTGGGGACGCCTCCTCCGCCGAGCTATGCTCCCCAGTCTCTACTCAAAGGGGTTCAATCCCCGGCAGCGCATTCAATTAAGCACGGCTCTGCCTCTCGGCTGTACAAGCGAACACGAACTTGCAGACATCTGGCTCACTGAAGAACTTCCCTGCGGCGAGATACTCAAACGGCTGCAACGCTCTGCACCACCGGGAACCAGGGTTCTCGCTGTTGAACACGCTGCGTTGAACGAACCTGCTCTCACCAACCAAATCGATGCGGTCTCGTATCTTGTTCAGGTCGATGCAGATCGAACAGAAAAAGAGCTCTCAAGCGCTATTCATAAACTCCTCTTAACCAAGACGGTAGAGCGGGAGCGCCGGGGAAAAAACTATGACCTCCGACCGCTCATTTTGGGACTAGAGATCGCAGGGAGTGGGATGGAACGCCCATCGATCAAGATGAAACTGGCTGCAAAAGAAGGTGCCACAGGGCGTCCGGAAGAAGTCCTCTTAGCCTTAGAGCTCGATCCCTCAACAGCTAAGATCATCAGAACCCACTTGCACATTGCTCATGATATTTCCTCATAGCGCAAGTCCTTGCCAATGATCGGGCACAACAATGCCCTCACAGTTAGATCTCCAAATTTTCCAACATCAAAGGTCCAGGACAACGCTTGTGCTTATAGCTCTTCAGAACCTTCAGATAGTTCGGCGTGAGTCACATTATTGAGGTTTCATACAACATACTCGAGCCCCGAATTGGGGCTCGAGTACCTCTATAGCTATGTTTCTTTGGATGTGAGAAGTTAGAGAGCGAAGAGATTCATATACTTCATCGCCAAGTTCAAATCACCCTTTAGAACGATCTTCTTTGTGGCAATGGCCGTCATCGGGTTTAGCCTACCTGTGATCATATCGATGTAATCCGCAGCTTCAGACGTCAATGAGAGGTTGGGTTCTTCACTGACTCCCGGCTCAGCCGTGCACGTCTGATCCCTGATCGTGCATATCCAGTCCCCACCTTCCTCACCCAGGTGGAATTGGATCACGGCATCTACTCCTTCAGCCTTCTCCGGGATAAGCGCCCCCGGCATGCGTTCCATTAGGTCTTTCACTGTTAATGCCATCACATACTCCTTGGTTAAGTGAGTGTTCTTTTCACGAAATTATCCGGCTACTGGAGCAAATTCTCAAAGATACCTGCCGCCCCCATCCCGCCTCCGATACACATTGTGACAATGACATATTTCGACTTGCGGCGCTTCGCCTCATGCATGATCTGCACAGTCAGCTTGGCTCCAGTCGCACCGAGCGGGTGACCGAGAGCAATCGCTCCACCGTTCACGTTGAGCTTGTCTGTTTCCAATTCCAGTGTACGAATCACCACCAGGCTCTGAGAGGCGAATGCTTCATTCAACTCGATCAAATCGAATTCTTCAAGCTTCATCCCAAAGCGCTCCAATACTCTTGGGACAGCTTTGATCGGGCCGATACCCATGATCTCCGGCGGAACGCCTGCTGCTGTGAAACCTACGAAGCGCATCCATGGTTCTAAACCCAGTTCATCTGCTTTCTCTGCGCTCATTATTACAACAGCAGCCGCACCGTCTGACAGCGGCGATGAGCTTCCGGCCGTGACCGATCCTTTCGGGGAGAAAGCCGGTCTCAACTTGGCGAGGCCTTCAATCGTCGTATCGCGCCGGACGAGTTCGTCCTGATCGAAGATCACCGTATTTGTCCCGTCAAGTGTTGTCGTCGTGACCTCCAGGGGGACGATTTCTTCTTTAAACCTGCCAGCGTCCTGCGCTTCAGCGGCCTTCCGGTGGCTATGGAAGGCAAACTCGTCCATATCTTCGCGGCTTACATCGTATTTCTTCACAACGTTTTCCGCGGTTTGCCCCATGCTAACGTAAACCTCAGGAACGGTTTCCATTAATCCGGGATGCGGACTGATCCGGAATCCAGTCATGGGAACCATACTCATACTTTCCACGCCGCCAGCGATGATGATATCGGCTCCGCCGGCAATAATCCGTTCACAGGACTGGGCGATCGTCTGCAGACCCGATGAGCAGAAACGGTTGACCGTCATCGCCGGGACCGAAGATGGAAATCCGGCGTGCATTGCGACAGGTCGAGCCACATTCAAACCCTGGCTGCCCTCTGGGAAAGCACACCCGATCACGACATCATCCGCGATGGATTTGTCCAAATCGCCGGCGCGCTTCCAGGCTTCTCTGACAACCGCCGCGGCCATGTCCTCCGCTCGGTAATTCTGCAGCGTCCCTCGCTTCGCGCGTCCTACTGCGGTTCGTGCTCCTGAAACAATGACTGCTTCTCTACCCATAGCTCCAACTCCTTCGAGTATTGCAATCGTTTAAGACGGGAGTGAGGCGTTTCGTGATGACCAGACTGCGATTGCATGTTAGGTTGTTGCCCAATCATCTCTCTCTATTCCCTGTCGACTACGACACCTTGATTCCCAACTGCTAATTTCTCAGCGGCTTGTTATGTTCAATCATATGGGCCAATCGATCGAGTGTCTTCGGCTCGTGGCATAACTCAATGAACGCCTTCCTTTCCAATTCCAGGATGTATTCCTCTGGAACCCATGTTGGATCGGTCAGGTCCCCCCCACAGAGAACCCACGCTAGCTTGTTGACGATCGTAGCATCATGCTCGGTAGCCCAGCCGGCTTCTCTCATTCCCCACACTGCAGCTTTCAACGCGGCTAGAACATCCCTGCCCGCAGCATATACACGCTCTACGTTTGGCGGGCGATAGCCCTCCGCGATCATGGTAAGCGCGCTATTTTTGGCCTCTGCCAGGAGATGCTCATTCTTCATCACTATCCTGTCACCCGGCAAGAAGAAACCCATCTCAAAAGCCTCAAAGGCACCCGTCGCGACTTTGGCCATTGCGGTTTGCTCAAATACTTTCTGCATAACAGATATCGGATCTGCGTTTGGAATGCGCATGACCGGATTGATAACCCTGCGGATTATCTCCTTCGTACCCGTACCGGCAGGGATCACTCCCACGCTCATCGTCTCGACCAGACCGATGAAGGTTTCAGGAGCCGCAAGCCGCTTTGAACAAGCCATACTAAGCTCAGCACCTCCACCAAGGACCATGCCGTGCAGCGCGGCGACAACCGGCTTTGGGAAGTAACGCATTCTCATCAAGACGGATTGCATGCCCTCAACCATCGCCTCGATCTGATCAAAATCTCCCTGCTGAGCAGCCATCCAGACCAGGAAGATGTTCGCTCCCGCTGAAAAGTGACGCCCTTCATTGCCGATCACGATCGCATCTAGACCGCCTTCGTCAGCGAGATCCATGCTGTGTGTGAGCATGTTAAAGATATCCTGGTCTAGCGCATTCGCAGTGCTGTGGAACTCGACCAGGCCCACTCGATCGCCCATGTCAATCAGCGAAGCGGAGGCGTTGCGTTTCAGGATCGCGCCCTTCTTCGCTTTCAAGCCGGCGATGGGCAGGATTCTCTTATCCTTTTTTAGCGGTTTATACTTCTTCTCTTTCAAGTCGTAGTAGCTGACTGGCTCCCCCTTTTTATACTTATAGAAGGATTTGGTCCCATCTTTGACCATCGTCTTGACCCAAGATCCAACTTTGATCTTCATGTCCTTCATCCGGTCAAGCGATTCCTTTACGCCCAGCGCATCCCAGATCTCGAAAGGTCCAATTTCGCTGGCGAAACCCCACTTCATCGCCAAGTCGATATCGACAAATCGGTCAGCGATCTCCGGCACACGGCGGGATGCATACCCAAGAGCGAATGCTGTCGTCTCCCAGATATAGCGGGCTAATCGACGTGTCTCCTCGGATGAATCCTCATCATCGACCTGGGATAGGATCCAGCGGAAACGCTCACCAAGATCTTCCTGCTTTTTACCTTTGCTAAACAATTCAAAACGCGGATTCTGCGGAGCTTTATGCTCCATGGTTTCTGGGTCCAGAATCCAGAATTCCTTCGTTCCGTCTTCCTTGTCAACCCGCTTATAAAAACCCACTTTGGTTTTGTTACCCAACCATTTGCGTTCGATCATCCCTTCCAGCATTTTGACCGATGCTTCATGCTGCAGGACATCGCGGGTTTCGTCATCAGGGATTAATTCGTACAGGTTCGATCCCACGTGTGCGGCAATATCGTTGCCGATGAGGTCGCGCAAGCGGTAGATCGCCGTCTTTGGTCGCCCTACGAGGACGCCCATGATGGTGTCGATTTCCTCGATGCTGTATCCGTGATCCAGAGCATAGGCAACCTCATAGGCGCTCATGATGGAAAACATCCGGTTGGCGATGAAATTTGGCGTATCCTTACAGATCACCACACCTTTCCCGAGTGTTTCCTCACTGAAGTTAACGACGTAGTCTAGAACCTCCGGCAGTGTTCCTCCATGTGGAATCACTTCGAGAAGCTTCAGCCAGCGCGGAGGATTGAAGAAGTGCATCCCCAGGAAATGACCCTGGAAACCCTTGCTCCGCCCTTCCACCAACGCTTGGATCGGTAAACCGGATGTATTGGTGGCAACGATCGTGTGCTCGGCTCGGATGCCATCAATTCGTTTGAAGAGATCTCGTTTGATATCGAGATTCTCAACGATAACTTCGACGATCAGATCGACATCTGCAAGCTGATCGAAGTCATCTTCAAGGTTCCCAAGTGAAATAAGCTGCTTGGAAGTCTCGCTCAGAACGGCTGGTGGGCGGCTTTTTGTAACCGCCTTCCACCCCGCTTCGACGATTCGGTTGCGGACAGATGCATCATCTAAGGTTCTTCCCTCTGCTTCTTCAGTAGCGGTTAGTTTAAAGGGTACGATGTCGAGCAGGAGCGTGGGGATTCCCAAGCCTGCAAACAGTGCGGCAATTCCGCCTCCCATCGTTCCCGATCCTATAACGGCTGCTTTTCGAATGTTGTATTTCATAGAGTCCCCTCCTAAATATGGGTCATAGATTCCCGACTCACATTAAGAGCTTCATACACACAGCTCTGTGAGACCAAGGGAGCTGACAGGGTCTTACGGTGATCAACTCAATTCATGTCGAGAGTATTCCAAGATCCGTCGGGCGACGATCAAGCGGTTTATTTGTCCTGTCCCCTCATAGAGATCGTTTATTTTTGCATCTCTGAACCACTTCTCCAACAGATGTTCGCGTGAGTAACCAAGTGGTCCCATCAACTCGACTGCACGCTGTGTGATCTTGACAACTACATCCCCGGCTTTCACTTTGCACATCGAAGCTGCGATCGTATTAGCCTTACGTTCATCCGCCAACCACATCGCTTTGACCGTGAGCAGCCATGTCGATCGCAGCATTGTCTCCATGTCGACGACCTCACGCTCGATGTTCGTCATTTTACTGCGAGGAAGACCATAGCGAATTTCCACACCCTGTTCCTGGAGCATCTCCTTCAATAACTCGAGGGTTGCACGTGCGATTCCAAGTGCCGAGGCGGCGACAAGTGGGCGAGTAGCGTCAAAAGTCGCCATCGCACCCTTGAAACCCTTCTCGGTCTTCTTCTTCTTTGTAACCACTTCAGGGCTGCCAAGGATGTTGTCGAAGGGGATACGACAATCCTGAAGCAAGATCGACACGGTATCGCTGGAGCGGATTCCAAGTTTATGCTCCATTGTTGTAACTGAGCAGCCGGGTGTTCCGGCTTCAACGACGAAAGGGCGCACTCCAGCTCGACCGGCTTCGGGATCAATCGTTGCCCAGATCACGACGAAGCCATCAGAATCTACGAGCGCCTTATTCCCCGCGGTGACAAAGATCTTCTCTCCATTCAAGATCCATTCCTCGCCATCTTGAACCGCTGTCGTGCGCACTTCAGCGGGCATCGCCGAGCCAGCATGCGACTCCGTGAGCGCCATCGCATCGAAGACAGGCTTTTCACCGCGGTAGTTAGAGAGGAACCTCTCCTTTTGCTCGGGTGTGCCTGTTGCGTTTACCGCAGCCCCTCCCAACCCACCGCCCGGTGTACAGAGCCACATCCCTACATCCCCCCAGGATAGAATCTCGGATGTGAAAGCCAGGCGCTGGAAACTGATACTTGGCCCTTCTTTCTTTTTCTTCTTGTCAGCATCGGTCAGGGTTCCACCGCCACCCATCGCTTTCTGTGAACTGTGCATGAACTCAATGTAATCCCAGGGGATCTCATGCTCATGCTCATCAAAGTAACGTGATACAGGCCGCATCATATTTTCGGCAATGGTTTCCATAATGACAACGGACTGCTCGATCTTCTCCGGTATTTTGAAGCTAATCATGGGTTTCTCTCCCTAAACATCTCTAGAATCTTCTAAACCATCGCCATCCCGGTGAAGGTTGAAATGCCACGCCCGTTGCGCATCCACAGTTCCACAGGATGTTCGCGGATATAACCATGGCCTCCCAGCACCTGAACCGCTCTATCTGTTACGGACATTGCCGTGTCAGATGCGCCCGTTAGCGCCAGGTAAGCGGCTTTCGCTGCATCTTGGTCGTTATCCAGCATCCAGGCGGCTTCCCATGCCAGCAAGCGGTTAGATTCAATCTCGATCGCCATCTCAGCCAGCATAAAAGCGATCGACTGCCTCTGGGCAATGGGTTTACCCCAGACTTCACGCTCCTTCGCATAGGGCAGTGCATAGTCAAGCGCAGCCTTGCTCAAACCAATCGCCATCGCGGAGATGGTGAATTGAGCGCTGGCGATGACTGACGCTGGATCAAACCCATCGTCCCCACCCAAGCGAGCATCGGTCGGAACTTTTACGTCTTCCAGAGTTAAGCTGAATGTCGGCAATGCTTGTATGCCAAGAAGTTTTTCCCTCTCGCCGACGGTCAATCCCTCCGCATCTGGCAGAACGATAAATGCCTGCGTCTTCCCGTCCAATGCAGCAAATACCAGGAATGATTCAGCCTGGTTGGCGAAGGGTACATAGGCCTTTTCGCCGTTGAGCGAATATCCACTTTTGGTCTTCTTGGCAATCGTGCTCATCTCGCCAATATGGAAATCGAACTGGGGCTCGGTGATGGCAGCCACATACGGCTTCCACTCGGCTTCAATGACCGGTGGGATTAATTCTTCCTTCTGCGCCTCCGTCCCACCATACAGGATTGGCATAACGTAGGTAGAAGGCGTCATCACCGCCAGCGCGATCGCCAGATCACCACATGCCATCGCCTCTGCAGCAAGCACTCCTGTAACTGCAGAGTGTTCTCCAAAACCGCCGTATTGCTCAGGAACGCTAGCCTGGAGGACACCCATCTCCCATCCCTTCTCGATGAGCGCGGGTGGAATCTCGCCGGATTCCTCTGCATCGCGAGCTGCTTCACGCAAATCATTTACCGCATACCGCTCGACAGCATCGATGAGCATACGCTGCTCTTCAGATGGTTCAAATGAATACATAGGTCACTCCTTTAGAAAGGAAACGCATCATCCTTTCCATGTCTCGTCTCTTAATTCCAGCTCCTGAACTTCGCCATTAATCAAGCCGCTAGCCACTCCCTCCCTTCAAAGCAGGCATAACGCTTTCTTCGATGTGCCTGCGAATATATCTACGAGGCGCAATCCCCCCGGCCTCGAAATCATCAAGGTTTGACAATTCAATAAAGCCGCGCGAATAGAGGTATTCGAAGTGTGCTGCAGTCTCCTCAACCGCCAAGATTTGATGGTATGCCACTGTCTCCGTGAAAAGTTCTTGGGACACTTCGTATATCGTTGCCGGGGTCTCCAGGAGATCCAATATCTGCTTCAGTCGCCCCCGATGGACAGCGATAATCGCCTCGATTCTGGCCTCGGGATCCTCGATAGGGCCTTCATGCCCACCCAGCGCCAACCGGACTTGTTTTGTAAGGGGCGTCACCTTCTCAAGCGAGTTCAGATAATGCTCAAGGCCGGTGCTCAAGCTGAGGCACTCAGGCGCCATATGGGGTGAGGTATGCTCTAATATGTGATCTGCCGAGAGCAATATATCGCCCACGCGCGCAACGACCTGCCCAGCGCAGTGCCCGGGGACATGGACAAACTCCAAACCGTTCAATCGCATTCCTATGGCTTCAAAGGAAAAGTCCACTTCGATTGAGGAGAACAACATCTTATGCAAGAGATAGAGCGTTGTTAACTCTTCTGCCTTAGACTCCGAGACGCCAGATTCAAGCAGGAAAGAGCGGAAGCGGGGTTCGATTACTTCCAATTGCTCCTCGTAGTTTGTCAGCACACGCCGGTCGAGCTCGTGGATCCCAATCGGCGCACTCGTCCGCTCGCGGACATAATGCAAGCCACCGTAGTGATCAATATGAGCGTGGGAGATGATGATGTGAGTGATCCAATCCCACCCCGCCTTCTCTTTGAATTCCCCGCTAATATATTCAAGACCTGCTTCAAGCTGCGCGTTCGAATCTCCAAATCCGGATCCTGCATCGAAGAGTACGACGAGGTCTTTCGTAATTACAACATGCGCGTATCCGTGCATTCCAGGGAAAATGTCCAACGGGATACGATAGATCCGGTCGCCTCCCGAAGTCTCGAAACGAGAGATATCATGATCCTTCATGAGGTCGAATCCCTGCCATACAAGAGTCCTGTAAGGAAGATGTCCGCGAATTGGTTTGCGATTTCCTGGGAAGATAATCTTCCACCTGGTTGATACCAGGTAATCATCCAATTCAAAACGCCCAGTATAGCGAAGGTGGTAATTACATCATCCGTATGACGGAAGTCTCCAGATCTAACGCCTTCCTTAAGAATCTCGCGCCAGAGAGATTCCAACCGATCCCGGCGAGCGATATGCGCAGCCTGTAAATCGTCGGCAAGGCTTCGATGCTCCTGCATTAGCACAGCCGCAAGGTCAGTGTCCTCGGTTAGACGTCCGACGTATACCTGCATCGCTTGACGCACTTTTACTTCTGGTTTGATTTCGGATTTCGTTACTGCTTCAATATCCTCAGTGAGAAGATCGAGGGCGCGGTCGAGGATGTCAACGAGGATGTCTTGTTTTCCGGAAATGTGATGGTAGAGGCTGGCTTTCTGGAGATGGACGGCATCGGCGATATCCTGCATCGACGTGCCGTGATAGCCTTTCTGTCGAAAGATTTGTGCAGCCGCCTGAATGATATCCGAGCGTTGCATCAATGCTTGCCCTACCGACCGTTCGGTAGCTATATCGTAGCACACCAGCTACACCGAAGTCAAGCAGGAAGGGTCAATCCTCAGGGCAATCGCGTTTTCATAAATTGATAACCTTGAGCAGATAATCCAAATCCATGGCGCAGATAAGCCGCTTCGTCTTCGCCCCGCATTTTCTGGTTTTTTCTTTCCTCAAGACATTGAGCGCAATCTTGCGCATGATCGCCATATTCTCGGGCGCATGACCCTTGCGAACGCGGTTGTCATCCTCTCTGAAAACCACATCCAGACACCAATGAAGTTTGTTCTCCACTTCCCAATGCGTGCGGATATAGGTGAGCAGCGCTTCCGCACCGACATCCAGGCTGGAGATGAAATAGCGCATCTCTGACGATTCTTTCTCTCCAATTTTCCTGATAGCCTCTACAATTGCTATGCTCTTCAGACCTTCCCATTCCCCATCACGATCCATGTATTGCAGATATTCGGGAGCAGAGGTCACCCAGCATTTTCTGATCTCAATTCTTCCGTGCCCTTTGTTGACCGTCCGCGCATAATCAAAGGGAGAGTCCTTGAATCCGTCTTCCCGGTCCACCTGGAACAAATGGCGAATATCCTCATACAATTTCCCCTGATTTCGTTTTACAGCCAGAACATACTCAGCTTTTTGCCCTAAAATGGCTCTGGCA
>Ga0307421_1001422_pt1 | contig 14434 bp, 11 predicted proteins | sample SalMarWE160270MG_FD_202163 | JGI IMG/M metagenome (GOLD analysis project Ga0307421, IMG submission 202163) | Salt marsh sediment microbial communities from the Plum Island Ecosystem LTER, Massachusetts, United States - WE1602-70 | ecosystem: Environmental > Aquatic > Marine > Intertidal zone >...
TCGGGGTCTCGCCAAGGTAATTTGATAGATCCGCCATGCTGTATGATCGTAGATTCCAGCTCCCTACCTGACCAGCAGCGCCTTGGCCAAACAATCGATTTACTGCGTTCTCTAATGCGTTTACCGGAATAACATCAAGTTCATTACATGTTGAGCACTGGCTAACCTGACGTACGTCGCTAAAAAACACGATCCTTTCTCCGATCCTCGGAGCCCCATCTACGCGATCTTCGATTTCGTCCAGTGAAGGACTTAGGAGTGTTGCGGCAGACTTCGCCACTTGATTCGCCAGGCTCGTATCCAGGTTTGTCTCATCAAAAACATTCATATGATTCACAACGCTTGGGTAAAAGAAAGCTCCACCATAAATTCTGATTTTTAAGCGCAATATTTTCAGGACTGCGTCATCTACTAGCTGGGCAAATAATTCGTCTTCATCATACTTGTTCGCGAAAAACTCAATCGTATTGATTATTGTGGTGTATTCGTCAGGGTCGCTATTGTTCCTAAAATCAGAAAGGAGTAAAAGGTCATTCCCCGCGAGAAAGGCATCCCTGGCGACAAGATGCGCTTTGAATTCCTGTTCCAATGGATCTTTAAAACGGCGGATCGCGTTAGAGCCGAGCGAATCGCTCATTGTCACACCACCCCCCCCCCGCCAGTCACTTAGTGGTGTAAGAGCCATCAACGCGGTGAAAGCTTGCGGATCAAGACTGATCGGACGCGTTGTTGCCCGAATGTTTCCGTGAAAACCCTGGTAGCGTATATGTCCTACTAAAAGCCCGTCAGCCGTAGTGGGGTTTTCCCCGGGTTGTGTGCTTGTGACGGCAAGGAAAGGAGCCAGATCAGTTTGCGTGAGTTGATCAATGGTCTTTCGGACCGTTGCGACTTCCTCGTCGATTGGACGGTCACTGCTTCCCAAGCCAGGAAAGTGTTTTGCGATTACAGCCAAGCCGCCTTGTGATCCGATGTGAAGACCGCGAATAAATTCCTCCCCCATTAGACCAACCCAAAAGGGATCGCCACCGAAAGATTGAACGCCGATATCTCCGCCTGTAATCTGTGGCTGTTCAAGTACATCCAATGAAGGTCCAAGAACCATATTGATCCCCAAGGCCTCGAGCTCTCTTCCTAGAATCTCGCCCGCTTCCTGTGCCAGAGCAGGATCCCAAGTCGCTCCAATAGACATTTGAGACGGGATTTCCGTCATCCCTTCGAGTATCTCTGGGATCCCATTCGCGCTGCCTGGCTCCTCGCTAGCAATGAAAAGTGGAATGTAAACGGGTTTGCTGCCGCTTATGAACAGTTGCTCATCTGCGTCGACAGTCAACGCCGTTTCGTAACGACTCTCCTGAAGGGTTCCTATCAGCGTTTGCAGCGCATCAAGTGTATCCGGTTGATCAGCGAAATTATCGTTTCCGCGTTTTAAGAGAACACCGGACACGTTGTAGTTATTAATCAGATCGATGATCTGATCGTTAGGCTTAACTGCTGAGCCGCTTAAGGTTACGATAAAAAGCTGCCCTACACGCTCCCTGGGTGTCATGGAAACGAGCAACTCGCTCGCCAGGTCCATCTCTGGTGAGATAATTTGATTATTGGCCAGGTTCAAGGGCACTACTAGGAGAATTACTATCAGTGCCCATCGAAATCTACTCATAAGACCAGTATACCTTCTAGAATATAAATCTAAGGTTGCTATTGGGCGGCCTCCGCCTGCAGAATTGTTCTCAGCGCAGCCCTGCGGTTATGGCCCGACATTAACTCAAGCTTCCTGATCCCTAACGGATCGATATCTTCCCGGATCAACCTCAAATCATCCGTCGTTGGAGGTTCGGTGATTCTAATTGGCTCCTCTATTTCAATTTCAAACCCTGTTTTGGCTTTCACTCTCTCAACATCAATTCCCGGATGTACTGAAATCAATCGCATCTTTCCGTTCTTATAATCAAAGGCACCTAAGTCGGTTATTAGATACTTTGGTCCAGCTCCACGTCGTCTAGTAGGTTGATGACCAAGGCCTGAAAGAAAATCTAGTTCGCGTACAAAGGTCACTCTTGAATGCCGTGGTACATACAAGTAAATTCCATCCATAAACACAGTCACGTCAGGTATTCCCCCTGTGCCGGGCATTCTCATTCGCGGATGTGTAAAATCCTTTCCAAAGGCGATGTTATTGAAATTGCCGGCTTGATCAACTTGGCCAGGCCTGAAAAATTCTTTCGGTTTAACGCGTGGTAAAAGATCTGCTGCTGCCTGAACGAAACCTACCGAAACCATTGCGTGACCAAGCCATAGCGCTTCTATGTTCGCCAGCCCAAGCGGTGCAACCGTTCTACACAACGTCTGTCCAATTGCCGATGCAAAGTATAACTCCGACGCATAGGCGTGCCATGCGAGTAAATATCCGGCAGCTACAAGTGGAGTAGCAATGCCCTGCGCCAGAACATCACCATCTTCGACCTGCCGCGCGATACAGGTGCAAATCAGTTCGTCGATCGACCACTGCTCATCAGTCATCGTTTGTCGCCTCTCCTCGGGACCAAATCTCAATAACCTTTTTTGCAGTGTCCGGCGTATCTGTAATCAATCCATCTACCCCCATAGAGAGCAATTTCATCATCACAGATTCTTCGTTGACGTTCCACACGTTCACTTTATGCCCAGCATCGTGATGCCTATCTACCATCCCCTGATTGACCAATGATACCTCTGGGTGCAATGCAAAATAATCCGTAAACCCCTCGATGATGCCGCGTACGATTTTAGGACCGCTCCCGATCAAGGCCGCACGGCGGATCCTATCAGAAGCTCTCTTAGCCTTAATCAAAGCTATTGGGTTGAAAGAAGATAAAAGAACACGGTCTGATAAGCGCGCCTCCCTCACTAAATCAACTACGACTTCTGGCAGGAGATCGAATGGCGATGCGTAATTTTTTAATTCGACATTGATCAGGATCTTTTTACCAACAGTAGAAAATACCTCTTCCAAGGTCGAGATCTTCTCTCCGGCAAATCTGGCGTCAAACATTGACCCTGCATCAAGCAGCTTAATTTCTGCGACCGTTTTTGCAGAAACGCTGCCGCTTCCATTTGTTGTGCGCTCTAAAGATTGGTCATGGATGACGATAGGGATGCTATCCGCGGTCATCATTGTATCTAATTCAATCGCGTCCGCTCCCATCTGTACAGCAATTTCAAAGGCAGCGATCGTATTTTCGGGTGCATACGTAGATGCCCCGCGGTGTGCGATCACCAGCGGGGCGGAGGAATCCCAATTGCGTTTATCCAGCATATTACAGCTCTACAAAATATGCTTCTGCCGCGCGATTGAGTAGATCCTTTGTCATCTTCGGATCGATACTTATATAGCGAGAAATATCCAGGATTTGATCGCAAATATCTCGTGGGTGAGATGCTCTCATCTTTCGGTTACGCTTGATATACCACTCCTGCAAAAGATATGCGAGGCCACTTTCGGAGTATTCAACACCTTTGGCTTCAGCAACCACTTTGAAGATGCCCCGGTAAGCTTCATAGGATGGGTCTCCAACTTCGATCTTATGTCGCAAACGTCGCAAAAATGCTTCATCGACCAGGTCTTTTGGTGGAAGATTTGTTGAGAAAACGACCAGTACATCGAAAGGAATTTCTACTTTCCTTCCTGTGTGAAGTGTGAGGTAGTCAATCCTGTTTTCGAGAGGCACAATCCACCGGTTAAGCAAGTCTCGCGGACGAACTTGCTGTCGGCCAAAGTCGTCGATTAGAAAAACGCCGCCGTTTGCTTTTACTTGAAACGGTCCTTCGTAGAATTTATTCACATCGTCGAAAACAAGGTCTAATCCTTCCATCGTCAATTCTCCACCGGTGACAATGAAAGGGCGACGGATCCGTACCCAACGCGGATCTCTCTTTGATCCAGTCATTAATGACCCGGTTCCTTCCGAGGAATGTTCTTCATCTGGAGAAAGCACATGGTTTACCGAATCGTAGAGTTTCACAACCTGTCCATCGATATCTATGGCGTAGGGAATGTACATATCCTCTTCGAGAAGAATACTCCCGATTGCCTTCGCAATGGATGTTTTACCATTTCCGGGTGGCCCGTAGAGGAAGATCGAAGTTCCCGAGTTAACCGCCGGTCCGATCTGATTGAAGGTTCTTTCCGAGAGTACGAGTTCTGTAAGGGCTGATCGCATCGTATGCTCATCGACTGTGGGTCTACCCCGGCTCTGTCTAAGGATTGAATCGTTATAAACCGCTAGCGGCACAGGTGCAGGGCCTGCATATTGGCTGCGTTCAAGCGCTTCCCTCGCGCGTGCAATCCCAGCTCCGGTAATAGCATATTGATAGGACCCCTCGCCAAAACCCACCTGAGATTTAACTTCGACGAACTTCTCTCGTTTAAGGACCTCCAGAATCTGATCCGTTAATCCCGCAAATGTGAGCGACATCGCTTCGCTAACTTTGAAGCCGGTCATGTACCCCCTGAAATACAGAATCTTCAATGCTAAATCCTGAAGCCATAACTGAGAAAGGCCGGTGTCGGCTACACGGCTCACCGGTGGGGGCACAAAACGAAGATTTGATGTTGAGGGCCGATCATCAACCGTCGTAGCTCTGACAGGACTTCTTGGTAGTGACATCACATATCTCCAATACTTTATAAAATTGCTTTATTCTATGTTTCAATAAGCGTAACCCGATTATATATACCCATACCGCCATGAGCAAATAGTAAGTTGTGCCCACATAGATCGGGAGGTAAAATACCACCCATGAAACTTAGTGTAGTGATCCCCGTTTATAACGAATACGACACCATCGAGATTCTTCTCGATAGAGTAATGTCTGTCGGACTTGCAGATGAAATCATTGTTATCGATGATGGATCGACAGATGGAACACGTAAGCTCTTGCAGGAACGGGCACCCAACCATGATGTCATTCGTCTCATTCTTCACGAAATGAACCATGGTAAAGGAGCTGCGCTTCAAACAGGATTTCAGGCAGCTACATGCGATCTGATCCTTATTCAAGATGCTGATTTGGAATATGACCCCAGGGACTACGTCACGCTGCTAAAACCCATTCGTGAAGGAGTTGCAGACGTCGTATATGGGTCCAGATTTCTCGGTGCGCCTCGGCGGGTTACGATGTTCTGGCACATGATTGCCAATAAAATGCTCACTCTCATGACTAACCTTCTCTTTAACAGCATCCTCACCGATATGGAGACAGGCTATAAACTCTTCAAGAGCGAAATAATCAAAGATATACCGCTCCGCTCGAAGCGCTTTAATATTGAGCCTGAAATAACTGCGAAATTACTCAAGCGTAAGGTTCGTATTTTTGAAGTTCCGATTACCTTTAACCCCCGCGAATACGAGCAGGGAAAGAAAATCGGCTTAGGAGATGCGTTCGAGGCTGTTTGGTCGTTGATTAAGTATCGATTGATTGATTAACTTCTTAATAAATAATCAGGTATGTCCTTCTTAGTGGCCTCAGGGAATTAAGAATCTCTTTTAGATCAATTTTCCAGGAAACTGAATATCCACAATGTTCAGCTGTAGCGATTCATAACCTAGATAGGTGTTCCTCTCCAATCGATAGGCAATATCGATACATTCCGGCAGCCGTTCAATACTATCCCCCATCCGGAATGCGATCGCATCGAAGGATTTTGATCCTTTTCGCAAAGTCATCTTCAGGTGCGATTTATCCGCCCCCACTAGACGACTATCCCTAACTTGAACTTGCTCAGTACAGAATATTGGCCAATCATTTCCTTGGCCACACGGTTGTAACAGATCTATGAAATTCATTAATCTTTCCCCCAATTCGCCAAATTCTGCATCGGAATCAATCGCAATTGCGGGCTCTAATTCCTCATCTCCCATTTCCTGCTCGGCAATGGCCACCAAACGTTTCTGAAGAGCCTTAAGATTTTCATTTCGTACACTGAAACCGGCGGCTGCGGCATGCCCCCCAAACCGATCGAGAAGATCAGAGCATTTCTCCAGCGCTGCCGTGATATGAAACCCAGGGATGCTCCTTGCAGAAGCACGCGTATGACTCTCGCCGACTTTCCCGACAATCGCTGGCCGATAGAATTCATCGCAAATTCTTGACGCCGCGAGGCCAACTACTCCTTCATGAAAATCTGGTTCTGCTACCAATAATATAGGTCCAATATCACTTTGCTTGAAGGTTTCTATCGCCCGTTCGACAACATCAAGCGTGAGCAGTTTTCGTTTATTGTTTAACTGTTCTAGTTCTTTAGCAATTTCACTCGCCGTTTGTGGATTTTTTTCGACAAGCACCTTGTAGGCAATGAGCGCCGATTGGACTCTACCAGCTGCATTCAACCTGGGCCCCAGTCCAAAGCCGATTGCGGATGAATCAATCCCCCCTTCCCGATAACCTGAAACATTAATCAGCGCCTTTATCCCGACCCGAGGTGATGAGTTGATAACCTCCAAACCTGATGTTACAAGAGCGCGATTCTCACCCGTCAATGGAACCATGTCCGCAATTGTCCCAATCGCAACAAAATCAAGAAGCGCCCTCTCTTTCGAAGAAGGCAGCTCCTTATCTCTGAAAATCGCTTGTGCAAATTTGTAAGCTACTCCGACGCCAGCTAAACCTTCATGCGGATACCTTGTGTCTGCTCGATGCGGGTTGAGTATCGCGAGCGCATCAGGTAACGCATCCCCTTGAATATGATGATCGGTGATGATTACATCAAGCCCCAGTTTAGTCGCATGTATCACCTCATCGATGGCTCGTACACCACAATCGACAGTGATCAAGAGCTTTGCTTCCGACGCGGCGATATGCTCTACAGCCTGATGGTTGAGCCCGTATCCCTCTGCAAACCGGTCTGGGAAGTATACGCTGACGCATGCGCCAACCGCTCTCAGCGCCTCAACCAACAACGCAGTCGCAGTGACCCCATCCGCATCGTAATCACCGTAGACCACAATACCCTGGTCCTCCTCTAGCGCTATGTTGATCCTTGAAACCGCTTCCTTCATCTCGTTAATTAAATAGGGGTCGGCTTCAATGAACGTCCCCGGATCTAAGAATTCACTAACGCTGGCTTCTGTCGAGTATCCACGATTAAAAAGTATCTGCTGTTCGATCCTGCTAAAGGATCGCAGGGATTTGCTTACACCAGCAGGAGGGAATTTGGGGATGGTCCATTTCATTATCTACATTCACCTTTGACTCGTTATGGAATTTGATGGTATATCTTTCCTCTCAAAGTGTACCTTACTATAAGCTTCTTGTTTGCCTTGCAGACTTGCTCTCGACCGCGCATAGGGGCACACTTTTCCGAAAAATCCTTGGATGTGCTACGATGAACCCATGAACGTCGTATTTATGGGCTCTCCCGAATTCGCAATTCCATCTCTCAATACTCTGTCCGCAATGCGCGACATTAATCTCGTTGGTATTTTTTCTCAACCTGACCGCCCTGCCGGTCGGGGACGGAAATTGAGATCTTCGCCCGTCAAGCTGCGCAGCACTGAATTGGGATTGAGTATCTATCAACCAGATTCCTTGAAATCGCCTGATATATATTCAGTTTTCCAAGCCCTTAATACTGAGCTTATTGTCGTAGCTGCGTACGGTATGATTCTGCCGCCAAAGTTCCTTGATTTCCCTAAGTTTGGTTCGATTAATGTCCATGCGTCTCTGCTGCCTCGCTGGCGTGGTGCAGCCCCAATTCAAGCTGCAATCCACGCTGGAGATTCAGATACAGGTGTGACGATTATGAAAATGGATCCCGGTCTCGATACAGGTCCGATCCTATCTCAACGTCGTACCACAATCCATCCATCAGATACAGGAGGTGAACTATCAGAGCGCCTCTCAATATTAGGCGCCGAGCTACTCCTTGAAACCATCCCTTTGTTTTTATCAGGAGACCTCCTCCCACGCGAACAAGATGAAAATAAAGCTACGTATGCTCCGCCGCTAAAAAAATCTGAGGGTCGATTAGATTTCATGCGCTCCGCAATTGAGCTTGAGCGTCAAATTCGTGCATATAATCCTTGGCCAGGGTCTTTTCTCGAATGGGGTAATAGGCGTATTCGCATCCACAAGGCTGATGCACTTACCGATGACACCTTAGAGCCTGGAGCTGTGGGCAAGATTGACGACAAGCCAGCTATCGGCGCAAACCCTGGTACGCTCCTCCTGCAATCTGTCCAGCCAGCCGGGAAAAATGAGATGCCTGCTGAAGATTTTTTAAGGGGCGCAGGAGGTATTTTGAACACCAACCTTCTCGCCAACCAGGTATGACAATGGAACTCCAACTCCTTCGTACACGACATCCCCCGGAAATCTTTCTTCAACAGCTTATTGGACTACTCCAATCCGAAGGTTTCATCATCAGTCTAGAAGAAGTCCATTCAAGAATAGATAAACTACCCGCAGAGGATCGCCTTATTCTAGCTGTTGAAGGAGAGTGCTTGTATGGCTATGCGCACTTAAGGATAGCGCATGATCTTATCGATTCAGAGACAGCAGTTGTCGTATCCGTTATTGTTCACGTAGATAGGAGGCGACAAGGTGTCGGGAGCCGGCTTATTGCCGCCGCAGAGACTTGGGCGCGCCAAGCAGGCCGCTCACGCCTTCTCTTACGAACAGATGTTATTCGAACAGGAGCGCACGCATTCTTCGTCGCCTTAGGTTATGAAGGAAGCTCAACTCAGCTCGAATTTATCCGCCATCTCTCCGATTAATTTCATCCTCTCCTACTATTCGCTCCCTTTCGCGTTGACAAGCACCTGTTCTGTGAGAGAATGACCGCTATATGTCCTCTCTTTCCACTCAGGTTCTCGTCATCGGCGGCGGAGCCACTGGGCTCGGTATTGCCTGGGATGCTGCCTTGCGCGGGCTCAAGGTTGTCCTTATCGAGCAGTCCGACATCGGTCAGGGAACTTCAGGCCGTCATCATGGTCTCCTGCACTCAGGAGGCCGCTACGCTCTTTCCGATCCCGTGTCGGCGCGAGATTGCGCCTCAGAAAATCGCATTCTCAGAGAGATTGCAGCTCACACCATTGAAGATACCGGCGGGCTTTTCGTAGCAACTCCGGCTGACCCAGTTGATTATCCTGATCGGTGGCTTAGCGCATGCTCCCACTTAAACATTCCAACTGAGGAAATTTCGCTCTCAGCAATGCTTGAACGAGAGCCATTGCTCAATCCGAGGATTTCTCGATCCTTTCTCGTTCAAGATGCATCTATCGACTCCTTCGACCTGGCACACGTTTTAGTGAGCGGCATTGAGGAGCATGGCGGCGTTGTCCTTCTGCGTCACCAATTGGAAAGCTTGATCATAGATCAAGATCGTTTGGTTGAGGCCAAAATCAGGAATCGATTAAACGGTAAAAGCCTAAGCCTATCCGCTAACCTCTTTATCAATGCCGCGGGTCCATGGGCAAAGACAATAACAACAATGGCAGGGGTTGAATTACCCCTTGCCCTCGGCAAAGGGACACTCGTCGCCATGTCCCGCCGCCTTGTCAACACCGTTGTTAACCGCTGTAAGCCTCCCTCAGACGGCGATATTATCGTCCCCGTAGGCACAGTGGCAATCCTTGGCACCACGGATATTCCAGTCAAAGAACCTACTTCCCTGGATGTTGAACCCTGGGAAGTCGATCTCTTGCTCGCGGAAGGGGATCTTCTCCTGCCGGGTTTGCGGGATAGCAGACCGCTTCGAACCTGGGCTGGCATACGCCCGCTTTACCGGCCAGCTGAGAACGGTAACACACAAACCCGTGCCCTCCTCCGATCACATGTGATCCTGGATCATGAGGAAAGCGATGGTCTTCAATGTTTTATCAGTGTGATCGGCGGCAAACTGACGACGTTCAGGTTGATGGCAGAGGAAACTGTTGATCTTATTTGCGATAAGCTCGAGATCGATCAGAAGTGCTCCACTGCATCAACTCCCCTTCCGAATGAGAGCGGACATTTCTATAGCTTGACCTCCCGTTTAGAGAAGCTCGAGCGCCAGCCTCTTCACGCCAGCACTGATCAGATTGTTTGCGAGTGTGAGCTCGTCACTCGCGGCGATATTGAGTTCGCTCTTGATAAATCTGTCACCGGCACCGAACTTGATGACCTCAGACGCGATCTGCGAATGGGGATGGGTCCCTGCCAGGCTGGCTTTTGCGCTTACCGCACATACGCGATTTCTTCAGAACACTCCTCGTCACCTCCTTCTTTAAATGGTCTCCATAACTTTTTATATGAGCGCTGGAAGGGAATTAGGCCTGTAGCCTGGGGGAGCACGCTCCAACAGATGGAGTTCTCACGCCGCATCTACCTCGACTTGCTCGCGGCCGGCCCTGAATCGGAGATTCGCTCTTGACACATATCATTATTATTGGCGGTGGTCTAACAGGGCTTTATGCGTCCATTATTGCCGTAGATCGAGCAGCTAAAGTCACAACTGTCTTTCAGGGTCGCGGTGGATTATCGCTATCCCATGGCTGCATCGATGTACTGGACAGAAGCGCACCATCCAGGTCTCTGGCGCGCCTTTCAGACCATCACCCGTACAAACTCTCCGGCATAGCCAACCTTAAGGACGCACTTTCTAAATTCCGAGAGTTGATGCTACATGCCGGATATCCCTTTACCGGAAAGCTCTCGAAGAGTATATCGATTCTTACAGCACTTGGTTCCATCAAACGAACATCCTTTGCCCCCTCCGGCATCGCCAGGGGTGATCTCAACTCATGCGAGCCAATCGTTTTGGGACACTTCAGCGGTTTTCGGGATTTCTATCCGAAGATGATTCAAAAACGAGCACTCAAATCCGGTGTAAAGATTGCGAAAGTCATAGATTTACCCTTGCTCGAACCTCCAGTTCTTCGAGCTGCTTATTCCACAGATTACGCGCTCCGCTTTGAAGATTCTGGATGGCGCGAGGAGATAATTCGCATGTGGAGGCCGCTCCTTCCCGGCGTTAAACGTCTCGGGCTTCCAGCTGTCCTCGGCATTCAAAATCATTGCGAGATACTCGAAGAACTTGAGGATTCGCTAGGCGTAGATATCTTTGAGATTCCTTCGCTACCACCATCAGTACCCGGACTTCGGATCGAGCGCATTCTTCTACGCCAAGCCCAAACTCTCGGTGTTAATATAATTGAGGGCGTCGGCGTGATTGGCCGCATAGATGGTCGGAGCCGCGGAAAACGCGTTGCCGGAGTTGTCCTGCATTCTACTGGTCGTACGATTCAACTCGACGCAGATGCAGTCCTGTTGGCGACGGGAGGTTTTTTGAATGGCGGCTTGGTCGCCCAACAAGACCATCGCATCCGCGAATCTGTCTTTGACCTTCCAGTGCTCCATCCGACTAATCGATCAGATTGGGTTGGTTTATCGCTTTTCCATAGACAAGAATACGCGAGCACTGGCGTTTTCGTTAATTCTCGCATGCAGCCACTCGGTCTTGACGAGAAACCAATGTTTAAGAATCTTTACGCTGCCGGTGGTCTTCTTGCGGGTTCAGATCGATCGATCGAGGGCAGCCGTCAAGGCATCGACCTCGCCACTGCGTATTGTGCCGTTAACGAAGCCCTGAGATGATGGATCTGAGATTGGCAACTAGACTATTCAATAATTGATTCCCAAGGATGGTACCTGAATGGATCACAAGATAACACTTCTTCGCCACGGTCTCTCTACTGGCAATGAAAAGGGGATCGTCCAAGGGCAAAAGGACTACCCATTAACTGAAGAAGGCATAGAACAAAGCCGCTCTTTATTTCATTATTGGAAAGATCACGGCGTTTCTTTTGACGCTATCATTGCCAGCCCCCTTCTGCGCGCAAAACAAACCGCCGAAATCATTGCCTCCGGCATGAATCTACCTATCGATTTCGACGAGGCTTGGTGCGAGCGCCATTCAGGAAAAGCAGAAGGAAGACCGTTTTCTGAAGTAAAGCTCCATTATGCAGATCGGCCCCAAGAAACAGCTTATGATCCCCTCTTCGAATCTGGTGAAAGCAGATGGGATCTGTTTATCCGGGCAGCAAATGCGATGCAAAACCTCCTCCGACGCCCAGCAGGATCATACCTGGTCGTCAGTCATGGGGCTATAATGGGGGCTGCACTTCACGCTGTCCTTGGTATATCACCGTCGCCAGCAAGGATTCGCCCAATTCGAATCGGGTTCGATAACACGGGCTATGCAGTTTTGAACTTCGACGCTGATGACGCTCGGTGGGGATTACGCCATCTGAATGTGATCTGTCATCTACCGAAAAGATCTGGATAATACAATGAACAAGGATGGTCTGCTCCTAGAAAACGCAATTATCTATACCTTCGGTGACCCTGCTGGTCCAGTTGAGAGCCTGGCAATTCAGGACGGCCATATCTTCGCAATCGGCGACAGAGAGCGCCTTATGCAAACTATTCCCTCAAGCTTCACAAGCCTGGACCTTGGCGGACGAGTAATCCTTCCCGGCTTGACGGATTCCCACATCCACTTCGAGAAATACTCGCTCAATCATGAACAAATAGGCTGTGACACAAATACAATCGATGAGTGTCTTGCCCGAATTGAGAGCGTAGCCAAGACGCTCCAACCAGGTGAGTGGATACTTGGACATGGGTGGGATCAAAACTTGTGGGGACGATACGGCACGAAAGAGGAGCTTGATCGAGTCACGGCCAGCAACCCTGCATACATCACCGCGAAATCCCTCCACGCTGCTTGGGCGAATACAGCTGCGCTCAACCAGGCCGGATTGAACACCTACTCAGCAGACCCTCCTAAAGGAAAGCTTCAGCGCAGAGAAGACGGAAGCCTGACAGGTATCCTGTATGAATTCGCCATGCTCCTCATCTCCGATCTCATTCCGCGACTGTCTCCTTCCGATCTCTCCCGAATAATGCTGCATGGGCAGGATGAACTTCTCCGTTTGGGGATCACTTCAATACATGATTTCGACGGCAAAAGGTGTCTTCAAGCGCTTCAATTACTAAGGGAAGATTCGCTGCTTCAACTTCGAGCTGTAAATTCAATTCGTTTTGATGATTTTGAAAGCTCCATTGATGCCGGCTTGCGCACCGGCTTCGGGGATGAGTGGCTCCGCATCGGTGCCGTTAAGCTATTTTCTGATGGCGCCTTAGGACCTCACACAGCAGCTATGCTCAATCCCTATGAAGATGATGCAAGTAATTCGGGGATCCTTCTTTTAACTGCAGAAGAAATTACAGAAATTGGCAAGAGAGCAGCAGCGAACGGCCTCGCGCTCGCTATTCATGCCATTGGCGATCGAGCGAACCGCGTTGTTCTGGACGCTTTTGAAGAGCTGCGGGCATTTGAAGTGGAGAACCAGATCAAACCCCTTCCGCATCGAATCGAGCATCTCCAGTTAATCTCGCAAGAAGATACCCAAAGACCGGCATATCTTGACATCATCGTGTCGATGCAACCCATCCATGCAACATCTGATATGCAGATGGCTGATCGCTATTGGGGCAATAGAGTCCAACAAAGCTATGGATGGCGTTCTCAGATAAATGCGGGTTCGAAGCTGTTATTCGGCTCAGATGCCCCTGTTGATTCTGCAAACCCGTTTATAGGGATTCATTCCGCAGTCACCCGCAAAGCAGTTGATTGCAATGATGATGCATTCTCCTGGGTTCCCGATCAAAGAATCAATCTTCAAGAAGCCTTCAATGCCTATACAGTCTGGCCTGCGCAATCCATTGGTCTCGGATCTAAGCTGGGAAAGCTTCTTCCCGGATACCTCGCCGACCTTATCGTGCTTGACGAGGACCCATTCCACCTGGACTATTCTGAACTTCCCTCAATCAAACCTTCGGGGGTGATGGTAAATGGCGAGTGGCACTTCTTAGACTAGGCGCCGCAAATCTCCTTCTCGTACCGTTACTCCCACCGCATCGAGATGTTCCATCAGCGCTAACGCGTATTTCCTCGATGTTTGAAATTTGTCGCGAACATCTGCGACCGTGACTGTTCCGCTTTCCTTCAGGTCTTTCTTAACTTTATCGACCATCTCATCGTACGTATCCGTCTTAAATATAACGTCATCTGATACCTGCACCAGCGATCCGCTCTCAAGCATGAACCGGACGAGATCCTCTCCGATCTCCTGCGATGTTTCCTTTAGTGATGGCGGAGCGTACGGGTTAGAATCGAATTTCAAGAGCAATTGATCCACTAATTCTTTCTCATTATCATCAAGCTGAACCCTGTGGTCTTTTAAAGACACATATCCTGGAACGATTACAGCATATCCATCTTCTTCAGCCTGTTCTATCAGAAAACTTGCCGTTTTCGTCTCCATCCCCATTTTGCTGCGCAATTCTTCAATTGGCATCCCAACCCGGAGTGGATTTGACTGGTGGTAATCTGCCAAGAGTTTTCGGATCT
>Ga0307421_1001424_pt1 | contig 14427 bp, 11 predicted proteins | sample SalMarWE160270MG_FD_202163 | JGI IMG/M metagenome (GOLD analysis project Ga0307421, IMG submission 202163) | Salt marsh sediment microbial communities from the Plum Island Ecosystem LTER, Massachusetts, United States - WE1602-70 | ecosystem: Environmental > Aquatic > Marine > Intertidal zone >...
GGCGATATCAAGCAAAAGAGCATATAATTTCCTGACTGATACATCTCCCGGGAGAGGGATCGTATCCAGACCTGTCCCGCAAACAGAAGAATAAAGCAAGACATGAGTGATATCAAAGGCTCCTTCCTTGTTTCTCTCTGCCAAGCCAAAATCCTCCAGTACAGGCAGCATAAGCCCTGAATACCCGCATCTTTTTATATTAAGTCTGCTTAGACAATCAGTCACGCATTTAGCCGCAGCTAATGTCCCCACTTCTCCGAACCGGCCCAATCCCAGTTTCTCAAAAGCATAGGCCGTGCTTTCATTTTTTTCAATGGAACTGGCAATAGAAACATCTATGCCATTGTACTGAATGTTTTCTCTCCTGCTTATTCTTTCAGCTATCTCTTCTACCTTTGAAAACTCCTCTTCAAGCACCTTTTTCAGAATCCTTTCAGCCTTCTTTATGTCTCCGGCTTCGGAAAAAGCACGGTTAACCAGGTCACTGTTTTCAGTCCCGATTCCAAAAGAAACAGGCCCTTTATGATAAGCCGCCGGATAAAAAGGGCTTCCGGGCTTTGTATTGAACAGCGCAGCAAATCTCAAGTTGGCAAATCCGTCTTTATCTATAAAGGCAAGCTTCCTTATGAGTTCTGCTGTTTTTTTGGCGGCCTCATAATCCACTTTTTTCTCATCCGAGACCATAACCGTGCAAAATGCAGTGGAAGTCGACTTAATGAGATCATATATAAGAGGAATGTTTTCCGGGTTGTACGTTGTCCCGATATTAAAATAATCGATCCCGTTGGAACGCGAGAGCTTCTCAATATTTGTGACTAACTTCTCCATTTGATCGGGAGAAGTGAAGTATTCCTCCCATGGCTGGGTGGCCAACCGGACTGTTTGAACATCAAACCCGTTTTTAATGAATTCATCTCTGACTCTATTGGTAAAACCAGCGATTTCTTTAATTTGCTTTTCGGAAAGGGGTACCTCCAGATTGAAACCGGTTGTGATTGTCCTGATCTTCATGTCTCAGCCTCTCAATATAAAATCAAAAATGGAAACCGCCCTTAAAACAAGAATCCATGACCGCCCGAAAATTCCAAAAAAGCCTGAAAATCATTATACCCGATGCCCCTCACTGAGACAAGAGCCTTTTCAGGAAAACACCACAACCAATACATCTGTGCGCGGCCCATATATTTTTTCCAAGATTAAGAAAAAAAGGATTTAGACTTTAAATAAATGTCCAACTAGTTTAAAATTGCACAAATGAACCAACAAACCACAATCACCGGATTTCCCAGAATCGGGAAGAAAAGAGAACTAAAAAAAGCACTGGAAAACTACTGGGCAGGAAAAACTCCTGTTGAAGAGCTGCAAAAAATATCATCCGATCTGAGGAAAAAACAATGGCTCGTACAGAAGCAAAAAGGAATCGATCTTATTAGCTGTAATGACTTCAGCTTTTATGACATTATGCTGGATACAGCTGTAATGCTTAATTCCATACCCGAAAGATTTAGAGATATCAGCGACAAAACAGATAGATATTTTGCGATGGCAAGAGGCAGTGATTCGGCTGCTGCCATGGAAATGACAAAATGGTTCAATACAAATTACCATTATCTCGTTCCGGAGCTCAACCGCACCATCCGGTTCAGGCTTGACGCATCAAAAATTATATCAGAGTACAACGAAGCCAGAGAACTGGGAATCAACCCGAAAATAAACATTATAGGACCTATGACATTTCTCGGTCTATCCAAAGCTCAAGACGGCAATGACCCCTATTCTTACTTCGATAAAGTCATTCCTGTTTATAAAGAACTGATGGCGACACTTTCGAATCTTAACAAAGTCGTTTATGTCCAGATGGAGGAACCCGTCTTTGTTAAAGGGCCTGATGAAAAACAGCTCAGGCTTCTCAGGAAGAGCTATGATCAACTAGCAGATGTGAGGGACAATGTAAAACTCATTGTAACGACTTACTTTGAGCACTCTAATGAAGCCACATCAGTACTGAGCGACACTCCTGTATGGGGCATAGGCCTTGATTTTGTCCACGGCACAAAGAATATGGAAGCTTTAAAATCCATAAAAGATAAAAAGCTCATTGCAGGAGTTGTGGACGGAAGGAATATCTGGATCAATGATTTTGAAAATACTCTGGATAAGCTCACTTCTCTTAGTCAAGAAATGGACAAAAAACAGATAATAATATCATCAAGCTGTTCTCTGCTGCACATTCCATACACTACTGGCACTGAACCGGAAAATAAAATCAAAAAATGGATGAGTTTCGCTTATGAAAAGCTGGATGAGATCGTACTTGTCAACAGAATGTTCCGTTCATCTGAGCTGTCCCGCCTGGATCATGAGTCTTTGGAAAAGAACCGTATCCTGGTAAAAGAAAGAAAAACATCTCCTATTATAAAAAACGAGAAGGTTCTCAATAGAATCAATGATATACAGAAGCTTGAACGAGAGGGCGCTTTTTCCGAACGGATCGAAGTGCAGAAAAAAAGACTCAAACTCCCCTGTCTTCCGACAACGACTATTGGAAGTTTTCCCCAAACAAAGGAGATAAGGCAGCTCAGAAAAGATTACAGAAAAAAAGTTATTTCAGGGATTGAATATGAAGAAGGAATTAAAAAATATATAGACGAATGTGTGGCCTTTCAGGAGAAAATCGACATTGACGTCCTGGTCCACGGCGAACCTGAACGCAGTGACATGGTCGAGTATTTCGGGGAAATGCTTGAGGGATTCCATTTTACAAACAATGGTTGGGTGCAAAGTTACGGAAGCCGGTGCGTGAAACCACCGGTTATTTATGGAGATATAAGCAGGCCGGAACCCATGACAGTAAAATGGATCGCCTATGCGCAAAGCCAAACCAGAAATCCCATGAAAGGCATGCTTACAGGGCCGGTAACCATCCTTAACTGGTCGTTTGTTAGAGACGACAAGGACCGGTCAGAAGTCTCGAAGCAGATAGCTGTTGCTCTCAGAGACGAAATCCACGACCTTCAGTCAGCGGACATCAAAGTCATTCAAGTCGATGAACCGGCCTTTAAAGAGGGATATCCTCTGCGGCCCTGCAATATACCTGAATATGAAAAATGGGCCGTTGACAACTTTAAACTGGCCGTTTCCAAAGCAAAAAAGGAAACCCAGATCCATACCCACATGTGCTACAGTGAATTTAATGATATCATTAAAACCATTGAGGCCATGGATGCAGATGTCATTACCATTGAAAACACGCGAAGCGGCAATGAACTGCTGAAGGTTTTTACGGAAACCGGCTATTCCAATCAAATCGGGCCCGGAGTTTATGATATCCATTCTCCTCGGGTGCCGAGTGTGGATGAGTTTATAAAGCAGATCGAAAAAATAATGAGTGTTCTTCCGGTTGAACAGCTGTGGATAAATCCTGACTGCGGTTTAAAGACCAGAAAGTGGGAAGAAGTCAGGCCTTCTTTAAGCCATATGATTCAGGCGGTCAAAAGTGTCCGCTCCAGGTTTTTCTAATCTGATTCCCTTGGAAATACTCGAAACCCTTAATAATTCTGATCGCTCTTCTGATGATTTTAATGAAAAGAGTGGCGGAGAGGGTGGGATTCGAACCCACGGTACCGATATTCGTCGGTACAGTCGCTTAGCAGGCGACCCTGATCGACCACTCCAGCACCTCTCCGCTCGTTCCTTAAAAGCCAGACTATTCTACCATTTTTTTGTTCATAATTTAAAGAATAATTCTTAAAGGAACCCAAGTCACATATGAATTTCGTTGCAATTCTATTATTTATTTGTATAATGGATGCCAGGAGTAAAATATGCCAAAATCGGACCACAGAATCGATGTCATAGATCACTCGCGAAGTGTGTTTAAATCGATCTCCTGGCGTGTTGTTGCGACCCTTACAACCATGCTTATAGTTTACTTTTTCACAAAAGAAATATTTCTTTCCATAGGAGTCGGAGTCGTCGAGGTCGTCGCAAAGATTTTTTTCTACTATCTTCATGAAAGAATATGGAATAAGATCAAATGGGGGAAAAAAGACCATCCCTTATCCGATATACCTGTAAACCGGAAGCTGGAGCCCAAGGACAGGGAAATCATCATTAAAAAGTTAAAAGACCTAGGTTATATAGATTAAAAATCTCTGCCTTTCACATTTTTTTCTTCAGGTATTAAACTGTGTTATAATCACGAACCAAAATGGATAAAGTCGCTATTCTTTTTAATCCTTCTTCCGGGAGAGGCCTGTCTTTAAGAAAAAAGCATTACATAAAGGAAAGATTAGAAAAGAATTCCATATCATTTAACTGGTTTGATTCTGAATCGGAAAACCATCTCATACAACTTGCCAGAGAAAAAGCCAAATCATTCCAGGTCATTATGGTCGTGGGAGGAGACACATCCTTTCAGATCGTTGCTTCTGAAATCTATAAAACTCCATATAATCCGGCTCTTTGCATGATCCCTACAGGCTCAGCAAATGACATAGCCAAATCATTAGACAGCTGTTCCTCTGAATCCATTCTTGCCTCTTTAAAAAAGGGCAAGACACATATGATGGACATCTGTCTCCTTGATATAAAAGGAAAATCTGAAAAAATATATTTCGTGGGAAATTTAAGCCTTGGGTTAGGAGTCACCATAAATCAATTCATATCCGAATACTGGAAACGCCATCCCTTCCAGGCAAAGCTGGGAAAAGGATTCCAGATAATTGCCGGATTTATAGGGGGGAAGGATTCTTTCAAACAAAATAAAATCCCCTTAAAAATAAGACTGTCTGGTGAAAATCTTGAAACCGAAGTCACATTTTCTATCATTGTATTTTCCAATGTTCCCTGTTATGCAGGGGGACTGAGAGTCTGTCCAGATGCATCTCCTTTTGACGGAAAATTAAACTGCAGCATTTTAAACAGCACATGCCTGCTTCAAACAACAAAACTGGCCTATCTGGTATTGAGGGGAAAACATGCCAATAGAAAGGAAATACAATTTTTTCACAGTAAAAGCTTCCTCGTTTCCTCTGATGAGCCTATAAGTGTCCAATATGACGGAAAAGTCACTTCAGGGATCAGAGAATTTAAAGTCTCGGTCCTCTCCGCCGCTGTAAAAATCCTGGGATGAATATCTGCTTTTTTCACAAATGCTTCCCAAAATAATCACTTGCATTTCAGGCATTTGCTGGTATATTAACCTAAAAAGCATTCATAGGATATTGTGTGAAACTTGCAAACGAATCCCCGCACCTTGAGACTCCTCTTGAGTGGTGGTTTTTTCAAGGATTTTATGAAAGCCGGCACATTGATAGGAAACACTTCATGCTGTCTTTTTTCCGCCAAAAGATAGAAAAAGAGCCCCACAAAGAAGAAACACATGTTTTCTATCTTCTTAAGTCTATTACTGATTCGAAAGACAATTCCTATCATTCAACCAGCCAGATAAGCAAAGATGTCCTGGAAAAACTTAAGGAAGAGAAAAACTTCCTGCTGCTTCAAGATGAATCAGGGAATCTTGACCCTGTTCTTTTTAAAGCTTATATGGATGAAATCAAAACTTACGGGCCTCCCTCCCCCATAAAAATAAGTCCAGACCCTGTTTATCTCAAGGATGACTCATTAAACATTGAGTGGGCTGACTTCTCCCTTAAACAAAGAGACCAGACATTTCTGCTTTCATTTGAAGATCCCGCTCTAAAAAAGCTGATTCAAATGGAACTGGCTCCACAAAAAAAAGTCATACATCTCAATGACTATAAAATCCCAAATATGGAATCAACGTACTATAACACCTACACGAAGGTGAAACTTTCAGGAAAAGCCCATTCAACGCCTATCACCGGCAGGGCCTGGATGGATCATCAATGGGGTGATTTCAACAACTGGATCCTCTCAAAAACTGACAAAAAAAAATATTTGGGATGGGACTGGATAGGCCTTAATTTAGAAGACGGCTCTGACATCATAATCACCACACACAAAGATATGGAAAAAAACGAAATACTCGATAGAGGAGCTTTTTATCTGCCGCCGGATTCAACTCCCAGAGTCCTTAAAAAAGCAGACATGAAACCCACAGGATTCTGGAAAAGCTCCAGAACCCATGCCCTTTTTCCTGTCAGCTGGCATATCAGTATACCGGAAATAGAAACAGAGCTCGATTTTTCCCCTTTTTCAAAGGAACAGGAAATCCCTTTTTTTGGTGTCATCCGGTCTATCTGGGAAGGAGCCGGCCGGGTCAAGGGAATTAAAGAAAACAAAGAGATATCAGGCCGTGCCAGACTGGAGCTGCACGGTTATGGTTATCTCTTCGATTTCAAAAAATATCTTCAGGTTTTTTCCGATAAAATAGAAAAAAGTATAGAATCATTTCTCCCTAAAAAGTTCGACCAAAAGAAAGAAGAGCGGTTTGTTGGAAAACCCAGGTGGAAACATGACCCGGATGCTTTAACAGAAATGCTGTCCAAGCCGTTTTGGGACCTGACCTCAAGAAAGGGAAAACGCTGGCGACCCTTGTTCGGGCTCCTCTCCCTTGAATCAATGGGGGTGGATCCCGAACCATACGAACAGTTGATCTGCTGTGCCATGGAGATAAACCACGCAGGCGCCCTTATCATTGACGATATTGAAGACAACTCTTCCATGAGAAGAGGCGAGGAATGCATACATTTGAGATATGGCCAGGATCTTTCCATTAATGCAGGCTGCACACTATACTTTCTCCCCTATCTCCTGATCGAAAAACATCCGCATCTCAATGAGGAACAAAAAAGAAAACTCTATGAGGTAATGCATAAAATAATGATCAAAGCCCACTTCGGACAGGCAATGGATATTTTCTGGTCAAGAAATTTGACCCAAAAAAACTTACAATCCTGGTCCAGAGACTCTCTAGGAGATAAAATCTTACAGATGTATGCCTACAAAACAGGAGCGGCTGTAGAAGGAGGAAGCGAAGCAGCCTGCGTCATAGCCAATGCAGATGAAAAGATTTACAGGGCTTTTAAATCCATGGCTTTGACTTTAGGAACAGCCTTCCAGATAGTCGACGATATCCACAATTTCAACACGTCTCCTGAATGGACAAAACAAACCGGTGAAGACATTTCCTCCGGAAAATTAACATACGTCATACATAAGGCCATCCAGAGCTTAGAGAAAAAAGAAACGGACCGGCTGCTGTCTATTATATGCTCCAAAAAAATGAGAACCAAGCCCGATGAAATCAAAACCGCAAGCCAAATTATCAGGGAATCCGGAACTCTCTCTTCATGCAAAAAAGAGGCGCAGGAAATGATAGATAAGGAATGGGAAAAATTTTCGAAAGTCATCCCTGTAACTGAAGCAAAAATACAAATGAGATTGTTGATCACAGGTCTTATAAATTTCAGTTATGAAACCTGACTTTGTTGATGAGGCTTCCTTGAAATGCTGGAAACACTAAAAAAAATCTCGAATAATATATCTCACCTCTCTTATAAAAATCATAGAATCATTCTCTTCACTTCATTAGCTCTGTTAATTGCAGGGCCTTTTTTTCTTAAGGATCTGGAAATCGAACCTATGCTTCTTGATTCAAAAGGCCTGCATGGAAAAGAGTTTAAATATTTTAATGATAACTTCAAAAGATTCGGCGAGAGTACTCCCCTGGTTTTGTTCCAACAGCATTCTCAGGTTGATGAGGATATCAGAAACAAATTTACAGATGCCTTAGTCAGGGAATTGAGGTCAATGGAAGAGATCGCATATGTTCAATCAGGTCTTTTCGAACTATCTGATTCAGAAAGACTGACCCAGATGATCAGAGCTGTCGTGTTTCAAGACCCGGACAAGTATTTAACCCTGTTTTCACAAAAATTCACAGACGAAGGCATACAAAAAGAAATCGTCCGGACACGAAAAAAGATTGTCATCGCTGATAATCCGGTTTACAGAGAGCTGATTGCCGTGGATTTATTCCATATTCGTGAACTCTTAGAGCCTTGGCTTAAAGATTATATGGCGAATTTTAAAATTTCCCACAACAGTGTTTATTTTGATTCTGAAGACCAGACATCTCGCTTGATCTTTGCTCAACCAAAAGGATCAGGAGAGGATACAAAATACTGCCTCATGCTTACTGAGTCCATACTATCAAAAATAGACAAAATAAAGTCATCCCTGGAGGGAAGCCAGGGCATTACCTGCGAATTCGCCGGAAAATACGGGTTGACCGCTCAAACATATTCATCATTTAACCACGAAATAATTTTCATCAACCTCATTTCTTCCCTTCTCATCTTTGTTTTGCTGGTCCTGGTTTTTAGAAACATAAAAGTCACTCTGATGTGTTTCCTTCCTATATTTTTCTCAGTTTATATTTCCCTTTTAGCAGCCCGGCTGTTCTTTAATCCCTTGAAAATGATCTCCATAGGATTTGCTGCCATTGTTTTAGGCCTTGGAGTGGACATCACTTTTCATCTGTCAAGCCGATTTTTTCAATACCGCAAAAAATACAGTTCCTTGGAAACAGCTGTAAAAAAGACTCTGAATGATTGCGGTTCTCCTTTGATCATTGGAATTTTAACTACGGGCTGCGGATTTTTTATTCTAAGCCTTTCCCGCTACTCAGCTTTAAGACAGTTTGGGATTCTTACATTTATAAGTCTCCTTTTGACTCTGGTAGTCACCCTATTCCTTTTTCCATCTGTTGTCAGAATGCTTCAACCAAAACAAATATACCAGACTAAATTAACTCAATTAAGGAGAATCCCCAGCTTTTTTTATAACCAATCCATGAAAAAAGTACTTATCAGCCGAATCGCGACAGCAGCCTTGATCATCGCCTCGATTATCATAGCAACGAACATTCAATTTGATATGTCTTTATCCAAACTGCTCCCCCAAAACACGAATTCATTGAATAATGCTAAAAAAGTATCGGAAAAATTCGGTTCTTCTTTCTTATTAAGCACTCAAATCACTGTTAAAACAGAGCAACTCCCTCAAGGAATGCTCTATCAAAAATATTTAGATAAAACACTTAATGAATTCGTTAAAAACGAAAAGATCGCAGGATTTTATTCTCCAACTCTATTCTATGTCCCCCATGAAGAAGTCCAGAAAAATTTGACACAAGTAAGGGCTCTCTTTAAAAAAATAAAAGAGAAAAAATCTGTTTTTTTTGAACAATTGAATGTGAATGGATTCCATATTCTTCCCCAACACGAAAAATACTATGAACTTCTGGAAGAAATTTTTAATGAAAACACATTGAATTCGAATGTGAACAGTGTTTTCCTAAATCAATTTCTAAAAAGAGAAGAAAAAGATTTCTATTTGCAAACCTATGTATGGCATAAAAATGAAATGATTAATTCAGAAATGCTTCTCAGTGTTTCTGAAGATTTAAAAAAAATCCCTGCACAAAAAAACATAGAAAAAGAACTCACAGGAACCTATCAGGTTCATCAGGCTGTAAACAAAATAATCAAAAAGGACTTTGTCTCTATCAGCCTCTGGGCAGGAGTCACCATCTCACTCATACTGCTTCTCTTTTTCAGGAAATTCAAGATACTTTTATTATCTCTACTGCCTCTTTTTGGTACCATACCCCTGACCTTAGCTTTTGTGCGGCTCACATCTATAGAATTCTCCCCGGCTCTCATTGGAGTGGTAGCTATCATCATCGGCATTGGTATTGATGATTCGGTGCATCTGATTTACCGAAAAACAAACAATCCTGAAAAACCAATCACCCGTATTCTCTCCGACATCTCCCCTGTTCTTACTCTCACAAGCCTTTCCACGGCTATCTGTTTTTTGACACTAACCCTTTCGAGTTCTCCCCTGCTATCCAATACAGGAGCGATCGTGGGATTTGGAGTCTTATCATGCTGGTTTTTCACCATGGTTTTACTCCCGCCTTTTCTTAAAGGGAAAAAACTATGAAAAACAGACATATCATTCCCTTTGTCGCTATCTTCACTACTTTTTTCATCTTTTTCCCTTCCATTTTAAAGAGCCAGGACATAGACACACTTCTTACAAAATGGGAAAACCGCCTAAAAAAAGAGAATTTGATTTCTTGTGATATAAAACAAACCAAACAAATCGAATTTTTAAAGGATGAAATCTCACTCAAAGGAAGATTTTATTACAAATACCCGCATTTCTTCCGGATCGAGATCCAGGGAGATGAAAATTACGATATTTACTGCGACGGAGATACAGTCCATATCATCGACCATGACTTAGGAGAAACAGAAGTCCATAATTTTGACAACCTTTATTCACAGAACCGTGTGCAAAAACTTTTTCATCCTGTGATCGGTCAGACCAAGGATGATATAAAAAAGAATTATGACATAATGTTTCATGAAGATACGCATTTCTATGAACTGACGCCAAAATTGTTATCAAGCAGTTCTTATCAAACAATTCTCTTTAAAGTGGATCTTGCGGACAGGATAAAATGGATGAAAATATTTTATAAAAACAGCGACTGGACTGAAACTGAATTCAGCAACTGGAAAGAGCTTGATAAAGTCTCGGACCACTTTTTCAAATATCTGAAATGACGCTAACTCATTCCGAAACGGAATTTGTGCGCAAGAGGTATTTTCTGGTAAGAAGCCAGATTTAAACGGAGGGAGAGGGATTCGAACCCCCGTCACGATTTCTCGTGAAGCGGTTTTCAAGACCGCCGCCTTCAGCCACTCGGCCATCCCTCCACAAAAAGACAATAGTCTAACATTTTTACTTCAGATTCGCAAAATATCAGGTAATCTCTGTAACTCCACCCATATATGAGTGGAGGGCTTCCGGAATCCTCACGCTTCCATCTTCCCGCTGATAAGATTCAAGAAGAGAGCTGACAGTCCTGCCCACAGCCACTCCGGAACCATTAAGTGTGTGTACATACTCAGAGCTGGACTTTTTATTCCTTCGAAACCGGATATTAGCCCGCCTCGCCTGAAAATCCTCACAATTCGTGCAGGATGAGATTTCTACATAGTCTTTTCTGTGGGGCATCCAGAGCTCCAGGTCATATGTCTTGGCTCCGGCAAAACCCAGGTCTCCTGTACACAGACTGACAACTCGATAATGAAGGTTCAGTTCTTTGAGCACTTTCTCCGCATTCAAAGTAATTTTTTCCAGCTCCTGGTAAGAATCCTCCGGCAGTGAAAAACTCATCAACTCGATCTTATTAAACTGATGCTGCCTTATGAGTCCCCGAACATCTTTTCCATAAGAACCTGCTTCACTTCTAAAGCAGGGGGTGTAGGCGACATATCTTTTAGGGAGTGACTCTGCTTCCATAATCTCATCACGAAACATATTTGTCAGCGGCACTTCAGCAGTGGGTATCAAATACCAATCATATCCTTTCAGTTTAAACAGATCTTCTTCAAACTTGGGAAGATTGCCTGTTCCCAGAAGACTCTCTTTATTTGAAATAAAAGGCGGAATCACTTCCTCAAATTCATTTTCTCTTAAATGGATATCAAGCATAAAATTTATCAAAGCTCTTTCCAATCTTGCGCCCAATCCTTTGTAAACAGCAAACCTGGATCCTGCCAGTTTCGCAGCTCTTTTAAAATCAAGGATCCCCAATCTTTCCCCTATCTCCCAATGCGGTTTGGGATCAAAATCGAATGCAGGCTTTGATCCTGATTTTCTCAATTCCTTATTGAAAGAGGGATCCTTACCAACAGGGACAGACGGGTGAGGAATATTTGGAATACCCAACATGATATCCTTTATCTTTTCATCTCTATCTTTGAACTCATCCTCATTTTTCTTTATTTCTTCCGTCACATGCTTCATCTCTTCCATCAATGAAGAGGCATCTCTGCCTTCACTTTTCATCTTCCCTATTAATTTTGAATTTTTGTTCAATTCATAACGGAGTTTCTCAATTTTAACCAAATATTTCTTTTTTTCTTCAGCCAGTTTGAGAAACCCAGAAAGGTCAAGGGCCACACCGCGATTTGATATTTTTTCCTCAACCAAATGGGCGTTTTCCTGAACGAATTTAATATCCAGCATGTGGTCGATTATATTATAAAAACAGTGTAATGTGAAATATTAAAATGAAGCGAAATTCAGATGTGGCCTCAGCTCCCTTCAGATTTTTTACGCCATTCTTCTTCGTTTTTCTCGGCTCCTGCGTAACTCCCCCCGTCCGTGGGTCACACATACTCGGAGCCCAGTTATGGGGGACGCTCCATAAGGTACCACCCTATATTACTGAATCCGTTGGATATTAAAAAATATTCCAGATTGTCTCCCTCTGAACTATTTCCATTTAATACACCACCGCAATCCTGCAGACGTAAGTCCCTATATGAGTGGGTTCCAACGAGGCAGGACAAGGGAAGATCGCATTCTGGTAGTAAGCCGCGTACATAAGCGGGATTCTATAGGGTGGTACCTTATGGGACGTCCCCGTATGATGCGAGGCGCAAGCAGCTTTTATGAATAACCGGGATTATTGACTATGGAGCTGTATTCACCTATTATAAAAAATCGAATGAAAGGGTTTTGAAAATGAAAAAATTCAAGGGCTATATCCAGATATACACCGGCAATGGGAAAGGAAAAACGACCGCAGCGTTCGGGCTGGCCTTAAGGGCAGCCGGCCACGGATACAAGACCTTTATAGGCCAGTTCATTAAAGGGCAAAAATATGGAGAACTCACAGCCATCAAAAAGCTAAAACCCCTGGTGGATATCAAACAGTTTGGCAGAAGCGGATTTATCCATGTCAACGAAGACCCGGATCCACGGGATATTGAAAAAGCCAATGAGGGATTAACAACGTGCTTAAAGGCCATGCTGTCAGGAAGGTATGACATCATTATCCTGGATGAAATTAACGTTGCTCTTTATTTCAATCTTATTAAAGAAAAAAAAGTCCATGAATTCCTGGATAAAAAACCAGAAAATATTGAAGTGATTTTAACAGGAAGATACGCGCCGGAATCTCTTATAAAAAGGGCTGACCTGGTGACTGAAATGAAAGAAATCAAACACTACTACACGAAAAAAATCACTGCGCGTGACGGGATCGAAAGATAACCTCCGGTGAAGCTTTTGAGGCAATAAATGGATAAAAGAAAATTCGAAAACCTGGTCGAAGAAGCCCTTTCTGAAATACATAAAGAGTTTAAAAAATACCTTAAAAATATAACCATTATCGTGGAAGACAATCCTCCTCAAGGTGTCTACAGCCGGCTTGGTATCAACCGGGGAGGACTTCTGCTGGGCCTGTATCATGGAGTTCCTATAGATAAGAGAGGAGCTTATTATGGAAATGTGCCCCCGGATGTCATTTCCATATACCAAAAACCTATAGAAAGAGTGTGTTCCACTGAAAAGGAAATCAAGCAAAAAGTCAGAGAGGTCGTAAGGCATGAGATAGGACATTATTTTGGTAAAGACGATAAAGAATTAAAGGAAATAGAAAACGAGACTGACTAACGGAAGGATAGGATTATGAAGGAACCGTACAAAGGCATCATTGCTGCGCTGACAACTCCTTTTAAGGATGAGTGCATTTATCCTGAGAAATTAAGAGAAAATATCGATAAATACAATGCGACCGGCCTTTCAGGCTATGTCATTGCCGGTTCAACCGGAGAAAGCGCCTATTTATCTGACGACGAATGCATAACCCTTATCCGGGAAGCCAAAAAATCATCATCAAAAAACAAAAAAATCATAGCCGGAACAGCGCGTGAATCTGTGAAGAACACGGTTGACCTCACAAACAGGGCCGCGGATGCAGGGGCTGATGCCGCACTTGTCTGTACGCCTCATTATTACAAATCCGACATGACTCACACGGCACTGAAAAAATATTATCTGTCCCTTGCAGAAAAATCCCGCATTCCCATAATCATATACAATATTCCTCAAAATACGGGAATCAGTGTGGACAAAGAACTTATCATAACCCTTTTAAAACATCCCCATATCCTCGGTATAAAGGACAGTTCCGGGAATCTCACCTTTTTTGAGGAAATTTCCCCTTATCTCAGCCCGGAAAAATCATTCCTTCTCGGAGCCGGAAGCTTGATTTTCCCCGGACTCGTCATGGGAGCCAGCGGGGGGATATTGAGGCTTGCCAGCGTGGTTCCTCGTCTCTGCACTCAATTATATGAACTATATACAAACAAAAAATGGGAGAAAGCAAAAAAACTCCAGCTGGACCTAGTCCCTCTCAATCAATCCGTTACAAGACAGCATGGTATCTCCGCGGCAAAATTCGCCCTGGATCTGCTTGGGTATTATGGAGGCCCCTGCCGGCTTCCCCTCACTCCTCCCGGAAGCACGGTCAAAAACGAAATTGAAGTCATCCTCACAAAACTAAAACAATTGAAGGAACCATAACGAACCTGATTTACATTTCTCAGAAAAAAAGGACCGTGCACCCGG
>Ga0307421_1001430_pt1 | contig 14396 bp, 14 predicted proteins | sample SalMarWE160270MG_FD_202163 | JGI IMG/M metagenome (GOLD analysis project Ga0307421, IMG submission 202163) | Salt marsh sediment microbial communities from the Plum Island Ecosystem LTER, Massachusetts, United States - WE1602-70 | ecosystem: Environmental > Aquatic > Marine > Intertidal zone >...
GTGTATTTATTCTTCTATTTTTTTAAAATCTTCTTTGCCTACACCGCAAACCGGACAGACCCAATCGCTGGGAATGTCTTGGAATGCTGTACCCGGGGTGACTCCATTTTCCGGGTCGCCCTTGGCAGGATCATATATGTAGCCGCAGAATGTGCATTCGTATTTATCCATGTTTCCTCCCTTTTTTTCCTTAGCCACTAAGTCACCAAGACACGAAGAAAAAAGTTATTCTTTATTTTTTAATAATGATTTTTTGTGTCTTTGTGTCTCTGTGGAAGGATTCATTTTTTCTTCCTATATGTTGGGGCTGTTTCCGGTTCTTTGCCTTTTAGTTCCACATGGTAATAAGAGTATGTCATAGGGGCATCTTCTTGCAAAAGATCTCCTTCGGTGACTTTCCCAACAAATAATGTGTGACTTCCTACATCCATTGTATTTTCTACCTTACATTCAAGATAAGCTACTGCGGAGTCGGTTACTATTGGTGCGCCATTCTTACCTATTATGTAATCAAGATTTTCGAATTTGTCAATATCTTTTCCGCTTTTAAAACCGAAAGTTCCGATTAATTCCATTGTGCAGCATTCACCAAGAACAGAAACGTTAAAAATATTACTTTCCGAAACTAAGGCATGCGTCAGGTTTTCTTTATTAAGGCAAACGGTAATTTTTGGAGGTTCGGCAGTGACCTGGAAAACAACGTTTGCTATTTGCCCGTTTAGTTTATCTTTGCTTTTCGTTGATACGATATATACCCCGTAATTTAATGTATATAATGCTTTTTCATTCATTCGGACTCCGGGTTTTTATCTGCATTTTTTACAAATTCCCAAATAACATACACATTTTTCTTCAATTAGGTGTCCGTCTATCTCTTCTTTCTCTTCGATTATTAATTTCTTCTTTTCGAGGTCATAGAGATTACCACATTTTTTACACATAAAATGGGGATGAACGTATGATTTTATATCATACCTGGCTTCACCTTCTTTAATTCTTATTAGTTTTAGTATACCTTTATCTATGAAAAGTTTGACGGTGTTGTATACAGTTGTTTTTGAAAGGGTAGGTATTTCTCTGGATATTTTTTTGTAAATATCTTTTGCGGTAGGATGATCTTTGTTGCCCATAAGGCATTTTAATATTCTAATTCGCTGTATCGAAGGATTTATACCTTTTTCTTTCAAAAGTTTCTTTGTTTCTTCCATGGTTTTAATAGGATAAGAAAAATTCCAAATTTGTCAAGGGTTCAAAATTGGAATGATTGTAAATTGAAATTAATTTTTTAACCACAGATTACACAAGATTAACACAAGATTTTATTTTTGTTTATCTAACTGCTAAAAGCCAAAGGCAAATAGCCAAGTTTAACAACAAATAGCACGAATTCTTTTAACTAAAACCCAGGACCTGTTTTCTGTATCCGGAAAACTAATCCGGGTGGGGTTTGCAGAGGATTTCTTTTATTCTAAGGTCGAAGAAGCCCTGTGTGTTTGCCGGTTTTAAAACTAAGGCGGTGTCTGCTCCTTTTCCTGTTCCTGAAATTGAAACGGTGTCTTTTTCTGTGTTTATTAATCCCGCGTCCGCTGCCATAAGTGTGATTTCGCACCCCACTTTTGTTCCTTCTCCGAGTATACGGAGTGTGCTGGCAATTATATCATCGAGTTGATAAGTTTTTAATTGTTTTCTGACTGCTCTTCCTATTCCGCCGAATGAATGTAGGCAGGTCAGCACAGTAGCGCCCATATCCTCGAGTTTTTTTCTGTTTTCCTCCGGCATTTCCTGTTCATTTGGTATATTGAAGCCGGTAGAGTGGGTGACAATTATGGGGTTATAGTCTATAAAAACCTTCATTGCCTCGAGGGCTGTATATCCTCCGGTTGACGCAATGACTATCTGTTTGATATTGAGTTCCTGAACTCTTTTCAAAGCGATTTGAAGAGTCCTTTCTGTATTTATTTTTCCCGGTTCTTCGAAATAAACTGTTTGTACGGATATTTCTGCCATACTGCCTCCTTTTAATAATAATAATACTTAAAAAAAGAAATTCCGCAATTTTTTAACCACAAAGAAAACAACTTTACCACAGAGTACACAGAGGAAAACAAAAACTCACAGAGAACGCAGAGAAAAAATATATTTATGCTGTTTAAAACACCCCACAACACCAGATATTTAGACAGGGTTAACAAGATTTACATGATTTTTATTGTTTTTTTAAACCCACCAACCACCATTTTTTAACAAGCAAGAAATGTAGAACTTATAGTCGTTTTTCATTCTATATGGTCTACATGTCCTGCATGTGCATTTGTTTTTCGTTTTAACGTCCCAAATTCCTAAATAAAAACTAAGAACCACGAACTACCAGTTTGGTATTTAAACACTCAACTTTAGATTCTAATTATCTCAAAAGGACAATTTTCCTTACGGGATTTTCTCCTTTTCCTTTTTTAAGGGAAATGAAATATATTTCATTTGGCAGCGGTTTATCTAAATTATTCGTTGCATTCCAGGTTATTGTGTGTCTTCCTGCAGGTTTTCTTCCCGAGAAAAGATTCTTAACCATTATTCCTGCTTTGTTGTAAACCTTTAAACTTATATCCTCTTCTGCTTCTTCTTTGGAAACGGAAAAACTTATGCTGAAAGTGTTTGTTGAAATTGATGGGAATACACTTAGTTTTATGTTCTCTTCTCCGTCCGTATAATCCTCGATTCCTGACATAGATGTCGTTATAAAGTCGGTTTCATTCCAGCCGTTAGGACCTATTGACAGCCAACGGGAATGGACCGCGTTATTGTAAGTAACAGGGTCGTATTTTAATCTTACTCTCCAGTGATAGGCGGTTGCCGTGCTCAATCCTGTTACATCTTCTGAAATTTCTATACCGTTTGTATCAGTATCGTACCAAGAGTCGCTCTCGGAAATAGAAGTTCCGTCGAACAGCTCTCCGAGTTCTTTAACTTCCCACTGTAGTTTTACTTTCCCGCGACCTTGAGGTGTTCTTCCTAGTATATTCAGTTGAACTCCCGAGGTTCCGGTCGCGTTCCCGAGCTGAACATGACGGGAACCATCAGTTGTGGATTGAGTGGGAATGAGAGCAATTCCCCCCCCTTCGCTGCCGTACCATACAAATGCAGCACCTTCAAGCGATTGCCCATTGTTATACTGAGGAACTCCCACAATCATATCCGAACATCCATCTCCGTTTACGTCACCCGCAGAGGAGACTGAATAGCCGAGTTGTGCCAATGCCTGATCGCCATCACGATACTCCTGGTAAAGATAATGAAGCCCGGAGGGTCTTCCATAAGATATGGATATCCAACCTTCATCTGCGTCTCCCCACCCAGGAGCCCCAACGATTACATCCGAATATCCATCGTTGTTTATATCTCCTGCTGAGGAGACAGAGTATCCGAAGTGGCCGTTTTCGTGAGGCGCAACAACTACTACTATCCAGTAAGCAGACGGTGAGAGTCCCAATGCACTTCCCATATAAGCGCCTGCTTTTCCCTCATTCACTTCTGAACCGTCAGCCATATAAGCGCCCACAATTACATCCGAATATCCATCTCCATTTACATCACCCGCTCCGGAGACAGACCAGCCAAAGAATGCGCTGTCTTCATCGCACTCGGCTGTCCAGTCGGCGGAAGCAAGCAATCCCGAGGAACTACCGAGATATACGAAAGCGCCGCCCTCCTCCATGTTTCCGTTGTCGTAATAAGGGGCACCCACGATTATATCCGAATATCCGTCTCCGTTTACGTCACCCGCTCCGGATACGGAGTTGCCGTAGTTTGCGCCTGCCTGATTGGATTCCCCGAACCAGTCGACTGACGCGGATATGGTAAGCCCGGAGGAACTTCCATGATATACAAACGCAGCTCCTTCATCTGTCTCTCCATTGTCGAACCTGCGAGCACCAATAATCACATCCGAATATCCGTCTCCATTTACGTCACCCGCCGAGGAAACCGAAGTGCCGTAGTTTGCGCCTGCCTGATTGGATTCAGCTGTACAGCTGGAATATGGGTTGAGACCTGATAAACTTCCATGATATACAAATACCATTCCTTCATTTGTTTCTACGTTATCGAAAAAAGGAGCTCCCACAATCACGTCCGAATATCCATCGTTGTTTACATCACCCGCCGATGAGACGGATCTACCGAAGTTTGCGCTTGCCTGATCGGACTGCGCCGACCAGTTGGGAGTTTCTGAAAGTCCGGAGGAATTTCCGTGGTACGCAAATGCCATTCCCTCGTTCGATTGTCCATTATCATAATAAGGAGCACCAACAATCACGTCCGAATATCCATCCGCGTTTACATCGCCCGCAGAGGAGACAGACCAGCCGAACTTCGCGCTTTCCTTATCAGATTCAACCATCCAGTCGCTAATATCATTAGGATCTGATTCTTTACGTCCGTAATACACAAATGCGCCGCCTTCCTCCGTTTCTCCGTTGGAGTATTCGGGAGCCCCTACAATCACATCCGAATATCCGTCCCCGTTCACGTCACCCGCAGAGGAGACGGAATAACCGAATTTTGTGCTATCCTGATCGAGATACCCAATCCATGCGTTCCACCGCCGATACAAGCCATCAGCACTACCGTAAAATCCATATGCGGCGCCATTATCTGTTCTATAGTGGTCATCATAAGGAGCGCCCACAATCACATCCGAATATCCGTCCCCGTTCACGTCACCCGCAGAGGAGACGGAGTAGCCAAACCATTCATCAGACCCAGGTGAGTCCTCTGTCCAGTCCGCGGTCGTGGGTAACCCTCCGGAACTGCCGTGATATACAAATGCTAAACCATCATCATTGTCGGCGAAAGGAGCGCCCACAATCACATCCGAATACCCGTCTCCGTTTACGTCACCCGCTCCGGATACAGAATGGCCAAAGTTGGCGTTACTTTCATCGGGATCAGTTCTCCAGTTGGGAGATACGGAAAGCCCGGAAGAACTTCCGTGAAAAACATAAGCCAATCCTTCATCCGTTTGACCATGGTCGTAATAAGGAGCTCCCACAATCACATCCGAATATCCGTCACCGTTTACATCACCCGCTCTGGATACGGAGTAGCCAAACCTTGCGTTTGGCTGACCGGATTCATATGACCAGTTGGGAGATACGGAAAGCCCGGAAGAACTCCCATGATATACATATGCTCTTCCTTCATCAGTTTCGCCTCCATCGTACCTATAAGCTCCCACAATCACGTCCGAATACCCGTCCCCGTTAACGTCGCCCGCAGTGGAAACGGATTTACCGAAGTTTGCGCTATCCTGATTGGACTGCGCCGACCAGTCTGGAGATTCGGACAAGCCTGAAGAACTTCCGAGATATACGAATGCACAACCTTCATCAACCTCTCCACCTCCGCCATCGTACCCTTCAGCTCCCACAATCACGTCCGAATACCCGTCACCGTTCACGTCACCCGCAGTGGAAACAGATACGCCAAAATATGCTCTTACCTGGTCGGGTTCGTCTGTCCAGTCGGGAGTTGCGGAAAGTCCGGAAGAACTTCCATGATATACGTAAGCTCTTCCCTCATCCGTTGAACCACCATCGAACCAGGGAGTACCCACAATCACATCCGAATATCCGTCGTTGTTTACGTCCCCTGCCGTGGAAACGGCTTCCCCGAAGTTTACGTGTGATAGATTAGGCTCGGCTGTCCAGCCGGGGGACTGGCTAAGACCTCTGCCTTTTACCGAAGGTGACACACTTAAATTTTCAACAGATGAACTGGTCGAAGAGATACTGGCACTTATCTTTATCGGATACACTATCTCTCTATCATCCGGTGAAATACTTAAATTTCCTTCTTTCTCTGATAGAAAATAAGGTATTTCTTTTTCGCTTGCGTCTTCTACTCCGGTAATTTGATAAATAATCTCTTTTTCGCCGTTTTTTAATACAAATCTGTCTTCCTCCGGAGTAATATCAAGGTTTTTCGTTTCGATAATCAAATCTACCAGTAAATTACCTTCTGGTTTGATATTTTCTTCTATTACCAGATTCTGCCGGATTCCGCTTTCGAAATTGGAATAACCAATTTCAACACCATCGCTTAAGCATTTAATATTATCTCCGTCAAGCGTGACATCTAAATCGCTAAAAATCTTTTTATCATTATCACCGATAACCTCAATCGATTTGATTTTCAAATTCCAGCTTTCTTCGTCAATTACTCTGTCCATTAGTTCCATTCCGTTTTCATCAATATAAGCGCGGAGATTATTAGCTCTATTCGCGAAATGATATTTTGGAGTATCGAATTTTTCACCTCTGTAATTGGACTCCTGTAATGACGGTTTGTATTCTTCTTTTTCTATATGCTCCATCGCCTTTTTCATCCATGGATCAGATACAACTGGTTCGCTTTCTTCCGTTGCCGCTACGATAAGTGGACTAAACAAACAAACGACTATACTGATTGATAAGAAAAAATTTTTCATAAAAAACCTCCCTGATTTTTTCCTGTTAACAATATAAATAAAGTAAGTGCTTTTATATATATTAATAATCATGGTATTTATTTTTTAGTGTTTTGTCAAGATGTTTTTTTGCCACAAACTCAACACCCAAAAATATTAACCACAAGATTAACACAAGATTTTTTATTGTTTAAAACCCGACACACACCAAAACAGAGAGTAACAACTAATAGCACAAATATCACGAATAAGTTTAAGAATAATTGTTTTTTATAAATATTGAAAATAAAGTTTTTTTATTTGTGTTATTCGTGTGATTCGTTGTTTCTCTTTTTTGTTCTTTAGTTATTCAAATGAAACGACAGCGGTTCCGTTGATTTTTCCTTGTGATACTTTTATAAGAACTTCGGGTATATCATCGAATTTATATAGTTCTATTCGAGATTTCAGTTTAAGATCATCGGCGATTTTTAAAAACTCTATTCCGTCCGTGCGGGTTATGTTCGCGACCGATTTAATGCTTCGCTCCATCCAGAGAAGATTCGTATAATCTTTGATTTCTATGGGAGACATGTAAATGGGGGAGAGAATAAGTCTTCCTCCGGGTGAAAGCAGTGATAAAACAGATGAGACAAGGTCTCCGGCAGGAGGATACAATATCGCGGCATCAAGCTTTACGGGAAATTTATCGTTGTAGTCACCGACCCAGTCGGCTTCCAGTTTCTTTGCCGAGTTTTGATTGTGTTCGCTCCTTGTGACCACGAAGCATTCTATGTCTTTGGCTTTCGCGATTTGAAGAACAAAAGCAGCCGTCGGACCGAAACCAAATAACCCTAATTTTTCTCCTTTCTTAACCTCAGCAAGGCGGTATCCTCTGTATCCGGTTATTCCCGCGCACATAAAAGGGACCTGTTCGGCAAAAGAATGGTTCTCTCCGGGGTGATAAGCAAAATCCTGGTCAATAACGATAAATTCGGTGTAACCGCCGTCAACGTCCCAGCCTGTAAACTTTGCATCATTGCACAGGTTTTCTCTTCCTGAAGTGCAGAATTTACAGGTTCCACAGGAGCTATAAAGCCATGCTGCGCCTGCTCTGTCTCCTGTTTTAAAAGAAATTACCCCGTCCCCGGTTTCATCGACAATCCCAACTATTTGATGTCCGGGGATGACAGGGTTTTTACGCATCGGTAAGTCCCCCTCTACAGTATGTAAATCGGTTCTGCAAATTCCTGTTGCCTTGATCTTTATTCTTATTTTGTTTTTCGGGACTTCAGGAATTGGAATATCTTTTTTTATAAGAGGTTTTGTTTCGGCTTTTCCCTGTTTTTCAAGAACCCATGCCTTCATTGCCCTCTACCCCCAACCAAAGAATTTAACCACAGAGAACACAGAGATTATTATTCTATTTATCCCCACAGCCTACTCCCCCGAATCAAAACACGGAGATCACAAAGCCCGCACAACTCCACTCCAGAAAATTTAACCACAAAATTTTTTATTGTTTTTCCCACAACGCCCTTTTTTTTAACAACAAATAGCACAAATCTCACAAATGAATTAAAGATACTCATTTTTATTAATGTATAAAATAAAATTCCTTGTTATTATTCGTGTTATTCGTGTAATTTGTTGTTCCTTATTTTTGGGGTTGTGAAGGGTAAAACAAATATAACTTTTTCTTTGTGTTCTTTGTGAGCTTTGTGGTTAGTATTATACATTTTATATTATTTGTATATTACTGATTAAATCATCTCCTTCTTTTCTGTAAACCTGTATGGCTTCTGGTATTGAGTTAAGGATGTCTCCCGCTACGATGCCGTCTTCTCCTTTCTTTTGGCTTACCAGATCTCCAGCAAGACCATGTATCAGGACTCCGGTTCTGACGGAGTTTTTAAACATATTCCTTTCGGTATCGGAAGGGACAATTTTTAACATACCGGGAATTATTCCTGTAAGAACATCACCCGAGCCCGCTGTAGCCATCCCTGGGTTTCCGGTAAGATTTATGAAAACTTCTCCGTCCGGACAGCCTATGAGCGAATTAGCTCCTTTGAATACGATAAAACATCCGTATTCAGCAGCTTTTTCTCTTGTAATTCGTACTCTATTTATTTTAGTTTCTTTTGTCTTTCCTCCGAATAATCTTGTGAACTCGGTAGGGTGTGGAGTTAAAACTGTCAGGTTTTTTCTTTTTTTAAGTATGTCTAAATTACCTTTTAAGGCGGTTAAGCCATCTCCGTCAAGTAAGAGAGGCTTTTTTATTTTTGTTGTCAGAGAACGAACCAAACCTTGAGTTTCTTTATCAAGAGAAAGTCCCGGACCCATTACAACGAAATCAACGTCTTTGGAGAAATCAATTAATTCTTTGAGGTTGTTTTTTGAGATCGAGCCGGTTTTTGTTTCTTTTTGCGGAAGAAGTACCAGTTCCTTACCTTTTTTTCCGATAAAAGAGGAAATAGACTCGGGTGCTGCCAGATAGGAAAGACCGCCTCCTGCTTTGAGAAAAGACATCGCGGAAAAATATGGGGCTCCGAGATATTTCTTAGCGCCTGAGATAAATAAGCATTTGCCGAAAGTCCCTTTATGTGTATCTTTTGCTCTTTTCTCTAAAGGTACAGGAAAATTTATTGCGGTTTTTATAGAATTATCATTGTAAAGCGGAGGAGGGAAAGAAATATGAGACAGGAAAAGTTTTTTCCAGTGTTCATATCCGGGGTAGTCAAGATTTCCTATTTTTGGAAGCCCAAAAGTTACCGTTATATCGCTTTTTACGGCAACTCCCATAATTTCTCCGGTATCCCCGTTAATGCCGGAAGGTATATCGACACTTACGATTCTTTTACCGGATTTATTTACAAGCTCGATTGTTTTTTTATAAATACCTTTAACTTCTCCTGAAAGACCCGTTCCAAGCATTGCATCGATAACTACGTCCGTTTCCTTGAGTGCTTTTTTTATATCGCTTTGATCTGGTTTTTTCTTGATTGATATGCCAATATTTTTTAATATTTTGAAATTCTTCTTTGTTATTCCTTTTGATTTTTGTTCTTCGGAGAGGAGAAAGAACCTGACTTGAGCGCCGTTTGAATAAAGTTTACGGGCAACCACCATTCCGTCCCCGCCGTTATTTCCGCTTCCGGCGAGGATAAGGAATTTATTATCTTTAATCCCGATTTCTTTTTCGATTGCATAGAAGACCGCGTTACCGGCGTTTTCCATTAGAAGTATTTCGTCAATGCCGTATTTTTTTACGGCGGTCCGGTCGAGTTTTCTTATTTCGGAAACTGAAGTTATTTTCATTATTCCCCCTGTATATTAGTTATTTTACGGATTTCTAAAGGATATGTCAAGACTTATTAGATAATTAGTCTAAAGTCCAACGTTAACTCAGGTACTAGGTGTTAGATTTTGGGTCTTAGGAAAAAATACTTCCTAACCTCCCAACTTGCTAAAATTCAACCCAATGAACTCAACAAACTCAATGAACCAATTCACTGATCTGAGGGATCTATGGAATTCAAAAAACAAGACCAGGCCCCTCAACCTGAACCCTCTACATTCCTATAATTATAAAAAAAACACCTAATAGCAACATTGCTATACCGACTGCAAAAGTCCGTAATGTATTAGTATTGGATAAACTATTTTTTATAAGATCCTCCTCTTTCGCAATTAACATAATAGGCTTTTTACGGATCTGAAAGCCCTTATCCGTGAGCTGTTCTGCAGAACCAACAACAACAATCTCGCTATCGGTTGGAATATATGTATCCCCGAATAGGTAATCGTATTTTGAGCGGTGAAGAGAATCGTTATAGGAAATAAGGTCCTCCGGAATGTGAACAGGTTTTTTGGATTTCTTAAAATCGCTTTCACCCATTTCCTTTAGTCTCTTAATTCTTTCTCCGAGTGATAAAGTCTCATTAGAAGAAGAAACATAATAATTAATGTCATCCAAACCTAAGAAATCAGCCCTTTCTGTGTTGATATTTATACGTCCGGTTCCGTCATCCACATCAAAAGATAATGAATTTTCCCCACTGGCAACTATCTGCTGTGCCGCTTTTGTTGAGCTGGGACCACCTGTTGCCGATTTGAGTTTCATCGATATTGTTCGGTATCTATAGTAAACACAAGGTTTCTTCGAATATGGACTCGATAATGTTTTATCTGCAATAATTTTCCCTTTTATTTTAACGGGACCCGTCTTAATATAATCTATTGACTGCAATTTGGCTTCCATAAAAAATTTGAATTTCTTGTATGCCTTATAGGCTGATACAATCAACCCGATGCCTATTAAGAGAAAAACCAGAGAAACGACTAATAATCCTGTATCCATAATTTTTTCCTCCTTATATTTAAATTAAACAAATTGTTTTTTGAATTTTAGATATTTATGAAGATTTGTCAATGGAAAATTAATCCAGAGTCTAAACTAAATCCTAAAGCCAAAATCCCTAATTCCAATAATCGGACGCAGATTAACACAGATTAAAAAAAGGATTTTTTTTGTTGTTTTTTACTTGAAACCCGGAAGTCTTACCCCTAAATTTCTACAGCCAGAAAGAAAGTTTGACAAGAGGTCCCGAAAAGGAGACCCCCGCGTAATTATTATAGTTGAAACCCAGACCGACATTAAATCTATAAAATGCGTAATTTAAAGAAGCGGAAAAATTATTGAAGTTAAGCGAACCATACGACGAATTTAAGGTGTATAAATCCAAAATATAATTAACGGGAAGGAAAACCTGTAAATTAGCCCCATAAGAGAATCGAGCTTCTTCGAGGGGTTCTATATAAAAAGCCCCTAAAAAAGGCGTTAAAATAAAACTATTTGTTGCAAAGGACATGCCGCCATTTATCGAATAAACAGTTAGTTTTTCCTCGCTTGAAAAAATATTCTGATAAAAACAATTAAAATGTAAGTTATAAAGGTTTGCGGAAATTTTTGCCGTAACTCCGTAAGTGTCATCTATATCCTTACCCAGATAGGCAGCTTCGACTGAAGAATTAAGGAATACGATTTTTCTCGGATGTTTATCCGTGTATATAGGACTGGGAGAAATTAAGTCGGAATCATCTATATAAGTGTAATCGTCATATATTACATCAAAAGAAATATTATCGTAAATCCGATAAAGTAAATCATTATCTGAATAATAATCATATTTATATTTTTTCTTATGGTATCTTCCATCATTATCATAAACGTAATCATGGTCATTTTTGTTTTTATAATCATGATCATAGTCATGTTTATCCTTATATTTATCTTTTTCTTTTTTCTTTTCTTTTCCCTTTACTTCAACTTTATATTCTTCTTTTTTCTTTTCCTTGACAATTTTATCTTTAACTTCCTCAATGCGGCTGTCTTCTTCAGGGGATTTTTTCTCCTCTTTTTTCTCTTCTACTTTTTCTTTTTCCTTTGTAATTTTATCTTTAATTTCTTGAATAAAACTCTTTCCCTCTGCAAACATTGGAATGAAAAACAATAATGTAACCAGAAATATGTTATTTATTTTATTTTTCATTTTCTCCTCCTTTATAAATAAGACCTTGTGAATCACCTATCGGTTTCATGTTTTGCCACGAAGGCTCCAAGGCACGAAGAAAAAAAAATTATTTAAGTACGAAATATACTAAAAACACTAACCCCCACCACCCCTTTATCGGTTTTTCTACTTGACATCCTTATTTTTAGTACTAAAATATAATATAAAAGGAGAGGAAATATGGCCGATATTAATTGGAAAGATTTTATACATTCAGACCCGGAAATTTTAGTGGGTAAACCTGTTGTTAAAGGTACTCGCCTCTCTGTTGAATTCATTTTAGGGTTATTTGCTAAAGGTTGGTTAGAACAACAAATATTGGAAAACTATCCTACTTTAACAAAAGATAGCCTGCGTGCTGTTTTGGCGTTTGCTGCGGAGTGCATGCGTGAAGAATCTTTATATGCAATAACAACCGATAAAAATTAATGTTTTTTCTTGCCAACGAAAATTTTCCTCTTACCAGTATAAAAATACTCAGAGAAGACGGATACAACGTAGAAAGTATATTAGAAAAGAATCCTGGAGCAAAAGACTTTGAGGTCTTAAAAAAAGCAAAGAAAGAAAAACGTATAATCTTAACTTTTGATAGAGATTATGGTGAGCTGATTTATAAATATAAGAAATTTCCTCCGCCAGGAGTGCTGTATTTTAGACTTGATCCTTATACTCCGGAAGAACCGGCTGAAATTTTATTAAGAATAATAAAAAAAGAAAAGATATCTTTAAAAGGAAAATTCACGGTAATTCAAAGAAATAGCATTCGTCAAAGAGTTCTTTAACCATAAAATACTCGAAAAAAAACTAGAAAAAATTGAACCACGGAGGACACGGAGATTTTTATTTGTTTTTCCTATTTAACGATTCAACTATTTAACAATTCAACTGATCCAATGGATCTGTATTGCTAAATCCCAATCCCCAAATCCAAAATCCTAAAATAACTATTTGACTATTTGATTATTTAACGACTTAACTTAGGTTCAAAGGATCTATAAAATTGTCGAGTGTCGAGATTTGACCCCAGAAGCACCAGAAGCACCAGAAGCACAAAGAAAACACAAAAAAAACAAAAGGTTCAAACTTATAAAAAACAATCTTGACAGTATGCTAAAATTATATAAAATTGATAATAAAGAAACAAAAAATTATATATAAAAGCTTTAAAATCATATTTAAAAAAGGAGGTAATAATGCCAAATGTTCGTAAGAATTTTGACAGTTACAAGATACAGTACACGGGATCTAAGAGAGATTTGCCGTTAGCCAGTATTTCTTGCTATGAAGGAGCGACCTGGGTAGGGCTTCTCGAATTTTGGGCAAGCCCGGCAAGGGTGCGTGACCCTTTTGTCTGGAATGAAAGAATTGTTCTTAGTTACACTTTAGATAGATTCGGTGATATAATGGATATACTCAGAAATGAGGAACCTCTTGAATTATATCTTAATCCTGGCGGCAAATGGGGTTCGATACTTACAAAGGAAACAGAACCTGTTGGTGAGGGTGAAGCAGTCGGCGTATAATTAAGATTACAATAACGGAAAATCGACTTTCCAAATGACTGGATTGGGGGGTCTGATAAGGTTAGACGCGGATTAACACAGATTTTAAATTGTGGGTCAGTTAGTCGATTGGGCTGTTTTTTACTGCTTTCTACTACGGTCGGCCGTTTGCCGTCATCGGTCAACTTTTGACTGGTATCCGAGACATGGTATCTGGTACCTAACTCTTGACTCAGTTACTTGTAGTATTCAAAAAATACTATAGATATCGTATGAAAACCCTTGACTAAAGTTTCGAAATTCTTACAATTATTATATAAGATAAAGTTAATGATGTGGTAGATGGAGGGGAATTTCTATTTTAGGAGGGATTATGTTTTGGAATATACGTATAGTGGCATTATTAATATACGTTTGCACATTTATCGGAGCATGCCTCGGATTTAGAGAGTTGGCGAGAGAGGATGCAAATCGAAAATTTATTTGGTACATTATAGCCTGCTTTATATTGATGAACTTCGCATTGTTTATGTGGTTGATAGGTTAGTTTAGAAGTTCGAATTACCCATTTAACTTAGATTCAAAGGATCTATAAAATTGTCAAGTGTTGAGATTTGACCCCAGAAACAGAGATTTGACCCCAGAAACACAGAAACACCAGAAACATTGACCCCAGAAACGCGGCGTTTCTTTTTTAATTCAATCAATTTGATTTAATCTACTCAACTATTAATTGGAAAGCCTCGGGTGAACCAGCATCATCATAATCGTCGTGAAGCAAAACAAAATATTCCTTATCTCCTTCGACCTCGAAATCCGCAGGCAATCTCTTCCATGCACTTGCCTCCCTCAGCGCGTTCGGATTATTTTCGTCTA
>Ga0307421_1001439_pt1 | contig 14366 bp, 12 predicted proteins | sample SalMarWE160270MG_FD_202163 | JGI IMG/M metagenome (GOLD analysis project Ga0307421, IMG submission 202163) | Salt marsh sediment microbial communities from the Plum Island Ecosystem LTER, Massachusetts, United States - WE1602-70 | ecosystem: Environmental > Aquatic > Marine > Intertidal zone >...
TATGGATAGAAGTCATCAGGTTTTCATGGGTCAACATGATACCTTTCGGAAGACCTGTTGTTCCCCCTGAATATAGAATGACAGCTGTGTCTGTGCGGTCCCTGTCAACGGCTTTGAAATCAGAGGATGATCCCTCACCCAGTTTCTGATAGGATATGTCTCCTTGATTGCTTATAACATATTCAAGGTATCCAAGGTTTGTTATGTCCCCCAGGTCTTGTAATTTTTCATCAGATGTGAAAAGGATTTTCGGCCGGGCATCGTTCATGATCTGAATCAGTTCGCTTGATCTTAAGTCTTTGGCAAGGGTAGTTGCCACGCACCCTGCCTTGAGAATTCCGTAGTAAATGGCAACCCATTCATAGGAGTTTGGTGCACAGATGCAGATATAATCACCGGGTTGGCATCCGAGGCCTGCCAGTGCTGAAGCAACACGGCTTGCGTCCATGTTTAACCCCTTAAAGCTGATACTCCGATTGCCCTCAATAATGGCGGGTCGATCAGGAAAATAACTAGCTGAATTTTCCAGATGTTTTGCCAGGTTCACTGTTAATATCTCCTTATCAATAGATTGAGTTAATTTGTTTTTACCGTGTTTTTCGTTTTATTATCCCCTAATTCACCTAATAAGCCAGGCTAGTAATCTCATGAATATCCGACAATTCCTCCAGTTTTTCGATAAGCTCGATGATTCTATTGGCTTTTTCGCTTGATAATATGTCCTCTGTCTGGGAAAGGAACTTTCTAATAATTTCGTCATGTGTCATTGGTTTCTGGGGATCGCCCTTGCAGTACTCGGTTCTCATTCTATATATTTTTCCTGAGAGTATTTTTACTTCAAGCAATGATACGGATTTTTCCGGCTCTTTTACAAAAGCCTCAACTGCCTCGGGAAGGGTTTTGATTTTGACCTTTTGCATGAACTTTCTGAGTTCTTCGTCTCTGAGCTGTATATCAAGATACCAGGATGGCCCTATCTTGTAGCCCAATGCCGCGCACCCGAAAGCCCATGGAAGGCTCCAGTAGGCGTCCTCAATATTCTAAAGATCTATATTGTAATATAGCTATTTTTCCTTTCCTCCTTTCAAAGTATCATTCATTTACAGCATCCCTGGAATGTTCTAAACCATTCAAACATATCTGCATGAAGTCAGTGCCAAAAAATGTAAGAGTTCTACAAATTGCCTCAGGGAAAAGGAACCTTGAATAACGCAGGGCGGGATTTAATGTAGGCATGCAACGCACCCTTATCCAAGGATTCCCCCGATTTCATGTGGTATATAAATACAGCTTCTTATCGACCGGCTCAACATCAATGTTGCTTGACAAGCTCTGTTTGTGCAATCAGGGCCGCCCCAAGGGCCCCTATAATCTGGGGTTCATCCGGGACAAGGAGTTCCATACCGAATTCTTCTTCTAAAAACTTCTTTACCCCGACATTTTTGGCAACACCGCCGGTAAAAACTGCATCCGGCCTGACGGTCAGGCTTGATGCCATAGCGGCTACTCTCGCTGATATTGCTTTGTGCACCCCGCCTATCAAATCCTTTCTGTCTTTCCCCTCCGCCCGAAGTACCACGACCTCTGTTTCAGCAAAGACGGTGCAGGTGCTGCTGATGCTGCACGGTTCTTTGCTCTGGAGAGCCAGCGGCCCCATTTCAGCAACAGATTCCACTTCGAGCACCTGAGCCATCACCTCTAAGAACCTTCCTGTTCCGGCGGCGCACTTGTCATTCATGGCAAAATTTGTCACGTTGCCTTCCGGGTCTACCTCGATGGCCTTTGAGTCCTGGCCCCCCATATCGATGATAAACCTGGTGGAGGGTATCATCAAGTGAGCCCCCTTGGCATGGCAGATGATCTCGGTAACTGTTTTATTGGCAAAGTCGACAGACTCTCTGGCATAACCTGTTGAGACAATATAATTGAGACCCTTTATAGAGGCCGAAAGCCCCGCTTTTTCCAACGCTTCTTTGATTACTTTATTTGTGGCCACCTTGACGTCATAACCTGTCGGCCTGATGGCGTAAGCTAAGATCTTGCCGTCCCCCAAAATGACGGCTTTGGCGGTAGCGGCCCCTACATCAATTCCAGCAACGAACATGCCTGTATCGCTTCTCTCTCACCCTGGCTGTGTTTCCCAGCCTCGGGATTCTCTTATCATATTCAAACCTGCTGAGCAGAATAACGGCTACGGTCATAATGATTCTATTCCTACAGCGATTGGCGGAGTATCGTTCCTTGTATACCTATTTCATGCCTTCGCTGATTTCTTTTTTTCCTTGAGCATATAAGCAAATGTTTCCACTTTCGTCCTCAGTGAGTCAGCACTGTAAGCCCTGCTGTCGAAACCATCTATTTCGAGAGAAAGGACAGGAAGTCCGGTTGTTTCTTCGAGATACTTCTTCTGCGGATGGGATATTGTCGCAACCGGACGGCAGTTATAAAGATAAGTCGCAATAAAACCATCCAGTTTCATCAATTCGGCCGCCTTTTCGTAAAATTTGATTTGAGCTTCAGTGCCGTGATAATATCCCCCTGACATCTCATAATCAGCTATTATCTCACCAGGTGTATGGTAATTCCCCTTGGGCTTCACCCTGACACCTCCCCAACTACCTAATATAAATGTCAATGGCACAGCCAGCCCCGTTTCTTCCACCAAATGTGTTACCCTGGGGTCGGAAGTATGCCCCGCCCGAAGCATAACCCTCGGGGCTCCTTTTTCCGACACACCTCTGCCTGCTTTAACCCGCTCCTCCATCTCAGGAATCAGGATGTCCATGGCTCTGATCCCCTCCCGTATGCCCCGACCTGTGGAAGAGGAGGAAAGGGCTTCCATTAGCTCAAGTTCCGTTATGCTGATCGGAACCGGATCAGCCTTCATAAGTTCTACCAGCCTTACCAGGTTATCCCTAAAGGGCCGGCTGTCTTTCTGGGACCTTTCCCAGGCATCGGGGACTATCTCAATGCCAAGCACCTCTTCGGCCTTCTTGAGGGCCTGATTTATCTGGGCGCCCAGATAGTGGACCCGTTCCGGCAGATAGTCAGGGAATTCTCCCCAATAGGAATCCATCACCCCGTCAATATAGGCTACAGGGACCCCATAGAGGGCGGTGACCAGGTCATCGGCCTTGGAGCCCATATCACAATAGTAACTGGAGGCCAGAGCCAGATCCGGGACAGGGATCATCCCCTTGGCGATACCGCCTATCTTTGCCTGCCATAACGAGCACAGGGCATGGCCCGGAGGGAGCCCGTTTGCCTCGCCTGCCTCAAGTATGGGGGTAAGCTTGTTGAAGATCTGCCCCATGGTGTGATCCAGGACCATATCGGGGGCGCTCACAAACACATCCTTGGAAGAGGCGCTCAGTATCAGGCCCGGTCCGAGTATGGCGGGGAATCCATAGTAGACGATCTTCTTGCCCTCATCCCTGGCCAGCACCACATCGATCAGCTCTTTAAGCCAAGCCCCTAAGAGCTTACTGACCCCTTTCAGGGTGACATCATGGTTTTGCCTGACCCAGCTGTCGGCAGTCTCCATATCCTCAGGACCTATGCCCAGCCGTTCAAAGGCCTTCTCTATCCGAGGTCGCTCCTCTTCGATCTCTCTGTCTTCAAACCCGCACAGCTTGAGAAGCTCATCATAGTAATCAGCCATGGTTCATCTCCTTATGGTCTCTATCAATGTCTCGATGCGTGTCTTGAGAGGGCCGGTCTCCATGGCATCGTATTCAGACTCCACGGTGAGCATAGGCAGCCCGGTCTCCTTCTTTAATCGAGCAGGGAAGAAGTAGGACTCAACCTTATAAGACTCCCGATACAGTAACTGGTACCAGATCACTCCTGCCGCTTTATAGTCCTTTGCCAGCTGTATCAGGAAATCGAGGCGCTCGGCGCCGGGTCGAAACCAGCCGGGACACACCCGGTCCATAAAATATGATTCAGCCAGGTTGGCCATGAGATCGCCCTCAACCTTGACCTCACCCCAGTAAGGGCGTATCCCCTCGGCAAACTCCTCCATGACAATCACTCCCCCGGTATCCTCTATGATGTCCATGACCTTGGAGTCACCCTGAGCAAGGGTGGAGCCGGTAAGCAAGATCCTGGGGCCATCCTTTGACAGGGGAGGAGTGTCTTTGAGCTCTTTGATAAAGGATTCGAGGATTGCTATCATGACCTCTTTGTCAGCAAGAAAGGAGCCGTGATTCAGGGCAACAAAGTCCTTACTGTTCAGCACAAGATTCTCAGATTTCCGCAGCAGGCTTATCTCTCTCAGGAGTTCCCTCTCCCTGTTGCACAGCGCTATCGATTGCTTGAGCCTCGATTCGGTGATCTCAACCCCGGTGAACTCTTCAAGTTTGTTCTTTAGCCTGCGGATACCTTGCAGGTAATATTCAAGGGCCAGGTTGTCCTTGACATGGGGAACACCAAAGACAAACGATTCTATCTCAGGGGTATAATAGCCCACGGTATTTGAAAAAACCCGGACATGATTGTCGGTTATCGGAATTACAATAAGATCAGCAATAGTATAATATGGATCCTTTCCAGATGTAAGGTACCCTACCTGGCTGCGCCAAAAAGGGTCGAAAAATCGGCAGATATACGCCCCGGCATCCTTTAATGTCTCATTATTTCCGCCCTGGATAAAACAGATGGGTATCGCGTCACAGGCCAAGGCAAGCTCTTCGGGGAAATAGCCCCCAGCGGGATATCCTATGACCTTCCGTCCCTGCTCCTTTGCTTTGCTTAGATCAGTGACTCGGGTTTTTAGATGTTCATCAAGCTTCTCAAGGGCCTTCATGTCTGACTCCTTTCTTATTTCCACGCATTGTCGAAATCGTTTCATTTATAAGACAAAATATCGATACTGTCAACGCGGTAACGTCAAAGACCTAATGGCTTGGAGAGGAAATGCAAACACATAGAATTAGACATCGTCGGCATGAAGGCGGCGAGAGAATTTTCTGAAAAGCTATTTCCTGATATAGCCCAGGAGGATGATCGGGAGGCCGAGATCAGAAAAAGTATTAGGTACCAGGGTGAATCCTGGTTACCGTTTTGCTCCAGATGAATTCCTTGAGCTTTTCATCTGATCTGAATTTTTCCATATTATACCGTTCATAATGAACAATTTCATCCAAGTCTCTCCGAAAGGAAGCCCTCTCCCTTACCGGGCGAAGCGCCGCATCATTTTTTTCTTTTTCCTCGTCAGGATAGCCAAGCGGTACGATATGGTCAACGGTATAGACATCAGGCATCCCTAACAGCTGCCTGATTTGTCTTTCCCGCGATTCGGTCTGCATGGTGCCCCAGGCCGTGGCCAGGCCGAAGCTCGCCGCAGCGAGCTGAAGAGTATAAATAGAGATAGCCAAACTCTGGCGTAAGAGAATTTCTCCTCCGAGATGAGCAGGGTATGTCGCTTCCAGCCGTCGGTCACCGCATACTATAATCAGGACCGGGGCAGTAGATAAGTGAGGTTGAACCGCTACTGCCCAATACATAGTTGGGTCGGCTTCTCGTAAGGTTTTATACCCCGATGTAATGCTCTTCGTTATGCTCTTTTTTGTGGCAGGATCTTGAACTACTACAAACTCCCATGGCTGAGAGTTCCCGGCAGAAGGCGGATGTCGAGCTGCTTCAAGCACCTTCTCCAGAATATCTTCAGGAACTGGATCGGATTTAAACCTGCGGAAGCTTCTCCGTTTCTTAACAAGTTCAAGAAAATCATCATAATTCATTGCTATCTCCTCTCTCTGTCATCTCGTGTTGCGGGGAGCCAGTTCTTTCGAAAATCGGTCTTTGTTTTCTCTGGTGAGCCCCTATGTTTCACATAATGAAATTAGATGCGAACTTGTCCGATACAGCAATAGACTGTTTCATGGCTGGGAGCGGTCACAACAGATGTCAAAGGTTGCCTATAAGCTATCCTTCAGCATCATGATTTCTGCCCCTATGATAATACGAACTTTGAGCCCACGCTGTTGAGGATAAAGGCATCGGGAAAGGCTTCAGAGAAACGATTCATGGCCTTCCATCCTGTGCAGTGCATGGGGACAAGCACCTTGGGGTCCATTTCCTTTACGGCCGCCGCGGTGTCCTCGATAATGGGCTCAAAGAATGGACCGGTAAGATGAAACCCGCCCAGGATTGCGTAAACGGATTCGATGCCGGTGATCTTTCTCGCATAGAGCACCGTATTGACGATCCCTGAATGGGCACATCCTGATATCACCACCAATCCCTTCCCTTTTAAACAAACCGCAAGAGCCTGATCGTCACGGATCGGGTCGAAGACCAATTCACCATCTTGCATCATCCTCGCGATAGGAAATCCCTTCTCAAAGGTCGTTTTCCGTTCTATCTCGCCGGTCACCAGGATGGCGCCGTTTGCCAAGGGTACAGGCACTTGGGATTCTAAGATTTTGGCGCCTCGATTTACCAGATCTTCCCTCACCAGGGTATTCGGGAAGCGTTCCATCCGCCCGTCAGGCCATTTCAAAAAACGTGGGGAGGTAAAGACCTCAGGATGCACTACAAGGGGCGCCGACCAAGAGAGTTCTTCAAGGATGGGATAGAGACCGCCTGTATGATCCATATGCGCATGACTCAATACAATGGCTTCAACGCCGCTGATGTCTATCCCCAATTGCTTTACGTTGAAAAGGACGCTTGTCTTATTATACCCGGTATCGAAAAGGATGCTGTGGGACTCTTCTCCCTGAAAAGTTCTAACCAGCATAGACAGCCCATGCTCTGCAATTACTGTGTCTGTTGGAATCTCATCCCCATTCAGAAAGACAGGGCGCGTGACAACATCAGTGCTTCCAAGCAGTACATCAATATAATTATCCATAAGGACGGTGATCTCAATTCGATCTACTGGTTGTATGGTAACCGGGGTGTGAAGTTCATGTATTTTTTTCATTTGGCTATTACCTGTCATGATGCTTTTAATAATCTAACCAAGAAAGAAAAGATGTCTCGTGATGTTGAGACCGGTATAAAATACCCTCATCCTCCTAAGAGGCAATGGGAAATCCCGGGGGCGCGATGCACAGAGCCCCCGGAAATAATAGTCATGCCTATTTTTTTGTATAGATGTGGCGTAATGGGTAGAGGCCCACTTCTACAGCCTTGCCCTTCTGCACCTGGTCGATACGTATCTGATCAACGCCCTCGACATCGCCCGGGCCGTAGGTCAGCGGTGTACTGCTTATATCACCGGTGGGAAGGTTTTTAATCTTGAAGAAGCCTTGCTCCAGCACGTCACGCGGCGTGAGCTTTTCAAAAGGCACCTTTTGCATGGCCAGCCGTAACGCCTCAACCTGGGTCATGGCCTCAAGGACCCCTGCCTCATACATGATGTGGGTAATCCGCTTGCCGGTGCGATACTTATCCTGCAGGTCGCTGCAGAACTTTATCCCGGGGGTGGCGAGATCGTCCATGGGGCGGAAGCTACCAGCGCAGACATACCCGTCACCCAGCTCACCCATGGCTTCGGCGAACACAGCAGCGTGACCTGGTGCGCCGACACCAAAGGTCATCTTATAGGGCTGAAAAGGCCCCATGCCCAGCCTGACCATCTCTTTTACCGTCGGCTGTGAGCCGGGGTTGATCATCACACCAACGGCAAGATCAACACCCTTTTTCTTGAGCCATGTAAGCTGGGTGGTCGGCGGCGAGGTAGGCACCAGAGGCACATACTGGGTGCCCACAAACTCATAGCCGATCTTCTTGAGATAGGCCTTCATCTCGGGTATCTCAATCGACCTGCCCATGGCGTTATCAGCGGTCAGATAGGCAACCCGTGGTTTCCTGTTTTTCTTCCAGTTCGCCTTGAACCAGTCGGCGATGGCGGCAGCGGAATCGGTATAAATAGGGTAATAGGTCAAGCAGCTTTGAGGCGGCGACAGGTAGTAGGATCCGGTGGCCATACTCGTGCCCCCCATGCCGTCCTCCCACATTCTGTCTTTGAGTGCCAGCGCTATGGGAGACCCTGATATCCTGGCGACCAGCATTCCCTTGCCCTTGAGCTCCTCATAGATTGACAGCGCCTTGGCTGGCTTGAGCCCATCATCCCGCCACATCACCTCCAGGGTTATATCGGCGGGGAATTTCTCATCTCTCCACGGAGCCAAATTTTTTGTCTCATTTACATATTTGACATAGTCCTCAATGGCAGCCAGCACTGCCGCTGAATCCTCAGCAAAAGGCCCGGTTAGCGACTGGGTGCCGCCGACATATAATTTCTTCTCAGCCTCAGCGCTGGCAGGAAATAGCGATGTTGCCGCCAGAGTAATAATCACGAAAGCTACAAGCACCCACTTAATCTTAGCCATTTTTCTCCTCCTTTTTGGTTTAGGTTTATGATTTAGTTTACACCAGAAATTAGACATCCTGTTGAATTTAATCACCCCCTTTCACTCTCATTCTTGATGTGAGAAAGGCCAGAGACTGAAATAGGCCTTGATCATCTCCCAGCGGTGATGAAGTCCCCGGGGTTCAAAAATCAGGAAGATGATGATTATCAATCCTTGGGAGATGAGGGCCAACGAGGCGGCTGCCTGGGGAGCAACGGCCGCGGATAGAATGGGGCCCACCATCGTAACCAGCTCATCCAGCAGCTTGAGGGCAACGGCGCCAAAGATAGCCCCTGTCGTACTGCCCATACCCCCCACGATTAACATCCCCAGATACCAGACTGAATCCATAAAGGGAAACTGGTCTGTACTGGCAAAACTAATGTAGTGAATGAGCAGTGACCCGGCCACTCCGGCATAGACACAGCCGATAAAGAATGCCTGTAGCTTGTAACTCCACAGACTCACCCCCATGACCTCAGCCGCCAGCTCGTTATCCCGGATGGCGATGAAGGCCCTGCCTGCCCTGGTCCGCACGATATTTTTAGCCAGGAGCGTAGCTAGGCAGGTAATTGCCATCACCATATAGAAATAGTTGGTCTTGGAGCTCAGCATGATACTCCCTATTTCAGGTCTGGGCACACTTAAGCCATCAGGACCACCGGTGATGCTGCGGAGTTGGATGACGGTCCAGATGATGATAAAATGTGCGGCTATGGTCGCCATAATGAGGTAGAAGCCCTTGATCTTTAAGGATGGAAGGCCGAAGATCAAACCCGCTATTCCCGCGGCCAGGGCACCGCCGGGGAGGGCCGCCCAGAATGGCAAGCCAAGCTTGGCGCACAAAACAGCCGAGGTATAACCACCGACTGCCATAAAACCCGCATGCCCTATGGAGATCTGGCCGCAGTATCCAGTGAGAATATTGAGCCCGTGGACGCTGATAATGGCAATACCCATCATGGTCATTACAGTCAGTATCCTGTCACTGAAAAACAGCGGGCAGGTGAAAAGAAGGATGAGCAAGGCAAACAGCATTCCCCAGTGCAGCCTTGTGCGGAAGATAGCCATATCCTTTGTGTAGTTTTCTTGAAAAGTTCCAGTGCGTAAACCCATTTATTAAATCCTTTTTATCCCGACCAGACCAAAGAACCCGTACGGCCTGAAAACCAGCACGATTATCATGACGATAAAGGGGAATACCTGAGCCAGTCCCCCGCCAGGCAGGAGTGGGTCCAGGTACCCGGCAGCGACGTTTTCCAGCGTTCCCAGTATTATTCCGGCTACAATGGCCCCGCCGATAGAGTTCACTCCACCCAGCAGCACGACTGCAAATGCCTTGATGCCGATGTCAGCCAATGATAACGAAGCCCCGGATACGCCGCCCAAAAGGATGCCGCCAATCACACCAACGACACAGGCAATGATCCATGAGACGGCATAGACGGTTGTTGCCCTGATACCAACGCTCTGCACCACTTGCAAATCCTCGGCAGTGGCCCTCATTGCCAGCCCGATCTTGGTATAGCGAAAGAGGAGCATGAGTATCGCCACACAAATAATAGACACGATAAGTCCAATCAAAGACTCCGAGGGTATGGATATCTCGCCTACCTTCAGGGTTATCGTCGGCAGTAATCCATGGTACGCCTTATATTCGGCACCCCAGAGAAGGGTTGCCAGCCCTTCCAATACGATCATTAAGGCTATGGTCGCCATGATTACAGCGAGTACTGGCTCACCCAGCAGAGGGCGCAGGATAAGGCGTTCTATTAATAAGCCCATTATGATTGCCGTGGCTATCGCCATTCCGAGGGCGGCCCATATCGGTAGGCCGAACGGCACCAAAAAGGTATAGCCGAGATAGCCACCGATCATAACAAAGTGTCCCTGGGCAATGTTAAACACCTCGGAGCATTTAAGAATGATCACAAAGCCGATTGCAATCAGGGCATAGACCATGCCTTGGGCAAGGCCCGTTACTACTAATTGTAGAAAGAAGGTCATCAGGCATCCCTTTCAACAGACTTGATGTTAAGAGTAGTCTTTATTATTTCCGTCCGTCCATCCCGGGATGAGGCCCGAACCTCTATCGGCGCCTCACTCCCATCACTATAGATCGCATCGATAATCTCGCGGTAGTGCTCTTCCAAAAATGGCCTTCTCAGGTTCCTGGTCCTGGTTAACTCCCCCTCGTCAGGGTCGAATTCCTTGTTGAGATTAACGTATTTGCACACCCTAAAGCCGACGGGCAACGTGTGGTTGACTCTGTCGATATCTTGCCTTACCAGCTCATAAACCTCCGGCGTTTGGGAAAGCTCGGCGAAGGAAGTATAAGCCACTCTCTTTTGTCCCGCCCATCTGCTGACGTTATCATAGTTAATGATGATGATCGCCGAAACGTAGGCTCCTTCCGGTCCGGCCAGTACCCAGGCGTCCTTAATATAAGGACTGAACCTCAGTCGGCTTTCCATATTCTGGGGCGCCAAGGTATCGCCATTGTTTAGCTCAATAAGATCCTTTACCCTATCCACAAATACAATGTGTCCGTCCTCCCTGATGAACCCGCTGTCTCCACTATGAAACCACCCGTCTTTAAGCACCGCGGCCGTCTTTTCCGGGTCTTTATAGTAGCCAACAAAGATACCAGGCTGCCGATAAATGAGTTCGCCATCATCGGTTATTTTTGTCTCTGTTCCATTGTGAGCGGGACCGACCGTCTCTAAACTGATGTCATAATTCCTTGCGCCGGTGAGAGCCCCTCCCTCTGTTGATCCATACAGGCTTTTAAGAGGAAGATTGAGGGCATGGTAGAACCTGAACGCATCTGGGCTGAGTATTGCACCGGTAGTATAACAGATTCTGGCGTTTGACAAACCCAGGCTACGTTTGATGGACCTAAATAGGATGATATCCGCGAAAAAATAAAGCATTTTCAAAAACAAACTTGGTTTTTGCTTGCGATACTTTAATTCGGCCATCTTCTCGCCAATGGGCATGAGCAGCCGGAAGGCAAACCGCTTAATGGCATCTGCGCCAAGGATCCGTGCCTGTACCATAGCTGCCTGACTTTCCCATAGCCGGGCTCCGTAGAATACAATGCTTGGCCCTGTTTCTTTCGTATCCCGCTGCTGAGTCTCCGGCGCTTCAGCGAAGTTCAGGATGCTTAGAGAGGAGAGCAAGTGGCAGCCAATCCCCAACCATTGCTCGGTCATCCAGGCCGGCGGCAGGTAAGGGAGGACATTATCATTCTCATACCATGGGTCGAGATGTAGGTGATAGTCGGCACCGGCCCTCATCGTCCTATAGGTGTGGACGGCTCCCTTGGGTGCATCCCCGGTGGTTCCTGAAGTGTAAACGAGGGCGCAGACATCATCGGCCTTGCCGGTTTCCACATTTTTCTCGAAGCGCCCATGGTGTTCCGCTTCATATGTTTCCCCTAATTTCAGAGCATCCCTATATCCGATCAAAATGTCGTCATCATACTGGGCCATACCCTTGTAGCTCCAGTAAATGACCTTTTTGAGTAGGGGAAGCTTGTCCTTGATTTGGAAAAACTTATCGACCTGCTCCTGACCTTCAATTATGGCAAATTTTGCCTCGGAGTTTTCGCCAATGTATTGTATCTCCAATGGCAGTAAATCCGAAAACAATCCCACAGACACGCCATGGTTCGCTTGGGTGGCCAGCTCGGCATAGTACCACTGAGGGGCATTATCCCCGATAATAAGCACTTTATCTCCAGGTTCAAAACCGAGGGACAGGAGTCCAAGTGCCAGGTATTTCACGCTGAGATAGTAATCTTTCCAGGTATAAGGCTGCCAAACACCATAGTGCTTATGACGCATGGCTCTGCGATTATCGCCATATTTTTCGTAATTATATTTGAGTACCTTGGGCCAGGTATCACCATTTGCTCTATAAACTTGCTCTATGCCGCTGGTCATTTCTCGGTGCCCTTCCATTAACCCAGCCACCGCTTTCGTCGCCGGTAGTGCTTGACTTCACGATAACTCTTTTGGGAGCCAACCGCTGATAGTCCCATATAGAATTCGCGTACGTCCTCATTATCCCTTAAATTCTCTGCCGGACCGCTCAGAACGATCCGGCCATTCTCCAAAGCATGACCGTAATCGGCGATACCCAGGGCAGCTCTGACATTTTGCTCCACAAGGAGTATTGCCATCTTTTGATCGGCATTGATTTTCTGGATAATCTCATATATTTCTTGCACCATCAGGGGGGCAAGGCCGAGTGAGGGCTCATCTAAAAGCATAAGCTTAGGGCTTGACATAAGCGCTCGCCCTATCACCAACATCTGCTGTTCACCGCCGGACAGATAGCCGCTCGTCTGGTGGCGGAGGCGTTTGATGGCCGGGAAGTATTCAAAGACCATTTCTATGTCCCTCTTAACTCCAGCCCGGTCTTTGCGGCAGTAAGCGCCTATGAATAAATTTTCCTCAACACTGAGATGCTCAAGAACCCTTCGTCCTTCCATAACCTGGGTTATGCCCATAACAGCAATATCCTCGGGACCATACCTGTCTATCCTCTTACCATCAAAATTAATGCTGCCGTCGATTACTTCGCCCTCTTCGGTTTTGAGCATCCCCGAGATGGCCTTTAACGTCGTCGTTTTGCCGCCGCCATTGGCTCCGAGCAGCGCAACGATCTGGCCGTCAGCTACCTCGAGCGATACGCCTCGCAGCACCTGAATAACATTCATATAGATAACTTCGATATTATTTACTTCCAGCATTTTGCCTTATCTCTTCCTTAGAAGCATTTTGTAAACGTTTTTTCTTAAACGATGCCTATTTTTCTTTCCCTAAATAAGCACTGATAACCTCTGGGTTCGACTTGATTTCGGCTGGCGTGCCCTCAGCAATCTTGCGTCCAAAATCAAGGACAACAATCCTGTCGGCAATGTCCATCACCACACCCATATCATGTTCGACAAGGATGATGCTGCCAATCCCATCTCTCAGAACGGGTGTGTCAGGGTAGGTGGCTCCCTGACCTTCAAATATGTCAAGTATAAATCGAGCGATATCCTCCTTTTCCTCCAGATTCATCCCTGCCATCGGCTCGTCAAGCAGCAGTGCTTTCGGTTCAAGCGCTAATGCTCTTCCCAGCTCAACCCTTTTTCTCATGCCGTAAGGTAGAACGCCAACCACTCTCTTTCTCATCGGTGCCATTTCTAAAAAGTCGATAATCTCCTCGACAGCCCGACGGTGCTTGATTTCTTCCTGAAGTGCCCAGCCCAAGTAGAGCGCACCGGTGACGAAATTCTGCTTCATCAACACGTGCCTGGCAGCCAGGATGTTATCTTGAGTGCTTAGCCCCGTGTAGAGCTCGATATTTTGGAAGGTTCTCGCAATGCCGAGTTTAGTCAGCTTATCCGGGCGCATGCGGGTAATTTTCTGCCCATCGTAGTAGATCTCGCCCTCTTGCGGTTTGTAGAAGCCATTGATGCAGTTGAGAAGGGCGGTCTTGCCGGCGCCATTGGGCCCTATGATAGCCAATATCTCGTTATCCCTAATATCCATGCTCACGCGGTTAAGGGCTTTGACGCCACCAAAGCTAAGCGAGAGGGTGTCAATCCGTAATGTAACCTGCCTATCGGTTTCCACCTATCGCGATCTCCTCCTCAGTACCATGCTCATCTCTTTTTAATTAATCCCAGTTGAAAACCACTTCCCCTGCGGCTCATGTAAACTCATCAGCCTCTGTGTCCTTGCTAAATTTACTGCCTGTATTCAACGGCTATCTCATGGCTGCTCTTCTAAAAATTGTTTCCTGAGTTCTCGCTTCAGAATCTTTCCGGCCGGGCTTCTGGGGAAATCGTTTTCTGTCACGTACTCTTTGGGAACCTTGAATGACGCAAGACGAGATTTCATATAGGCATGTAATGTATCCTTATCAAAGGCTTCACCAGGCCGCAATATGAGAAAGGCCGTCACTCGCTCACCCCATTCTTGATCCGGGAGGCCTATGACC
>Ga0307421_1001441_pt1 | contig 14358 bp, 15 predicted proteins | sample SalMarWE160270MG_FD_202163 | JGI IMG/M metagenome (GOLD analysis project Ga0307421, IMG submission 202163) | Salt marsh sediment microbial communities from the Plum Island Ecosystem LTER, Massachusetts, United States - WE1602-70 | ecosystem: Environmental > Aquatic > Marine > Intertidal zone >...
ATAATTAGCCAGCCTTCTACCTAAAAGATAACTTGCGCCTTTAAATAAACGTGCTGTTGAATTAGATTTAGTCTACATGTGCATGCTGAATCAGGTAGGCGCTCTGTTGTCCACTGTTTGGAATGGTTAACCTCTACAACCGTATCCAACGATGTCGTAGCGTCCAATTTGGTTGGATTATATTTTTAATCTCACATGCATGTTTATTTTTCTATTACTGTGCCGTTCCAGTAAATCAGCTTCTTATACGGAAGCGTTACGGGCAAGCTGTCGGTTTTAGTTTCGTAAACTATGTCGAGTTTTGTGCCGTACTTTTGGATGAGGCTGTTTGTAGCGTTCCATATAACTGGTGAGAGCGCGTCAGGTCCGAATGCGCCCCATATTCTGTCGGCGGGTCCGCGAAAACCGTAACCGTAGTCGCTGGGAAGCACGTAAGCCGTATCGGCTGGGAACTCTTCGTTGGGCGGACAAAGTTGAGTGTAGTACCAGAACGCTTTTATGGCGCTCAGGTGTGCACGCGTGAGGATTCCGTATTCGGTTGTGGCGCTGTTGTTACCTGGGGAGTTGAAGACGATTATGTATTGGGCTCCGTTTTTGTAGGCAAGCACCATGTCGTGAAAGAGTTGCCAGGGTCCTTCTACGTAAGGCGGCTGATCGTATTTCCACGTTATCATGGTACCCCAGTTTTTGCCAAGTGATTTTGCGGCTCCTCGACAGAGCCCCAGAGCCAACTGCCTGCTTTGGTTGCCTACGAACTCTCCGAAGACAACGTCGTAGCCTGCCATGTAGTCATACCAGTAGAGTGCGTAGTCAGAGGTGTAACGTGTAAGGTTGGGTGAGCCGTAGTAATCAGAGTAGTCTGAGAGGAAGTAGCCCGTGTGGGTGATGAAAGCTTCTGCGGCTTGGCTGTAATTTGCTACTTTCGGGAAGTTAGTTTTCCCTATGAAATCTATGAATTTTCCTCCTGCCTCGTCAAACACGTAGGCTCCTAGCAGCTTGTCGCCCCAGCGTTCCTTGCCTTCCAGAAAGAATTGGGTGCTTGGTCCATTGGGCGGTAAGTAGGGTGGGTGAGTGGCTTCCACTGTAAATGCCACGAAGACGATGAAGCTGAAGTCCCGTTGGTACAGGTAATCGCAAACTCGCGTCCGCTTAGCCGTGTCGGTGGTCACGTTGAGGGAGCCTAGGACAATCAGGTTAACGTATCCTTCAACGGCGTCAGCGATTTTGTAGACAGTTTCTTCATCGCCGAACCCCACGTCAATGCCCACGTACACTGGTTGATCGTCAACATCCGATATGTTCCTTATCAGCAGGGTAGCGCCGAGAAGCGTTACAAGAAGCCCGAAAACAAGAAGTGGCACGGAAAGGACTAAAATGTTTCTTCTAACTTTTCTCCCGTAAACACGGGACAGCCTAAGGGGAAAACTCGTATTCTGACTTATCCTCCAGCAAAACATAATACGCCACAACCCCCAAAATCGCCAACTGAACCACGTAACCAGCCTCTCACGCCGTTACTCCCTAGGTTGATTACCCGCTCCCTTTTTTAATCTTCTCACCAAACTTGACTTCAAGCTCCAAAACACGGTGTTTATCACAGAACCGTTTGCAGTCTTACGCTTCTGTTTATTATTTTGCGCCTTGATGGTTGATGTGTTCTTGTGGAGAACACTTTTGTTCTGCAGGGAGAATTATTAGGTGCTTCAAAGCTTAAGGAAGTGGTGAAAAACCAGAATGCACATTGAAAAAAAATTAATTGCATGGTGTATCCTCGCCATAATTATAGGAATCGCAGCAATCGTACCTTTGGAGTATCTGATGTCTGATCAGGCTGAAGCAAAAGCCCAAACCATCACACCATGGTTCACCGTTAGTATTCCATACGCCTACGTCAACCTTCATGATAGCGGCGGAAACGACACCATGACATGGGACGGCGCCATGTTCCAAGCAATCGCAAACTTCACCCTAACCTCCGATGCCATTAACCTCAAAAACGCAGACGCCCAAATAGAATTCTATCAATTTCGACTGTACTCAGACACGTCAGCAATCGTCAACATAACCTACAGCGTCGCAGTATGCAGAGAAGAAATAAACGTCCTAGGGATACCAGGTGGCTATTACATGGCAATCACGGGATCTGGAGGAAACAAATTCACCTTCGCAGACGGAACAACCTACGACGGCAATGCAGTTGTGGGTGACAGCGTATGTGGCGGCGGCAAAGTCATCGCTAACATACCCTGCAGGCCCGTAGAGAACTACACTGTGGCAATCGTAGGCTCCCACATAGCCAATTACAACGGAAATAATGCAGCGCAGACGTTGACTGAACTGAGAAACGCCCAAACTCTAAACATAGATGTAAGCAAAATCTGCTCTGTCGCGTACCAAGGCAACTCCAGCTCAACTACAGCAACCACCACAACCCTAGCCAGCGACGAAATCCTATGTCACGTAGCATTAACAAAAACAGAAAACGGCTTCGTTTACGGAACTTACAACGAAGGAACCGTACCATTCCCAATACAAACCCCATAAGTTGATAGCAACCTTGGCTAACGAGGAAATCGAAGGCAACACCCTAAACGTCTACGCCTACGTTGTTCATAAAGGCAGCCCAGTGGGAACCAGAGACGTCACAAGAGGCGCCAACCTCAGCAGCACCAGCGTGGCGCACAGGCACCTGCAGAAACTCGAAGACCTCGGACTATTAGAAAGGAACCAGTACGGAGATTACGTGCTCAAAGAAAAAACAGGTGTCAGCGGCTATGTCTGGGTCGGCAGAAACCTCGTGCCGAGGCTGCTGTTTTACTCCTTCTTTTTTATGGGTGCATTCGCTGCTGAAATCGCACTTGTAGTGTTTGAATTTTTCGTGCTCGGTTTCTTTCCCGATGTCAGTTTCATTTATTTGACAGTGATGACGGCTATTGCAATGGCTCTTTTCCTTTACGAAGGAACATCCCTCAATAGGAGATTAAAACATGGAAATTAAGAAAAAAACGTTTGACGATATTTATAGTCAAAAAATCTTAAATCACACGAATCCAATTAATAGAGACAACCAGAATGTTTAGCCAAGAAGATAAAACTAAATCCACTCACAAAAAGTCATACGCCCTTCTTGCAGGATTGTCAGTAATCGTGGTTATAGTTGCCGTTTTGTTAGTTCCACAAGGCTCAGCACCTCCAAGCTCAACTTCATCCATTCAACTGAGCCTAAACTACGCTGTGGGCCAACACATGGTATGCACAACTACCACAAACGTGGTTACGAACCAAATGGGAAACACAATCGGCGGCATTACGGGCGACAACTATAACTCAACATCTTCCCTAGACATTCTCAGCTTCGATGGCCAAACATACCGCATAAACGAAACAGCCGAGATAGAAGGTTCCACGCTAATATCGCTGCCGCCGTTTACAATAAACGTAAGCAAAACAAGCTATTACAACGACTTCGCTCCAGGCGCACCACCCGTCTTCTACAACAGCAGCAGCAACCCGACAATTTCAGCTTACTTGGCACAGCCATCGGTTAACATCGGCGATGTTTGGACAATCCCTGTAAGCACGGGCAACTCAAGCCTTGGATTAACAGGGGAAATGACTCTCAAGTTCACGGGATTCCAAGAAATCACCGTACCCGCAGGCACTTACAAAACGTTCAAGATTGATGTATCATCGGGTAACCTGACGATGCACTATGACCCAGTCTACGCACAAAGCATCCGTGTGGCACTTAGCGGCAATTATACCCTGCGGGTGAGCGGCACCACCTATTTGGAACAAAACACCTGCCGATTAATCAAATCTGAATTAACGCAATACGGAACACAGCAAAGCGTTGGCAGCAAAGGCGTCACGACAATAACCTCTACAATTAACACAGAGAAAACGTTAACACAAGATACGTAATGTTGCGCTAACGTCAGAAAAAGGTTGCGTAAATCATAAACCAAACACTGCATCCACTGTCTCTGAGAAAACCTTTTGAAGCAATCACCACAACATTCGATTGACAACTTATGATTTACGAATACGACGTGCTGATCGTCGTCGGCGGCATCGCCGGATTGGTCACCGCTTTAACTGCATCGGAAAACTGCCGCGTCGCCGTCGTCAGCAAAGTATACGTCACGCGTTCCCACTCGGTTGCAGCTCAAGGCGGAATAGCCGCCAGCCTCGGAAACGAGGAGGAAGACCAGTGGGAGTGGCACATGTTCGACACCGTCAAAGGCGGCGATTACCTCACAGACCAAAACATGGCTGAAATGTTGGCGCAGGAAGCCCCAGCCGCCATCATCATACTGGAACACATGGGCGTGCCCTTCAGTAGAAACAAAGCGGGCAAAATCGACCAACGCCGTTTCGGAGGACACACACGAAACTTCGGAGAAGCCCCTGTCAAACGCGCCTGCTACGCCGCTGACAGAACCGGACGCCCCATAATGGACGCCGTCTACGACCAGTGCCAAGCCCGCGGAGTGACGGTTCACAACGAAGTTTTCGTCCAAAAACTGCTGTTCACGGGCAACCGCTGCTGCGGCGCCGCAGGATACGACATCGCAAATGGCAAGCCACTTATTTTTCACGCGAAAGCCGTGGTGCTCGCTACAGGAGGTTGCGGAAAAATCTTCAAAATCACCTCAAACGGGTTTGCGTCCACAGGCGACGGTTTCGGGCTGGCGCTTGACGCAGGCGTTCCCTTGGAGGACATGGAGTTTGTTCAGTTTCACCCCACAGGCATCTACGGCTTAGGCATCCTCGTAAGCGAGGCGGCACGGGCTGAAGGCGGCGTCCTCAGGAACAACTCGGGCGAAAGATTCATGGAGCATTACGCGCCCACGCTGAAGGATTTGGCGCCTCGAGACCTAATCTCCCGAGCCATACTCACGGAAATAAGCGACGGCAGAGGCATAGGCGGAGCAGACTACGTTCACCTTGACCTGCGCGAAATCGGCAAAGACCGCTTAGCCCAGAAGCTTCCCGAAGTAACGTCTTTCGTGAAAACATATTTGGGCATCGACCCAAGCAACGCGCCGATTCCAGTGGCACCAACGTGCCACTACATGATGGGCGGCATCCCAACCGACAAGCAAGGACACGTTTTAAAGGATGAAAACGGAGCGGTTGCTCACGGTCTTTTTGCAGTGGGCGAGTGCGCCTGCCTAAGTGTCCACGGCGCCAACAGGCTGGGTTGCAACTCGCTCATCGACCTTGTTGTTTTCGGCAGAAAAGTCGGCGCAACCGTAACCGCACATGTTAAAGAGATCGTGATGTCGAAACTGCCTGCGCAAGCGGAATACGACATAGAGAATAAAATAAGCAGCCTATTGGAATCGGATGGTGACGAGCGTGCGCCCGCGATTCGCGAAGCTATGCAGCGTTTGATGACTGAGAAGTGCAGCGTTTTCAGAAACCACGACGCCTTGCAGGAAGCCTTAACTGAAATTCGCAGCCTCAAAAAGAGGTACGCAAGTTTAGCTGTAGCTAACAAGACGCGAAGATTCAATTACGAGTTGGAAGAGGCTTTGGAGCTGGGGAACATGCTGAAAACCGCTGAGGCCATGGTGTTTTCGGCGTTGCAGCGAAAAGAAAGCCGCGGCGCCCACTACCGCCAAGACTTCCCAGAGAGAAACGATCAGGAATGGTTGAAGCACACTCTGGTTTGCGCCACGCCAGAAGGTCTTACGCTACGGTACAAGCCAGTCATCGTCATAAGGTTCCCGCCAAAAGAACGGAGGTACTAACCGTGGAAGTTAAGTTCAAAGTCTTCCGTTTCAACCCTGAAACCGATGAGGCACCACACTACGACGTTTTCACCGTTAAGGCGAACGCCAGCGACAGAATTCTTGACTGCCTAAACAAGATAAGATGGGAGCAAGACAGCAGCCTCGCATACCGAATGTCCTGTTCACACGGCATATGCGGCTCAGACGGCGTCACCATCAACGGGTCACCAGCTCTTGCCTGCCAGAAACTGGTCAAAGATTACGATTACAACAAGCAGGTGGTGATTGAACCGTTAAAGTTCTTTCCGGTCGTCAAGGATTTGGTTGTGGACATGGAGCCGTTTTTTAAGAGAATAAAAGCCGCAACCTCGCATAACGTTGAGGGCACAGTAGCTGATGAGATGGAAAGGGAACACGTGCAGAAGCCTGGAGAGCGCAGCATGTTTGATGACGCGGTTAAGTGTATTCTCTGCGCCTGTTGCGTGGCCGCTTGCCCCGTTATGCTTAAGGAAGACCCAGATTTTGTGGGGCCTGCAGCGGTTCTTCGGGCGCACAGGTACATTTTCGATACGCGCGTAGCCGACACTGAGGAACGCATGAGAATTTTGGAGAAGCCGCATGGAATCTGGAGCTGCAAAAGCTATTACCAGTGCACGCAGGTATGCCCAAAGCGGATTAAGGTTACGGAAGCTATATTGAAGACTAAGAAGAAAATACTTGAGCAACTTCATCCTAAACAAGAAACGGAGACTGAATGATGAAAACGCGGATAGAGGTTGACCCTCTTGGGGAAAAAGCGGTGCCTGAGAACGCCTATTTTGGCATCCAAACTTTACGGGCTACAGAAAACTTTCCGGTGAGCGGAATCAAAGAGCCTGAAGTGTTCATCAAAGCGTACGTGATGGTGAAGAAAGCCGCGGCTTTGGCCAATGCTGAAGTCGGCTGGCTTGATGAAGAGCGGAAGCAGGCGATTGTGCAGGCGTGCGACGAGGTTCTCGCAGGCAGGCTGTTGGACCAGTTTGTGGTGGACGTTTTTCAAGCTGGAGCAGGCACGTCTTTCAACATGAACGTTAACGAGGTTTTAGCGAACAGGGCGCTTGAGGTTCTGGGCAAACCGCGAGGCGACTACAAGAGCGTAGGTCCCAACGACCACGTGAACATGGGGCAATCCACAAATGACACGTTTCCCACTGCCACGCACCTCGCGGTTTTGACGGCGCTGCAGCCGTTGCTTACGGAACTGGACAGCCTTGCAGACGCTTTCGAAGCGCAAAGCAGGAAACACCGCGGAACCGCGAAGTCGGGGCGAACTCACCTGCAGGATGCTGTGCCCGTAACCATGGGGCAGGAGTTCGGGGCGTACGCTTCGGCGCTGCGAAACGCCTCTGGACAGCTGCGGGAGAGGCAGAAAGGTCTTTACGCGTTGGCGTTGGGCGGTACCGCAGCAGGTACGGGAGCGAATGCGCATCCAAAATATCGGCAAAAAGCAATCGGGAACTTGCAGAAGATGACTGGTTTTCCGTTGAAGGCTGCTGGGAACGCGTTTGAGGCGTTGCAGAGTTACAGGCCTGTGCAAGCGGTGTCTAGCGGGCTGAGGGAGTTGGCGTTGGAGCTTATTCGGGTGGCGAATGATCTGCGTTTGCTTTCGTCTGGTCCCACGGCGGGGTTGGCTGAGATTGTGCTTCCGCCGGTGCAGCCTGGCTCGTCTATAATGCCTGGGAAAGTTAACCCGGTTATGGCTGAATGCTTGGACATGGTGGCGTTTCAGGTGGTGGGTAACGATTTGGCGGTGGCGTTTGCGGTGCAGGCGGGTCAGTTGGATTTGAATGTAATGATGCCTGTTATTGTGCATAACGTGCTTTTTTCCATCCAAATCCTGACTAATTATCTTCCTGTTTTCCGAACAAAATGTGTTGAGGGCATAGTGGTGAACGAGAAGCGTTGCGCTCAGTATTTGGAGAAGAATCCTGCGTTGGCAACGTTTCTGTCGCCACACATAGGCTACTTGGAGGCAGCTAAAATCGCTAAGCAGGCGTTGGAGGAGGGTCGTTCCGTGAAGGAGGTTGCTTTGGAGAAGGGGTTGCTTAAGCCTGAGGAGTTGGAGCGGATTCTTGACCCTAAACGGCTTATAAACGAAAAGGATGACACGTAGCTGGCGCTTGGTGTCGGGTTTTTCTATGTGGTTATTCCGTAGATGCTGATTTGAACGGTTGCGTCTGTTGATGCGGAGTTTGCTTTGGCGTCGATCAGGATTGTCCAGATGATGCTTTGTGAGGGGAACAGTCGTAGCATGTCGTCATCGCTTAGCCACATTGATGTGCTGTTGGTGAAGGTTTTTTGGACGCTTGGGGAGATTGTGTTGTCTAGGAATTCCAGGCGGATTCTTACCGTGATGGTTTCGTTGGTTGCGAAGCTGCCTTGCACTTGGATTTTAGGTTTAAAGCTTGAGATCGTGTCTGGTCTCAGCTGGAACTCTCGTGTGTCTCCGTATTCTCCGTTTACGCCGACTTGGATGCCTAGGTTTTCTTGTTTGAAAACTGCGCCGGTGCCGGAGATCCATATGCTAAAGGGATTGTAAATTTTGGCTGTCCAGTTGCCTAGGAAGCTTATGCCGCCTGAAAGCACTGGGGGCGTAACCGCTGTTTCGCCTAAATCTATCGCGTAGAGTTGGTCGGGTTGGTCTGTGAATGACTCGAACACTATTCCTGACATTAGGGTTTGATGCATTGAGCCGCTGAGCAGGAGTCCTGTTTGGTTGTGTACCTGGTCGTTTTCACCCATCCACATTCTCAGGTCTTGCAGTTGGCTGTCGGAGAATTCTGCGAGGTACTCAACTGTTATGCCGACTGAGTTGTCGGGGATGTTGAAGTAGCAGCGGCTGATTTGCGTGCTGGCGTAGGAGCCTGTGCCGTTGCCTGTTGGGGTCCTGAACGCTATGCTTTCTTTGGAGTTTACGAAGCGGCAGTTTTCTACTTTTGTACCTTCTGTCCAGGTGTTTGTGTTTGCCAGTTCAAGTGCGGTGGTGCAGTTTATGAAAGCGGTGTTTGTCACGGTTGTTGCGAAGGAGTTTTCGATTCTTAGGGTGCCGTTGATTACGGTTAAGCCTTGGATTATGTTGTTTTGTGAGAGGGCGTAGTTGTCGCCTTTCACCATTATTTTTTGGTTGTTGCCGATTATTATGGCGCTGTCGCCGATTATTTTGGCGTTTATCTTGTTGTTTACTTGGATGTCTGCGTTTAGCGCGTAACTGCCGGGTTTAAGGTAAAGCGTGTTTCCTTCTGTTAGGGCTCGGTTTATGACGGTGGCGGCGTCAGCTGAGGTGAAGTCTATTTTGCCAGTTGCTTGGTTTTTTGCCTTGTACGTGTCGCCGTCTTGAAAAATAACGTAGTCGTATATTGCATCATGCGCGGCGTCTTGCAGTGCTTGCCTTTGGTCAAGTATCAGGATGGTGTTGGCAGCTGAAAGCGCAAGAACTATTATTAAAACTGCGGCTAACAGGCGTTTGGAGAGGGTTATTTTCATTCTGTTTTCTTCCCGAACTGCTTCTCTGGGTATGGAATTAGATGTAGATGGTCATTCGCTAAAAAAGGTTTATCATAATCTAACCGTTTCAGCCTGAAATGAAGATGATGCTGGTCTGCTCGTTTCTGTGGTGGAATTAAAGTGTATGTTGTGAAGAGCGTGTTCTCTAGCGCGTGAAAATTTGTCTATACCCCCTCTATAAATACATTAAACCAGAGCGTAAACCAGCGCAGGATAGCTGTTCGGAACAAGTAAATAGTGATGTGTTCAGACGCGAAGTGAACCCTTGTTTAGTGTTTGCCCCTGTAAAACATGGATGCTTTAAGAATATTAAACTGTCGGTGTACTCAATTCCCCTGTCACCTTATGGCTACTTGGGGCTATTCCACAAACAGATTCAGCAGGTTGTTCACCGCGTTTAAGACTCCCGTGCTCAGCGGACAGACCTTCTCAAGTCTAGGAAAGTTTAATGTGTACAAGTGCGGTATTGGTTTTTGATGGTTATGATAGTTGTTGGGATATGCGGGAGTCCACGGCAGCAAGCCACCGAGCACATTTTGAAGGACGCGTTGATGCTGCTGGAAGGGCAAGGTTTCGAGACCCGGTTTTTCACGGTGAGGGGAAAAACCATCAACTTTTGCACCCACTGCGACTACTGCTTGGAATACAAAGAATGCGTCTTCAAAGACGACATGCAGGAAGTTTACGCCCTGCTGAAAGAGGCAGACGGCATAATTTTCGCCACGCCCGTGTACAACGGCGGAGTCAGCGCCCAAACCAAAGCCGTCATGGACAGGTGCCGCGCCGCAGTGGCTGGCGACCGCAACTTCTTCAAGTACAAAGTCGGAATGGGCATCGCGTTGGGCGGAGACCGCGTCGGCGGACAGGAAGCCGCCTTGCAGCAGATTCACACGTTCTACATCCTTAACGGCATGGTGCCCATCAGCGGCGGATTCTTCGGCGCAAACCTCGGCGCCACCTTCTGGACAAAAGACACCGTGGAAGGCGCAAAACAGGACGAAGAGGGGTTCCGAAGCCTGAAAAAAACAGTGAAAAAGTTCGCCGCGTTCCTAAACAAGTACAAGCAGTAAGCAAAGGAGAAAACGAGCATGACAGAAGCCAAGAAAAAGAAAGTGGCATGGGGAATCACAGGCGCCGGCGACAAAATCGCCGAGTACATAGCGGTGATGAAAAGCGTCCAGAAGGAATACGCGGACACAGTGGAGATACAGGTGTTCCTCTCCAAAGCCGCAGACCTCGTCCTCAAGTACTACCGCCTTGAAGACGACCTAAAGCAAAGTTTCAGCAAAGTCCGAGTTGAACTTAACTCAAACGCGCCCTTCCTCGCCGCGTGGATGCAAATGCGCAAATACGAGTTCCTGCTCATCGCTCCTACCACTTCAAACACAGTGGCGAAAATCGCCAACGGCATAGGCGACACCATGCTTACAAACGCTACGATAATGAGCCTGAAAGCCTTCGCGCCCGTTTACGTTGCACCCACAGACTACAAGGAAGGCACGGTGTACACTAAGCTGCCCAACGGCAAAGAAATGAAGCTAAGAGTCAGGAAAGAAGAGGTTGACCAAGTCAAAAAGATAGCAGCCATGGACGGCTTGTCTGTGGTGGAGGGTCCACAGAAAATTAGCGACGTTTTCAAGAAATGGTTTGGAAAGGCTAAGGCGAAATAGCCGCAGCGTGTTTATATCAGTGACACGAGAAAGCCGCCCACAAGCCCCAACAGAATCGGAAAAGGCAAACCCGGAAACATCCCCCGCTTCTCCAGCAAAAGAAACGTGATAAACGAGCCAGCAAGGATGCCAACTAAAGAAACTATGTACGAAAGCAAGCCGAAGTTGAAAAGCATGGTTCCAACAAGCATCGAATAGAAAACCAAGTCACCCAGACCCATCTGCACATCCTTAAAGGAATAGCTTAAACCCTGAAGCTGATCAAGCCCCGAATCCGCTATCTTACCCACAGGCCCATAATAAACCGCGAACACGTCGTAAACCGCCAAGAAAACCAAAATCAACACCGCACTGTAGAACGGAATAGACGCGCTGAAAAACACGCCGAGCCCACCGCCTAAAAGCACCACCACAAGGTTGCGGGCTTTGCTGCCTAAACGGAAAATGGCAAGGTCGAAGATAACGGTGATCAGTACTGAGAGGGGTAAGACCAGAAAATCCAAGCTTGGCGCATAAGCAAATAGGGCAGACAAGTAAACCAGCGACAACAGCAGAGAAGCAGCGGTCAACGCCAACGCGATAAGACCCGTTATCAGCCTACGACTTTTCCGTTTAAGAAGAATATAAAACACCGTAGCGCTTAAGGCCACGATTATAACGAAGTAGAACGCATTGCCAAAAGGCGCTGAAGCATTATTCTCTGAAAAAGGCGCAACCTGAACAAGACTCACAGGCTGCGACAAAAGAAGATAAGCGCAAGCAAGCCCGAACAGCAAACTGGCAAGCACCGGAACCAAATACACCACTTGAACAGAAAATTTTTCAGCCAAACCTTCACCCTAACCTTCCAATGCCTGCTTTAACGTGTAAGTAACACTTCTCACAGAATAACCTTTGTTTCACGTCAGTGTCAGAAACCCCATTAGAAAAATGCATAACACATGAGAGCCGCGAACAATGCCGCAAACCCAAAGTGTGCCCCAACTCATGCACCGCCTCCTTCACCGCCCTCACATAAAAAAGCTCCCTGCCAGGCGCCTCACCGTAAAATTCAGGTCTAAGCCGCCACAGACTTATCAAAGCGGCTTTCCCAGGGCAAACAGCCTCCCCAAACACAAAATTCAATTCAGGAACAAAAACGTCCGCATCCACCACACCTAAAACACGGTCAAAAACTGGATTATTAAAGGCGTAGCCTTGAACATCGCTCAAAATCACGTGCGAACGAAACTGCTTACGCTTTTTATCGAAAGCTGTTTCTCTAAGAGGCATTTTTCCATCAACCACCCTGCACGTCGTATCTGAGAAAACCCGCGTAACGCCTTCCTGTATCCGCTGCAACACGGCTTCTTCTACCTGCCCAATGGGTAAAACGCCAATTTTCATAAGTGCATTCTATACCTCAAAGGTGTCCCCAGTCTTCGGCGCAACAGCATCCAAACCAAGCTCAGAGTTAACCCACTTCGCGAAAAGCTCGCAATTCGCTTCCTCACCATGAACAACAAACACTTTCGGTTTTCCACCCAGCTTCCGCAAAGCCTCCTTCAACTGGCTTGCCCCGCAGTGCGAAGAGAAATCGAAATGCTCATAACGCGCTTTAATCTTGCGCACTTTACCGTCAATCGTGCAGACACCTTTCTCCAGAAGCTCTTTCCCAGGCGTCCCAGGAATCTGGTAACTCACCAAGAAAATCGCGTTACTAGCTTTTTTACCCAGCTTCGACACGTAAAAAGCAGCTGGACCACCCTTAAGCATCCCCGCCGTCGAGATGATTACGCCAGGACCCTTGATGGCTTTTCGCCTGTCTCTCCAGCCTTCAACCCACTCAATCGAGTGCATAGCGTTCATGAACAACTTCGGGTCTCTCAAAAACTCCTTATGATTCATGATTATCCTGCTCGCTTCACGAGCCATACCATCCAAAATAACAGGATACTCAAAATGATGCGCCGCAAGAATGCAAGCCATCTCCTGCGACCTGCCAACCCCAAAAGCAGGCACCAAAACGGTTCCACCCCTCTCCACCACTTCCGTAACAGAATCCACAAAACGTTTTTCAAGTTCCAAACGATCCGTGTGATCCGCGTTTGCATAAGTGCTTTCGGTGATTACAACATCCAAGTCGCCGTAGTCCATGGCTGCTCCAGCGAGAAGTTGGCTGTCGGTAGTGTTGTAGTCTCCCGTGTACAGCAGCTTTTTGCCGTTAACTTCAAGCAGCACCGATGCGCTTCCCGGTGTGTGACCCGCGTTTACCAGCTGTAAGCGCATGTCACCCACTTTTTCTTTAACACCGAAATCCAGATGCTTGTTGCTCTGCATCAGCGTTTCCAGTTCAAGGTATTCAAAAGGCAAATAGTACCCTGAAAGGTGAATGAAATCTTTGATCAAAAGCTGGGTCAAATCCAAATTCAGCTTGTTTGTGTAAAGCGGCATTTTGCCCTGAATGTAAAAGATTGGGAGGGCACCTGAATGGTCAAGGTGGCTGTGGCTTAAAATTAAACCGTCAACGTCTTTCGGAGGCACATGCATGGGAAACCCGGGTTCACGACCAATCATCACTCCGTAGTCTAACAAAACCTGAGTTTTCTTAGACTTAACCGATATTCCTATCCTGCCGACTTCACGGGCTCCTCCGAGAAATCCAATCTGCAATCAGTACCAATCCTTTTTCTTTGACATCTAAAGAGTAACCATCAAACTGACGTGCTCTTTTAAAAATGTATTGACCTTGCCGCCGAATGCGCAGAAACCAATCCGTTCTTTAACGCCTTAAGAATCTCGCCAACGTCCAAGCCCGCCTGAACCTCAGTGTAAACACTGCACACCTTTGACGGCTGATGCGCGTCACTGCCACCCACACCCGGCAAACCCATAGACTTAGCAAGGTCATGAGCCTGCTTGTTCGCCTGCTGCGAGCTTTCCCCATTGAGAACCTCAATGGCGTCAACCTTATAGTTCAAAGCCAAATCGCCCATGCCGTACTCGCGGTAAGGATGCGCAACCACGGAGACGCAATCGTTGTCCCGGGCGAAGTCAACAACAGCTTCTACCGTCCACGGCTGCGGCGGCGTTTCATCGGCGCCCAAAACAAGCAAATCGCCTTCCACGGTGCTGATTTCCACGCCGGGGATTATCAGGATGTCTGGGTAAGCAGCGGCGAGCTTTCGGATTTCGCTGAGTCCTTCCACCGAGTCGTGGTCGGTTACGGCGGCGACTTTGACAGAAGTGTGCGCTACAAGTTTTTCCACAAGAGCCTTAGGCGTTACCGTTGAATCATCTGAATACGTAGTGTGGACGTGAAGGTCAGCTCTAATCAAGGTTATTCGCTCAGGTGTTTTCGCAGAATCATCTCTAAACGAGTTAAAATGTTTTTGGTTCCTTCCGCTCTGATGTCTACGACTTCA
>Ga0307421_1001442_pt1 | contig 14357 bp, 14 predicted proteins | sample SalMarWE160270MG_FD_202163 | JGI IMG/M metagenome (GOLD analysis project Ga0307421, IMG submission 202163) | Salt marsh sediment microbial communities from the Plum Island Ecosystem LTER, Massachusetts, United States - WE1602-70 | ecosystem: Environmental > Aquatic > Marine > Intertidal zone >...
TTTTGAAGGACATCGGCAGGGACGATGAGATTCCAATCTGCGAGAAGCTGGCCATCATCCTGGTAGTCACGGTCCATGTAGTGCGGGCTTTTCGGCCGAAGGGTTTTTATTCGATCGAGGTATTCGTCGCTGACCATAAGCGAGTCTCGGTGTTGCTCAAGGTAAAAGCCTACTTTTGCAGCCGTCGTCGCATTCTCAAGCGCGGTCACATATTCTACGACTTTGTCGATGTCGAGGAATTCAATGCTCTCCAGAGATCGCCAGATCTCCTCCCAGCTTCCGGATAGCTTCGGTCGGTCGAGCACGTCCACCATGGAACGTTCAAGATTCGTCACCTTTACATCCAGGCCGGAGCGGTCTTGAACTTCCACATAGAGCTCTTCCTGGCTAGCACACCTCAAAGCTTTCGGGTGAGAGACCCCCTGATAGGTCGTCCCCTGGAATTGAAAGGATCTGCCCAGGCTTCTCTTTGTCAGATAGGTGAATTGTTCGTATATCGTATACGCTCTTCCATGAGCCTCCAGGGACGTATGGTATCCGAGGATTGCATCATCGGTTATCTTTCCAGCCAACAGATGCGGATCGACCGAGAAACTTTCCGCAGGGATCCCAGGCGGGACTGTCGCATACAACCCGCGACGGATACGCAGGATGCGCCCCGACTCCTGATGATGAGCCAGCAATGCCTTTCTTGTTGAAGGATTTATTGAGCCCTGAGTGAATAAATACTCTGTTAATTCTTCTACACGAAAAATTGGATGCCGAGCGAAGAATGTATCGAGCTTCATATATCAACCTCACTTGAATAAAGTCGTATAAACTACTAATAAAATTAGTGCTTTATACGAGAAAAGTCAAGTAGAAACTGCAGGGTTCGTGATATATTCTCCAATAAAGAAGATCTCAGAGCCTCTGGCGGATCATGGGATGCGAGGTGTATCTAGTTCATCCTACGGAGAGGTATATGGCCTGCGACCATGAGAAGTTCATTCATGTTCTCGATGTTCAAGCCCAATCCGATTGACACCCTTAACAACACATTTCTGCCTGGTCGCGTAGCAATATTATTTTCCAATTTATTCAGGTAGCCACCGTCAACATCTGACAGTTCGCTCAATTGGTGAAAGGTAAAATTCCGTTCAGCCCGCCAATACTTCAATAGTTCTGCAATAACCATACGATGAGTTCTCCTGGCTGAGGTTGACGAAAGCTTTGTGCTCCTCCTTGATCAATGTCATCATGGCATCGAATTCTTTCGTCGTCGTTTCCTTCGTACTATAGCTTATCTTCGCATCTCTGTACGTGATTTGATCGTCGATCGATCGTTATATTGCCATTACAATCCAATGTCGCATTCCTCACTTGCGCCAAGGATTCGAAAAACGCGCGCAGGCTATCCACACACACTTCTCCTACTCACATCCCCCGCCAGTACGAAATGGCGGGGGATGTGTTATCTGTTCTGCGATTCAGGGTGTGTCGCGGATTGTCAAGCCCGTGAGTCTTCCTACGATAAATTGATGTTTGTTGTAGGGCATGGGAATGCCTCCCCCATACCCTCCGGGAGTGTAATACCAATTGTCGAACACATCGGCGTTGAAGACGACCACGCGGGCCGTATAGTACAGCGCCATCACCGGCAGATCTTGAGATAGGATCGCTTGCATCTCGTGGATTGCCTCCCGGCGAGTCGCTTCATCGGTCATCGAAACCTGTGCTTCAGCCAGCGTGTCAAAATCGGGGTTGAAGTACCCTTGCGCGCGGGAGAATCCAAACGTCTGGCTGCGGCTGGCAAAGTTGCGCCGCAGTTGATCCGGGTCGCCGCCTAACCCGCCATACCCGGTCAGTAAGATTTCAAAATTTCCTTCTCTGGCAGCGGCGTCGATGGTGGCCTGGTCCATCACAACTAGCTCCAGGGGTATGCCGATCTCGCGCAACCCGGCTTCGATGATCTCCACATCGCGTGGTGAGGACATGATCCAATCCGGGGAATAGGCAATCTTGATGGGCGTGCCATCGTATCCAGCATCCTCGAGCAAATTCTGAGCCTGCTCCAGGTCCAGAGGATAGGCTGTTACGTCGGGCGTATAGAAGGGATTGGCGGGTGGGAGAAAGCCTGGGCTGCCCACATCGCCGAAACCGAACAGGACACGATCCACCATCGCCTGCCGGTCCACGGCGTACGCGATGGCCTGCCGGACGCGCACATCCTGCAACGGTGTCTCTTTGTTCAGATTGAAGTAGAGGAACATCCCCCATTCACCAGGCGCCTCCTCGATGACAAACGGCTCCTGCTTGAAGGGCGCCAGCATCTCATCAGTCACGCCGCCAAATTTATCGAAAGCCGCGATATCATCGCTTGAGAGGGCTAGAAAGTTGTCACTGGTGGGGATAAACTCGATGCGCCGGACGTAAGGTTCTACCAGGAAGAAGTTGGGATTTGCCTCGAACAGGTAACTGCCCTCTTCCTGGCTGTACTCGATCAGGCGGTATGCGCCGCTGCCGATGAAGGCCTCGGGCTCTGTGTAAGCTTTGGGATCGGCCACATCTTCCCAGACATGTTTAGGGAAGATCAACAGGGCCTCAGCCGTGGTCTGCAGGAAAGGCGCGTAAGGCCGCTTTAAGGTAATGGCTACCTCGTTATCGGAAACCCGCGCCGCGGATTCGATCTCGTCCACCTGAGCCATGAACCAGGCTGTACCGGGATTATCTAGGTAATACTCGTATGAAAAGAGCACATCGTCAACGGTAAGCGGCTGTCCATCTTGCCAGCGCACCCCTTCACGCAGGGTGAAAATCCAGGTCAGGCCATCCTGCGAAAGCTCCCAGTCGGTCGCCAGCCAGGGGATGGTCTCACCACGGGCATCGCGCCACACCAAGGTATCAAAGACGAGCGAGGCGCGCACGTAGCCGGGTCCCCGGTTGAAACCGAAGGGAGAGGGATGTCCCCAGTAGCCGCCGCCCGGTAGGCGCAGGGTCTCAACGAATGCCGGTTCTGGCGCAGCCGCGGACGGGATTGCAGCCGCTTCGGTATCGTCAACGACTGGCATGGCGGCCTCCGAAAGCGGAGCAGGTGTGGCTGCAGGTACGGCGCAGGCGGTTAGCAAGAGGAGCATAACCAGTAAGCAGCCGAGCAAAATCCTGTGGGGTAAACGATTGTGAGCTATGTTCAATCCTTTTATTGCTTATGAATTATTCCAGAAAATCGTCGTGGTTGTTTCCTTGGATGGTCTATAAAGATGCCAATCAATCGGGCTCATGACCTCCTTGCTCTTCATCTCCATCACCCCAGGCGAAAGCCGGGGCAGCCCGCAAAAGGGCTTGTGTATAAGGATGCTGCGGCCAGGTCACGATGCGATTGGCCGGACCACCTTCGACAATTTCACCCTGCCGCATCACCAGGATTCTATCGGCCACCTTGCGCACCAGGGCCAAGTCGTGAGAGATCAGCAGCAAACCCATGCCGCGCTCGTTCTGGATATCTTTCAACAGGTTGATCACTTTGGCCTGCTCGCTGGCATCCAGCATCGAGACCGGTTCATCGGCAACGATGAGCTTGGGATCCAGCACCAGCGCCCGCGCAATCGCCACGCGCTGCAGTTGACCGCCACTCAACTCATGTGTGCGCCTCCCCAGAAACTCGCCCCGGATCGGCAGGCCCACGGATTTCAAGACCTGGCGAACTTTTTCTTCATGTTCAACGGGCTTCGCAGCAGCCTGTATGTCCAGCGGCTCGCGAACGATTTCAACCACCGTCAATCGTGGACTGACCACATCGAAAGGGTCCTGCGCCAGAAACTGGATCCTGCTCAGAAGGAATTTCCTCGGTTGGCCGGAGACATCTGCCAGGTCTTGCCCTTCAAACACGATTCGACCTCCGTCAGCTTTTAATAAACCGACTAGCAGGGAACCCAGCGTCGTCTTGCCGCTGCCGGTCTCCCCGATCAGCGCGACGACCTCGCCTTCACGCACCTCCAAGCTGACATCGCGCACAGCCTCCACCATCCCATTAACCTGCACGGGCTGGCCAGTATTCCTGCGGGTTAATCTCTGCCGACCGTCCCCGTTGGTTGAGAATGTCTTGCACAGGCTGTGTGCTTGTAAGATCACCTGCACGCCTCCCAGATGGCAGGCAATCAGACGGCCGCCCACATCCACCAGCGGTGGCTCTTCGATCCGGCACTGCTCGACCGCCTGGGTGCAGCGCGGGTGGAAGCGGCAGCCCGCCGGCGGATGGGTCGGGTCCGGCAATTCTCCGCGTATCCCGCGAAGGTCGCGCGCGGTCGTCATATTCGGATAGGCGTTAAGCAGTCCCCAGGCGTAGGGGTGGCGAGGTTTCTCCAGCACCTCAGCCACTTTGCCGACTTCGATCAACTTCCCCGCATACAGCACAGCCACCCGCTCGGCCAGCCGAGATACTGCCGCCAGGTCGTGGGAAATCAGCAGCAGACAGAGGCCGCTCTCATGGCGCACCTGATGGAGCAGATCGATCAACTGGATGCGGGAGAGCACATCTTGCCCACTCGTCGGCTCATCGGCGATGAGGATCTGCGGGTCGCAGCTCAGCGCCATGGCCAACATCGCCCGCTGTTTTTCACCGCCGCTAAGCTGATGTGGATAGGCGCGCAAGTGACGCCCCCCCAGTCCCAGCCGACCGGCCAGCGCATCGACCTTTGCCTTGGCGTCTTCGGCCGAGAGCCCCAGATGCTCACGCATGGGCTCCATGATTTGCTCCCCGATCCTATAGACCGGGTCGAAAGCCGTCCCGCTGTTTTGTACCGCCATGGCAATACGTTTCCAGCGGATGGCACGCCATGCGTCCTCGTCCAGGTCCATCAGTTCTTGCCCGTCAAAGCGAACGCTGCCATGCAGGCTGTCTGACGGATGCAAGCCCAGCAGTGCCCGCCCGATGGTGGTTTTCCCTGACCCTGTTTCCCCAACGATAGCCAGCGACTCGCCTGCAGCCAGATCGAAAGAAACGCCGTCTACCGCGCGAACAACCGGGCTGCCGGGCACAGCCGCGGAAGCCAAGACCGGGAAATGGACGTGCAGATCGTGGGCCGTCAGGAGAGGAATGCTGCTCATGTCATGTCAGCCTCGGCTGCCAGTGCCGCTCCAGGCCTGTACCGATGAATGTCACGGCCAAGATGAGACACGTGACACACAGGCTTGGTGGCAGCAGCCACCACAACCAGCGATCGGTCAACAACAGGCCGGGCAGATTTAGTGCGAAGCGCATTATCAAGCCCCAGCTCTTTGCGGTCGGATCTCCCAGGCCAAGAAAAGCCAACCCCGCCTCCATGGCTACGGCCTGCCCGGCAGCCGTAACCAGCCCGAAGACGATCAGCGGCCCGATCTGCGGCATAATGTGCCTCCTGAAAATATACGCGCGGCTGCCGCCAAAGCTTCGCGCCATCCTCACGTATCCGCGCTGGCGCAGGCTCTGTACCTGAGCGCGGATGACACGCGCCTTGGCGGGCCAATAAAGCAGCGAGATGATGATCATCGTCTGCAAGAGCCCCTCGCGAAGGAACGTCGCTACGAGGATCAACAGCGGCAGACTCGGCAGGGTCATCATCACATCAACCATGCGCATCAATAGGGCGTCCAGCCAGCCGCCGGAATAGCCGGCAGCCCCTCCGACGAGCAAGCTGAGGGCCATCGTGCCTACGGCCGCCCCTAAGGCTACCGCCAGGGAGATGCGCGCTCCGAAAATCAACTCGCTGAGAATGTCCTGCCCGGCATCGTTGGTGCCCAAGAGGTGCATCGCGCTAGGCCGCTCCAGCGGCCTCCCGACGAAATCGTGAGGATCATAGGGCGCCAGCAGGGGAGCAAAAGCGGCCGCTGCAATCATGAGCGCCAATATCGCAAGAGCGAAGATCATCTCCCATGGCGGAGGGGGCCTGAAACCATCGGACATGGCTGGCGCAAGCCGCGCTCGATGAGCAGCCAGCGGCAAATCGCGGGAGGCTTTCATGCGCTCGGCTCCCGGACGCGAGGGTCGAGATAGGTATTGAGCCAGTCTGCCAACAAGTTAGCGGTGAGCACAACAAGCGCGACAACCAGGAAAGCGCCCTGGATCACTGGATAATCACGCGCCCCCACGGCCTCAAAGATCAACCTTCCCATGCCAGGATAGTTGAACAGCGTCTCAATGAACACTGCACCCGTAATGGCCATGCTGGCATGGGCTGCCAGATGGGCTACGAAAGGCAGCAGCGTATTTCGCAGCGCATGCGCCCACTTGAGCCGCGAGGATGGCAGGCCCTTGCTGCGTGCCACCAGCATGAAATCTTCCTTCAGGATGCCGACCATGTTATTGCGTACCAGCAGGAACTTGGCGCCGACCATGGCCGCTGTCAACGACACGGCAGGTAGGAGTAGATGCCGGCCGATATCAATCGCGGCAGCCAGCAGGGTGTCGTAACGAGCGAAGGGTGTGCGCCCTCCGGCCAGCGGCAGCCAATCTAGCCAGGCTCCAAATACAATGATCAACATCATGCCCAGGAAATAGACCGGGGCGTTACTGACGACGACACTTGCCATGGTCAGAATGCGGTCGGTGGGCGAGCCGCGCTTCCAGGCTGCTTCTGCACCGCTGACCAAAGCGATCAGGGTAGCTGCCGCCAGCGCCGTCAGCGTCAGCAGCAGAGTCCAGGGTAGGTGAGCGAGGATCAAGTCATTGACGGGCTGGTTCAGCCGGATGGACTGACCCAGATCGCCCGTGATACTCTCCCGCAGGTAGCGAAAGTACTGTTCGGCCATGGGACGATCCAGACCGTAGTAGGATTCCAATGCGCTGCGCACGGTAGGGTCGAACACGTAATCCGAGCTTTCTGAGTCGAGCAGTGCTGCCAGCGGGTCACCGGGCAGCAGGCGCGGTAGAAGGAAGTTCAGCGTCAGCACGATCCACAGGGTGAGCAGGTAGCTCCCCAGGGTAGCTCTTACAGATTTCGCAGGATTGTTCAATACCCACATCCTTAAACAGCCAGATGTTCGGTCGTTTTCAGCAGATCGTTGCATATCTGGTGTAACTTCTTACCGTTGTTCATCAACAGGTCCGTTTTCATGACCGGCTCGCGACATCCATCACACAAGGTGAACGCAGAGGAAAGCGGCTTCCTGTAAAGCGTCAACGTACCCTCCTGATCGTTGAAGCATTCTAGATTCCTGCAAAAAAACAGGCCATAAAGTCCATCCGGCTTCAAACCGGGTAAGACCTTCATGGCCTTATACGCAAATCGTATGCAATTAATCCAGAGCGTGTAGCAGGCTCTGGCTAGTTTCCGTCAGTAGGTGACTGCGGTGAGTCGCTCAGATAAATGGCATGCTTTAGGAAATCAATCCGCTCAATTTGCCCCTGTACCAGCTTTTGCTCGCCCAGCAGGTTGACCAGGAGATAGTCTTCACCATCAGGCTGCATGAGCGTCACATTCTCCATGATCAACTGCTCCTGGTCATCCTTCTTCAGGTAGACCTTCGCTTCACACATCTTCTGCTTCCTTTTTAAGAAAAAGTGCCATCAACGCGGCTTTCAAGCCGAACGGACGGCATCTTCATGACTTCATACTTGCGTCAACTTCAGTTGACGTTCATTATTCTATCCGAACTCTGTTTGGCTGTCAATTAGGCAATTTTGCCTCAAGCGCCTGGCTGATGATTTCGATCGCGGCGCTAATTTGCTTGGTGAGCGCTTTCCACTCAATCCCGATGATCTCAAAGTGAGGCTGGTTAATTGGCAACAGCAACTTGCGGCCGCGTGCCCCCGCAACGGCCACAGCGATGGTTGGAGTGATCTCACCCATCATCGAGTTGGGGACGACCACCCCTATGGGGGCCAAGATAAAATCCGCACGATGAATCGAAATGCAGATCGCATTTTCGCCGCTGGCTCCACGGTTGGCGCGCGCCTGCATCATCTTCTGCGTGGCGATGGCGTTGGTGCCAAGAGCCATGACCTCCACCTCGGGGGGCAGCTCCTGCCTCAATTGCGTCACGATCTGCTCCCCGATCCCCCCACCCATCCCATCAATCACGCAAACGATCATAGCTTCCTATCCATCAGAAACGAACCTGATATGTCTATTCCCATGACGAAAGGCCCTCAATGCGCCTGCAGCCTATGTTCAAGCCGATCACAATGAAAATTAAATGTCGTTTGAAATTAAAAAGCGGCCTCTTTTCAATCTTTGATTTAACTACTAATTGCAGCAACAGATAAATGATTGAAGAATACTTGAGTAGGTGGTTTGTCGCATTATGCAATGTTCGTTGAGATATACAAATTTCAGCTGGCCGATCTAAATAAGGTCATTTGCCCTGATCCCTTGCTCTGCCAGAGCATCCATGACGCTCTGTCGCGCAAGAGCCGGTACCTTCTCTCTGGCCGCCCTCACCAAATCCTCCTCTTCTACAACCTCTGCACCTCGCTCTTGAGCAAAACCCTCGCTGGCCTCGATAATCATCTTCAGGGCTTTCTTTCGTATGAAGGGAGGCATCGGCGAGATGGCGTCCTTCAGTTTTCGCCATAGCTCATCGTCCCAAGACATGGTCTTCAATATCCTGCCCTCCTGGGTCTGCCCCTTCTAGCACTCATGCTTGAAATAACAATCCTTCACATCTGGGTGGCAGTGATAGTTCCGACAGAGGGGACAAACAATGAAGTGGTTCTTACAGAGCAAGGCGCCGCAGACCAGGCATGACACAAGCGGCTTACCTGCACAATAATGACAGAAAATCTCTTGCAACTGAATGTCCCTTTTCGCCAATATATCCTCAACCATTAGAAAGGGAGGTGTCTCGACCTGGCCAAATTTCTTGGGCTTGAACTCCGTCTCGAAGAAACTGGTCAACCCCATCCCCACCAGCGCTACCCGCTTGGCAAGCTCAGGATCATTAAGCAGTTGGCCGATGGTCTTGTCAGGGAAAAAGCCCATCGTAATCAGGATTTGACTCTTTTCCCCAAAGCGCCCTGTCCAATCTCTCAGGTTCTGCCAATAAATGGGGCCCGTATTTTCCTTCACATCAACGATGTAGCCTTTTCCTTCAGCCACGATTTTCAAGGAGGCCCTCTCCCCTGGCCTGGTTTGCCAGCCTCTTCTCTCAGCCGCAGCTTCGATGGCTGGGAGGATTTCCGAAAGACGGTCGATCATCGCACCAACTCTTCCTCCTCCAGCCAGCAGGTTTGGTCTTCCGCGGTGAGGGAGCCGGTCATTTCATAGACCTTGCAGCGTGCCCCGCCGCAGAGATGACGCCAGTCACAGCGGCCGCACTTACCCTCCAACCGATCACGATCCCGTAAGGTCTTGAAGACCTCCGATTCATACCAAATCTCTTGGAAGCTCTGGTGGCGGATGTCGCCTGCTTTCTTTTGCAGGACCATACAGGGGTAGACGGAACCCTCGTACATGACACAACAATAACGAAGCCCGGCCCCGCAACAGGTTCGCACAAAGCGCATTAGAACATCCTCTTCAGGGACGCTTCGCTCCACCTCCACCCATAGCTGGGGGATGCCGATGCAGCGGTAAACCATCTCTTCATCGGCAAGTTGACGGGCGATGAAGTCCCTAACAAAGCTTTGTCGCTCTTCCGTGGTGAGGACGAATTCTAGACTCTCAGCGCCCCTCCCGGCTGGTATATAATCGAACACTTCCACAGCCATGGCCCCCATTTCCTTGGCCAAATCGGCGATGTCTTTCCACTCCTGCCACCTGCCGTGACGGAGGGTTGGCGCAATCTGGAAGGGAATTCCCGCCTGTTGGGCATGCTCAATACCTTGAATTGTCTTATCCCAACATCCCTCTACCCCTCTGAACTCGTCGTGAGATTTAGCTTTCGCTCCGTCGAGACTTATAGCCAGGGCTCTTATCCCTGCCTCAACCAGTTTTTTGGCTACCTCTTGAGTTATAAGGGTGGCGTTGGTACCCATAAGTGGGCGGAGACCAACCTCCTTGGCATGGGCGATGAGCTCATAAATATCCTCGCGCATTAGAGGCTCACCGCCGTCGAATATGATGAGGCGCGCACCTGTGTCAGCGATCTCACCTATGACGCGTTTCGCCTCGGCGGTGGTGAGTTCGTCAGGATGAGGTGTATCGACCGACATGGAGTAGCAATGGATACACCTGAGATTACATTGCCGCGTGACAGCGAAGCTGACGATCACCGGAGGTAAGATCTTCATAATAGCTGATCCTCGCTAACTAAAATATCTCAAACGGGAGAGGTAAAAAAACTTGTGAAGTGAGCGTTCTTGTGGCGACATGTACTACCTCCTACAACGCTCTTCCAATGCATCCCCTTGTGAGCCTACACCTACAAGGATAGTACTCCTAATCGATCAACAAGCCAATGCCGACCAGCACCGGCGTGAGGACGGTGAGGAGCACATTCAGCCCCATATACCCGATTAGTTTTGACATGTCCTCCCCATACCGCAAAACACCTATGAGCGTCAGAACTGCGATCACCACAGGTAATAAACCGAGGAGAACGGTTCCCGGCAGGAACCCCAGCATCACTCCTATGCCGATGGATGAAAAAGCGAAGAACAGAAAGGCTCCATAGATAAAAGCGCTGGTTCGCCGGCCTAGCAGAATAGGTAAATGCCTCCGGCCGACCTGTCGATCTGCTTCGATGTCCGGAAACTGGTTCAAGAGAAGAAGATCGCTCACCAAAAAGAAAGACACAAGCGAAGCAACGAATGCCGTCATCGAATATTCACCGGTCAGGACAAAATGTGTACCCATGACCATCAGAAGCCCAAAACCCAATCCAGGGGCGATCAGGCATAAGAGGGGTTGGCGTGTCAACTAGACAGTGTAGGCCAGGATAACGACAACGCCCAAGAACCCGATGGGGAGCAATGCCGGACCCCTGATGATCAGGAAATAAATGCCCACCAGAACGGTGATACCCAGCGAGCCCAATCCCGTCACCAGGGCATATCGTGCGGCTTCGGGCGCCGATGGCAGGGTTCCGCTTCCCCCGCTGAAGGGCGTCTTTTCCGTATGAAAGTCCAAAGAACTTCTAAAGTCGAAGTATTCGTTCAACGCATTGACACTGATATGAGCGGCGATCGCGCCCAACAAGGCAAGAGCGAAATACACGGGATGGACTCGCCCCCTCTCCCATAAAGCGGTCCCATAAACCAGGACAACGCAGGCAGGTGCGAGGACTAGAAAGGGAATGCGCATAGGGCCTAAAAGCACTTTTATCCGTAGCATTAAATACTCTTTTTGTCACCGGTGGAAAATGGCCGTCAAGAAATGATGGGGCAAATCGGACCGCTCAATCGAGTCGAATGAGCGAGGGGAGGGATATTTCGCTGAGCGAATGTCCTCGATTGCCCACTGATAAGGTAGAAACCTATTCTATCCAATCTTGGGGTATTGTCAAAAGTTTTGGATCAGTTTTGGATCAGCCTGTCATTTGCAATTCAAAAGTTAATTTTAGTCGTAGATTCAACGCTCACATGCAACTCACAAGCTGATTGAAGAGAAACCTTCGCTCCTAGGCTCAGGTTTCTTTCGGCACCATCCAGTCCCTTTGCCTTAACTTCAATGGTGTCTATTTTCGAGGTCTCTCTCAAGATTTTATGTACGTGAATGAAGGCAGGTATGTACGTAACGGTCAGGCTGGCTTCAAATCTAGGACAGGTGTGCCATGAATGGCATCCAATCCCCGCACACGCAGTACGTTACCCTCAATTGCAAGCAGATCGACCTCGCTGACGCCTATCGCGTTAGGTCGGTTGGGGCTGCGTAGGGCAAAAACTCCTCGCCGAGAGCGGCTCTCGTCACCTCGGGGATGCTGTAATAGATTGAAACCCCGAGCAAGATGAAAATCAAAAAGAACCAATACTTTCTGCCCCGGTTCTAGACCCTTCAAACCTTCAGCCAGGGTTGGATCGAGAGCTATTCGGGACTCTGCAGAGCGAATCTTGTCAGGGGCCGCTGGCTCATCAAATTCATTTTCAACGTGACCGATCGCCGTGTAGGTAATGGACTTTTCTCTTCTTGCAGGAATCGGACAGGCATTGGAGAATGCTGCGACCATTACCACATCACCCAGCTCAGAAAGGTGATGGAAGGTGTCTTGTAGGGCAGCGAATATGACCACATCGTCGCCGGCGACCAGAGTACTCATAGTGCCCGGTTCAATGTTCAAGTCGTATGATTGCAAGATCTGAACAGCTTCGTCAATTGCCCGTGATAAGGATGCTTGGCGCAATGGATATAGGCTAACCTGTGCTGTTGTACTTGTCATTTCCTTCCTCAACTTTCAGTTAATGGCGCATCAACCTCTCCGAACTAGTAACCACAACTTAGTAGATACATTCTCAACATAGGAGCTTTTTTTCTCATTGCTTTCGGCCAAACAGGGAAGCATAAGCGACCTTTTTCTCGTGTGGCGTTAAGGATTCGAAGGTGTGTGCACCAATTTCTACTGCCGTGCTTACAATAGTCTCACTGCCATGCCGATGAACCCACCCCACGGCAATGGGAGCGCCCCCGGCCAGAGCGGCCACAAAGTTGTTTGCCAGATAACTCTTAACTCTCTCACACCGGCAGCCCCATGCACTTGGTGTATCAACTCGTGTGGGCTAAAGAAGCGTCCTTGGCTCCATACCGGCCCCCCTTCGTCTCTCAGGCGTTGCCCTAACCTGCTCTGGCGATTCAGCACGCCTAAGATCAAGCCGTTGCGCGCAACACGGAGTACCTCGATCAGGGCGAGCCGAGGATCGACTGTGAACTCCAGGGTGGTGATCATCGCCACCAAGTCAAATGAGTCCGTCCCAAAGGGCAGCGCTACGGTGTTCCCGCGAACATACGGATGATCCCTCGTTCGAATTGCTTCTCGTAGCATTGCCGCTGAGAGATCCAGCCCTATGACCTCCAACCCCAAGTTCGCTAACCAGCGGGTGAAGTGTCCAGTACCACAACCAACCTCCAGAGCGCTCTTTGCTTTGGGGAACGCGGCCAGTAGGCGTTTCAACAGCGCCTTTTCAAGCAGGTCGGCCCGCCGACCTGCTGTACTGTACCAATTCTCATAACCCTCCACAACGGAAGGATCCTCAAAGGGGTTAAAGTATGACGGATCGAGTTTTAGCAACGATCACCTGCCCAACCCAGACCTGGATGAAATTCTCGCCATATTCTTATATGAACATCTTGATTGCCTGATCACCAGTGCAGTGGCATAGGTGTAGTGGCCGAAAAAGGACATCCGTTCAAGAAAATGTGCTAGGACGCACAATGAGCGATACAATCACGGTCTTGAATTCCTATCAGGAAAGGCAAACTGTGATTTTCCCGTATCCCAAAAACCTCGAATGAATCCTTCGCTCATGTTTCCTCCTATGGCTTCCTGAATCAAGTATACAATTATGTAACGGCTTAATCATCACAAGGACTTGCACCCTTGCTGGCAGATTCGATCCAACCATTAAAGGAGAAGTACCTGTTCTTGAAACCCACAAAACTTTGGTCCTGCATGTGAGGGATTCTAATCAGACAGGAGTATTCGAGTCGCCTTTCCTAGGTTCATGAGCGGTGCAGTTTGGGTGCAGTTTACACACTAGCCCATGGAAAGTACAGACAGCCTGGACAATCAGCCCTCTATTTCATGCGGGTTTGTAGAAACTATGCAACAATCTGTTTGCCATGGACGCTATGGAAGACCGTATAGAATCACTTACCCAGAAGAGGTCGCAGGTTCCCCAAGAGAGCATTGGGACAGGCGGGTCCTGTTCCGCCCACTCTTTGAGGGGCAGCCCTCACGGTGTAACCTGAAGGTCCTTGGTTCCCACGGTTCGCTCTGGCGAATCCAAGCCCCGCTACCTAAGCACTAAACTGGATTGTCAAGCTCCCTGATCCGGCTTGCCCGAGACTCGAAGTACCCACCTCGAATCCTGCGGTGGGTACTTTTCTAAGTTGAAAATACTCTTTCTATGAAGTGAGACTCGGTCTTTTGTTACCAAACCTCCTTAACCCGCTGATGGGCAATCTGTCTACTGGGGAGTAGGAGTCATATTTTAATTGCACTTGGGCGTTAGTTAAGCTCAAGTAGCGCCTAGTGACTTCCAGGGATTAGTGCCCCAGGATCCTCTGCAACGTCATCACGTCACCACCATTCATAAGATACTTTACCCCGAAAGTATGCCTGAAAAGGTGTGCATGGAGTCGATCAAAGCCGCTCGATTTCTTCAGTCTTTGCAAAACGGATGAGAGTTATCCCCTGGTCATCGGCATTCCGTCCATAGATCAAAAGAGCTGATTGTACTCGGGAATCATGGGGGAGGGTCGATGCAGGTGTATGTATTGGAGAAATGCTTTCCCTGTACGGCTGCCGAA
>Ga0307421_1001443_pt1 | contig 14352 bp, 12 predicted proteins | sample SalMarWE160270MG_FD_202163 | JGI IMG/M metagenome (GOLD analysis project Ga0307421, IMG submission 202163) | Salt marsh sediment microbial communities from the Plum Island Ecosystem LTER, Massachusetts, United States - WE1602-70 | ecosystem: Environmental > Aquatic > Marine > Intertidal zone >...
ACCATTTTATTAAAGGGCGCCAGAACATTTGAATTTGAAAAAATTGCTTCAGGACTGGAAGAAAAACTTCATCGCACAGTCCTGGAGATCGATCTGAATGCAATGATACACAACCTGAACTATTTCCAGTCATTGCTGGCTCCGCGAACAAAGATCATGGTAATGGTCAAAGCCCTGGGATACGGATCAGGAACCTTTGAAATAGCAAATGTTTTGCAGCACCAGCGCGTGGATTACCTCTCGGTTGCCTATTCCGACGAGGGTGTGGAGCTTCGTGATGCAGGCATTACCCTTCCCGTAATGGTGATGAACCCCGAGGAATCCTCCTTCGAAAGTATGATCAGGAATAATCTTGAGCCGGAAATATACAGTATGAATACGCTTAATAAATTTATACATGCACTGGAATATAACTCTGTTAAAAAATATCCGGTCCATATAAAAATTGACTCCGGCATGCATCGTCTGGGTTTTGACGAAAAGGATACGGAAGAGCTGATCAAAAGGATATGCAACCATCCCGCTATAAGTGTGAAATCGGTGTTTTCTCACCTGGCAGCAAGTGATGATCCGGCACATGATGATTTTACCCTTCAGCAAATCAGTATATTCAAACGTATATATGAAAGGATCGCCGGAATATGCAGCACAAAGCCCTTGCGCCATATTCTTAATTCAGCGGGGATTGAAAGGTTTCCGGAATTTCAGTTTGATATGGTGCGTTTGGGTATTGGCTTACATGGGATCAGTGCCGGCAAAAAAACTAAACTGCTTCCTGTAAGTACATTAAAAACTACAATATCACAGATTAAAGAGATAATGCCCGGTGAAACAGTGGGGTATAACCGCAGGGGCAAAATAAGCGAAAAGTCAGCCATTGCTGTTTTGCCCATAGGTTATGCCGACGGATTGAACAGAAAACTGGGTAATGGTGCAGGTAAGTTTTATATTAACGGTAAATTTGCACCGGTAACAGGGGATATTTGTATGGATATGTGTATGGTAAACATATCAGGTATTACGGCACAGGAAGGTGATGAAGTAATCATATTCGGGAAAAACAACCCCGTAGAAAAGATGAGTGCAGCTGTTGACACCATCCCATATGAGATATTAACCGGTGTTTCCTCACGTGTTAAACGTGTTTACTTTAAGGAATAATGTTTGGTATTACTTACTTTCAGTTGAATAAATGATCAGATCATTCCGCGAAATAAACTATAATGAACTTTATTACTGGCTGTTGATACTTTTGGCAGCAAGCCTGCCTCTTTCTCCTTTTATCACCTCCCTTTCCCAGTTCATGCTGGGGGCGGTATGGCTGCTGGAAGGAAAATACAGGACCAAAATCAACCGGTTGATCCGGCAAAAGGAACTGATAATATTCCTGGGTATATACCTGGTACATGTTGCCGGCATGATCTATTCCTCGGACCTGTCGTATGGTTTTCACGACCTGAAGATCAAGATCCCCCTTTTTATTCTTCCTTTTATTATCGGTACTATTGATCCTTTAAACAGTGAAAAAGTAAACAGGATACTGTACTTTTTTGTCGCTTCCGTGATAGTAGCTACTTTTATAAGCTTTGCCTACTATTTGGGGTTTGGAGGTTTTGAATATACGGATATCCGCGAAATATCAATTATCATATCTCATATCCGTTTTTCACTGCAGATAGCTTTCTCCATTATCATAATACTCTATATACTGGTAAAAAAACACCGGATACTCAATATCCCCGGCATTACCTTACTTTGTTTGTCTGTTGCATGGTTATTCCTTTTCCTGATGCTTTTCCAGGTAATGACCGGCATCGTGGTTTTCTATCTTTCCCTTATCCTGTTCCTGATCCGAATGTCGGTATATCTCAGAAAAAGGTATTTTACAATCGCGGGTGCAGCAATATCTGTCCTCATTGTTTTCCATCTGGCACACCTGATCATAATAACTGCAGATCAGTTTTATCATATTGAAAAGGTTGATCGTGAAACAATTGAACAGTATACATCAAAAGGGAACAGGTATAAACACAACTTTAAAAATAAAAGGCTGGAAAACGGTAATTACGTGTGGTTATATGTATGCGAAAAAGAATTGAGTGAAGCCTGGAATAAACGCGGCAAAATAGATTTTCACGGGAAAGACAAAAAAAACCAAAACCTCAAATATACCCTTATCCGTTATATGACTTCCAAAGGGTTAAAAAAAGATGCCGAAGGAATATGGAAGTTAACAGATGAAGATATAAAAAATGTTGAAGCAGGACATACCAATTATAAATACACGGGTAAGTTCGGAATAAGGAAACGAATATATCAGACACTATGGGAAATTGACAATTACCGTAAGGGTGGAAATCCCTCGTTCAGCAGTGTTGTCCAGCGTTACGTGTACCTTAAGGCTGCACTGAACATTATACGTAATAACTTCTGGATCGGAACAGGTACGGGTGATGTAGACAGGACTTACCAGGAATATTATGAAAGATCGGGATCACCCCTTGAAAAAACAACCAGACTGAGAGCCCACAATCAGTACATTACTGTTTTTGTCACTTTCGGTATAACCGGCTTTACCCTTTTTATTTTTATGCTTCTCTACCCTGTTATTAAAAGAAGAAAACAACTTGGTTTTATATTTTATATTTTCTTTTTTATTGTTTGCCTTTCAATGCTTAACGAGGATACATTTGAAACCCAGGCAGGAATTACTTTCTTTGCTTTTTTCTATAGCTTGTTTGTTTTCGGACAAGGCAGATATGCAAAATCTCAGGGAAAAAACGATTTATAAATTTACAAAAACGGTAATAACCAGCATTTTACCTGCATTATCGGCTTTACCGGCCCAAAGGTTCATAATAATAAATGAAAATTATGTAATATGTTGAAAAACATGAATAATACAGGTTATTTTATTTTAATATTGTTTACTTAACTGATCCTATTGTAATGACACCAATCTCAGTTGTTATATTAACCCTGAACGAAGAAAAAAACATCCAACGATGTCTTGATTCCGTGCTTGACACGGGAGATGATATTCTTGTCGTTGATTCTTATTCCACCGATAAAACCAAAATGATCTGCAGCCGCTATCCTGTAAGATTCATTGAGCATCAATTCGACGGATACATTGAGCAGAAGAACTGGGCGATCACACAAGCCAGATACCCGCATGTTCTTTCACTGGATGCTGATGAAGCATTATCCGACCGACTGAAGCTCTCTATAAAGGAGGTTAAAAAAAACTGGGAATATGATGGCTATTTTTTTAATCGCCTGACCAGTTACTGTGGCAAATGGATACGGCACACGGGCTGGTACCCCGACCGCAAACTAAGGCTTTGGGACAGCAGAAAAGGAAGATGGGAAGGTATTAATCCTCATGATAGATATGTTATGGGGAAAGGCAGTACACAACATCACCTTAAGGGTGACCTGTTGCATTTTTCATATCATTCGATCGATGAACATATCAGTCAGATCAATAACTTTTCAACTATAGGGGCACATGCAGCAATAAAAAAGGGAAAACGATCCAATCTGTGTAAGGTCATATTAAAACCTGTATGGAAATTCATCCGCCATTATATAATGAAACTGGGGTTTCTTGACGGGTATTACGGCTTTGTAATATCTGTGATCTCTTCCCACTATTCTTTCCTGAAATATGTGAAGATGAAGGAACTGGGAAGACACTGAACAGCAGTAAGCATTTGGCTAAACTGTTTTTATAAATAAGCCATCAATGACACGAATCTGTTTTGTCAATACAAATAAAGCATGGGGAGGCGGTGAACGCTGGCATTTCGATATGGCAGTCCGGCTAAAAAGGCGGGATTTCGATATCAGGGTATTGGCATATAAAGACGGTGATCTGTATTCCCGCATCCAGGAAGAACAGATGAATCTTCAGGGCCTGCGTCCCGGGAACCTGAGCTTCCTTAATCCCCTGGTATTAATCCGCCTTTATCGTTTTTTTAAAAAAACCGATCCTGATGTGGTGATCCTAAACCTGCCCGGGGATCTGAAAATGGCTGCTCCTATGGCAAAACTCGCGAAAATAAAAAAGATCATCTATCGCAGAGGCAGTGCCATACCCATAAGAAACTCCCTGTTAAACCGCGTACTTTTCAAAAATTGCATCACTGGTATCATTGCCAATTCCGAAATGACGAAAAAAACCATACTTGAAAACAATCCCATGCTTTTTCCGGCTGACCGGATAAAAGTTATATACAACGGCATAGATACTGGCATATTTCAACAAAATACCGAACCATCAGGCTACACCGGCAAAAACGATGAACTGGTGATAGGCAACCTGGGGCGCATGGTTAAACAAAAAGCACAGGATCACCTTGTGGATATTGCGGTAAGATTGAAAAAACAGGAAATACCATTCCGTATAATCCTCGGGGGCGACGGCCCCCTGCGCGGTACCCTGGAAAATAAAATCAGGAATGCCGGTCTACAGCAATTTTTTACTTTCACCGGATTTGTAAATGATGTCAATGGTTTTATGCAGATGATCGATATTTTTGCCCTTCCCTCACTATGGGAAGGATTCGGATATGTGCTCGTTGAAGCTATGGCTTGCGGCAGGCCCGTTATCGCGTACAACCACAGTAGTAACCCGGAAATAATAATTCACGAAAAGACCGGATTCCTCGTTGAACCGGGGAATACGCGGGAATTCTCAGACCGTATCATTCACTTCGCTTACCACCCCGAAAAACTTAAGATAATGGGGAGAAATGCACATACACACGCGGAACAAAACTTCACACTGGAAAGGTCGGTTGAAAAACTAATTGGGGTTATTAAATAACGAATTAAAGTTTGTCTATAAACTCATAGTGTTTGTTTAAAATATTCGAGTTCAAGGCGCGTGAACCGAACGAAGTGAGCAGCAACGCGGATATCGGACATTATGGACAAACACTAAAACATAACACCAGCTCTCAATGCAAGAACCCCCGAAGTGATCTGATTACTGTCTGTTGTTACATCAAGAAATCCGTTGGTATATATTAACCCTAACATGAGCGATGTATGCTGTCCTATCCCGTATTCCAATCCCCCACCAAAATGATAACCCATATTAAAAAGCTTTATGCTTTCTGTAATATTATCATTTTCAATATCAAGTGCATTTGCATCTGCTTTTGCTTTTAACCTGATCTGACCCGTAAGGCCGGCATGTGCAAAATACGTAAAATAGCCGATCTCATTTGTTTTTAGTTTCAGCCCAACCGGAATGGTAAGGTATCTCAACTTATAATCCACGGTTGTTCCCGCTGGTAACGTCTTCTCCTCATCATAAACATCCAGAACGATCTCCTCATCATATAAAACGCTTCCTCCCTGTGTACCTATCGAGATGCCCGTGCTGAAAGCATAATTATCTGCAAAATATGAATTTAATATAAGGCCGCCGCTTACTCCCATTGCCGCACCTTCCCTTTCTACTCCCTGGGCATCCGGGAACATCCATGTCATTTGGGGATCAACAAATAATCCTATTCTTATATTCTGTCCATATAAAGGCATTGACAGCAGGAAGACAATAATAAAAATACCAGGATTTTTCATAATTTTCATAATATTTGTGTATTAAGTGTTCATCCTTAAAATCAAATAACTGTTTCGGAGCGCCTGTCAACTGCAGGAATATACACTATTTTCTTTGTTTCAAAAAATGATTCCTCAAAAATATCTTCAATAGGGAATATCTTTATTTCCTTATTTTTGATGCTTTCCTTTTCTTTTTGAAAGTCTCCCCCTTTCAGATAAATAATGCCATTACTAATATCATTCTCCTGCCCGGGACGAATCTTTCCCTGCACCATTTTAACAAATTTAGGTAAATTCGTAACACCACGTGCAATAATAAAGTCAAATTTATCATATAAATCTTCTGCACGGCTCTTAACAGCTTCGCAATTTTGCAGGTCCAATTCGCTGATAACAGCCTGCACTGCCATGATCTTTTTCCCAATGCTATCGATAAGCCGGAATTTCGCCATGGGGTACAAAATTGCAAGAGGAATGCCGGGAAACCCGCCCCCCGTACCAACATCCAGTATGTATGTGCCTTTGATAAAACCGGTTAGTCTGGCAATCGACAAAGAATGTAAAACATGACGGAGGTAAAAATGATCGATATCCCGACGTGATATCAAATTGATTTTTGCATTCCACCGCCTGTATATTTCTTCAAGGCAGGCAAAACGTTTATGTTGTTCACTGGTTATATCAGGAAAATATTTTTCAATAAGATGAATTTCAAACATCAAATTTTCGAGGTGGAATGTTTCAGTATATTAAAGAGTAATTCACGCGCCCTGAAAAGCTGTGCCTTAACCGTTCCTATAGGTAATTCAAGCTCTTCTGCAATTTCTTCGTATGAAAATTCCCTGAAATACCGCAATTCGATCAGCTTCCTGTAACGTGGTTTAAGTTTCGCCACTACATCACGCATCATTTTTGCTTTCTGCTGGGTGATAAGATGTTCTTCGGGATCAAGTGTTGATGCCGGTATGGAATGTGAAGCTGCCTTTTCATGCTCCTCATCCTGATAATCGAGAGATATGTGGTTGGCCTTTTTCTTTCTGATGAAATCTATACAATTATTCGTGGCGATCTTAAACAACCATGTGCTAAAAGCATAATTAGGGGCATACTGGTTAATATTCTTGAAAGCCTTGCCAAATGCCTCAATTGTCAAATCCTCTGCATCGCTGGGATTATTTACCATTTTTAACAACATAAAATAAATAGCATCCCTGTAACGTCCTAGTAATTCGGCATATGCCTGTTGATCGCCCTTTGCTGCCCTCTGTACCAGGAGAAAATCGCGTTGCGCTTTCTCCGAAAGATTGTTAGTATTTACTTCCATTTATTATTTCTTCGTCTGAACAGGATTGAACTGTAAATAATAAAATTAATAATTAAGGCAATAAAATCATAAATAAGCGAAGTTAGTAATAAATACTTCTCATTCAAATGCCTCATTGATTTTTTAATGAACAACAATTGTACTATTACGCGAAATCCGAATGCAGCTAAAATAATATATTTAAAATGACCTGCTAAAAGAAGATAAAGAAAACCTGCATAATAAAAAAAACGGCTTGTCCATTCCAGTCCAAGCAAAAATTTATGTTTCCGCTTATAATACCTGGAGGTGGTAAAATGCCTGCTTTTCTGGAATATAAAATCCCGCCATCGTGATTTTGGTATGCTGCGCGTAAAGCTGTCCTTTGAAAGAGCAATAGCAGTATTTTTTGTATTTGCCGTTTCATTGACAAACAGGTCATCATCACCTGAAATTAGATGGTAATGCCTTGTAAAGCCCTTGTTTTTAATAAACAGCTCCTTCCTGTATGCAAGGTTCCTGCCCACTCCCATGTAAGGCATACCTATAAGCGCATATCCGAAATACTGCATAGCGATCATCATAGCATCATACCGGATATAATTGTTCAGAAATGTGGGTTCATAAAAATAGCCCCCGTATCCGAGCACAATATCTTTATCCACTGCAAAATTACTGTACATTCTCCTGAGCCAGTTTTTACTGACAGGGACACAATCAGCATCGGTAAAAATAAGTATCTCATTACGTGCCGCCTTGACGCCAATAGTCTGAGCCAGCTTTTTCCCGTGGGTGAATTTTTGTTCTGGGGGAATAGAACTTGTTTTTAAGTGTGGGTATTTTTTTAAAAAGCTTGCAATCACTTCGTCTGTCCGGTCAGTGGATGAGTCATTAACTACAATGACTTCATATTCGGGATAATTCTGTTCCAGTATGGCTGGCAAATGTTTTTCAAGGTTTTCTGCCTCGTTTCGGGCACATATAATAACAGATACCGGTTTTTTGGCCCCTGACCGCCTATGTCTGGGATAAAAAAACACCCTGCTGTAAATACCGGTATAATAAAAAAGCTGTATAAGCCACATCAGGGCAAATACGCCGAGTACAATATAATTGAAAAACCCTATAATATCTGATATCGTCACCTGTATAGCTTTTGCCGGATTTGCTGGTACGGATTTGTAATCCGTGCCTGTATTATTTTGTTACGGCCAATTAAACGTTTTGCCAACTCAAATCAAAAAATCACTTTTCTGAAAATTTATTTCCAAAGTAAATGAAAAATTGACAATTTTTTTAGCTATCCTGCATTATTCACCCGTCAGGTTCAGGGTAAATGCAAAGCCTCGTAAGCTATATTTTTTTTCAACATATTACATAATTCTCATTTATTTTTATAATCTGTATTATTCATGTGTCAGGTTTGAGGCAGACTTTATTTTTTTAAACGAAGAGTTTATATCTTTGCCGCTTAGTAATAAAAGAAATGCATTTCACAATAACAGCCATTGATAAAGGATCAAATGCCAGGAACGGCCTGCTTGAAACCAGCCGAGGCACCTTAAAAACACCTGTCTTCATGCCGGTTGGTACAGCCGGTTCAGTGAAAGCCGTCCATCAGAGAGAACTGGCAGATGATATTAAAGCGCAGATTATTTTAGGAAACACCTATCATCTTTATTTAAGGCCCGGGATTAATGTTATTGAAAAAGCCGGCGGATTGCATAATTTTATAAACTGGGAAAAGCCTGTTCTCACCGATAGTGGTGGTTATCAGGTTTTTTCACTTACTGCAAACCGGAAATTAAAAGAAGATGGCGCACATTTTCAATCCCATATTGACGGGTCAAAACATCTTTTCACACCTGAAAATATAGTCGATATTCAACGAAAGATCGGCGCTGATATTGTCATGGCTTTTGATGAGTGCACCCCCTACCCCCGCGACTATAAAGATGCGAGGAAATCGATGGAACTCACTCACCGCTGGCTGGCCCGCGGTATCAGGCAATTTGATAATTCCGTGCCGCTTTACGGTCATGAGCAGAACTTTTTCCCTATCGTTCAGGGAAGCGTATATAAAGACCTGCGACGGGAATCTGCTGAAGTTATTGCTTCATTCAATATGAACGGTAATGCTATCGGCGGATTGTCGGTAGGAGAACCTGCCGGAGTAATGTATGAGATGATTGAAGAGATCTCCCCCGTTCTGCCTGAGAACAAACCCCGGTATCTTATGGGCGTTGGTATGCCTGATAATATCCTCGAGGCTGTTGCCCGGGGGATAGATATGTTCGATTGTGTGATCCCAACCCGCAACGGACGTAATGGTATGTTGTTTACACGGGAGGGCATCATCAATATAAAAAACAAAAAATGGCAATACGACTTTTCACCGGTGGATGAAAACGGAACAACTTTTGCTGATCAACAATATTCAAAGGCATATTTACGTCATTTATTTGTTTCGGGCGAGATATTAGGCGCCCAGATCGCCAGTATTCATAATTTAGGTTTTTATATGCGGCTTCTCGAACAGGCACGCGAAAAGATCAGCGAGGGAAATTTCGGACACTGGAAAAATGATATGGTGAAAAAAATCAGTACACGATTATGAAGTTTTTGCGACTAAAAACACTGGATATTTATATCATTAAGAAATTCCTGGGGACTTTCTTCTTTGCCATTCTGCTGATAGTAAGTATTGCTGTTATTTTCGACTTTTCGGAAAAGATCGATGAATTTATGGAGAACAATGCACCTCTGAATGCCGTTATATTTGATTATTATCTCAACTTCATCCCGTATTTCGCGATACTATTCAGTCCCCTGTTCACCTTTATTGCTGTAATATTTTTCACATCCCGTATGGCATATAATACAGAGATCATTTCAATTCTGAGCAGCGGGATAAGCTTCAGGCGCTTATTATTGCCTTATTTTATTTCGGCCCTTATCATTACCATTTTTTCATTTTCCCTGAGCAACTATGTTATACCAAAAGCAAACCAGGAAAGGTTTATTTTCGAAGAAATGTATTATCATAAAAACCCGAACACATTTAAAGGCAGGAATGTACATAAACAGATCGAACCCGGGATCTTTGTCTACCTGGAAACCTACAATACCTTTAATGATTTCGGAAGGAAATTCTCCATCGAGAAAATTGAGGATGGCAAACTTGTATCAAAACTTATGTCTGACGATATACGTTGGGACAGTACAATAAACAAATGGACCATCCGTAACTACTATATCCGTGAATATAATGAAAGCGGGAACCAGGCAATCACAACCGGAACAAAGCTGGACACCACGCTGAATATGCATCCTGAAGAATTCAGCCGGCGTGACAATGCCAAAGAAGCAATGAACCTGAAACAACTGAACGATTTTATTGATAATCAAAGATTACAGGGGTCAGGCCGGGTTACCGACCTACTTGTTGAAAAATACCGGCGTTTCGCTTTTCCTTTCTCCACATTTATCCTTACCCTGATTGGAATTTCCGTTTCATCACGCAAAGTAAAAGGGGGTATCGGCATGCACATAGGTATCGGCCTGGCTTTAAGTTTCAGCTATATTCTGTTTATGCAGTTTTCTTCACAATTTGCCATTGGCGGTTCCATCCCTCCCCTGATTGCCGTATGGATCCCTAACGTGTTATTTGCAATAATTGCCATATACCTCTACAGGCTGGCTCCCAAGTAATATTTCCCTCAAACCTGACTTATATATTTTTTTAATTTGCAGGTATTTTGTAATGTTGTATTCCTGTTTATTATCTGCCTGACAACTTAATTGCTTACTCTGATATATCAGCAATATAATAAAACATGCACAAGGTAATTTCTGTTGATTATGATACCATTATAATGCGTGATTAAAAAAAACCATATGAGAACGAAACGCTTACATTCGTCCTCAAATTTTTAATTAATTATTTAATTTTAAATGAATGAAACGAAAAATACGGGAGTTACAGAAAAGGCGTGAACAGGTACAGATGGGTGGTGGCGAAAAAGCCATTGAGAAACAAATGGCACTGGGAAAAATGACTGCCCGTGAAAGGATCAGAACCCTGCTTGATGAAGATTCTTTCCAGGAATACGACCTGTTTGTAGAACATGAAGCACGCGACTTCAATATGGAAAAAAAGGTGCTGCACGGGGACGGCGTGATCATAGGTACGGGGACCGTCTATGGCCAGCCGGTATGCATATTCGCCCAGGATTTTACAGTCGCGGGAGGCTCGCTGGGTGCTATGCACGCCAGAAAAATAACAAAGATAATGGATCATGCCCTGAAAATGCGTGTTCCTCTTATAGGTATTAATGATTCGGGTGGTGCAAGAATTCAGGAAGGTGTTAGTTCACTTGCCGGGTACGGGGAGATCTTCTTCAGGAATACTCTGTCATCCGGGGTTATCCCTCAAATATCGGTAATTTTGGGGCCTTGCGCCGGTGGTGCTGTCTATTCACCCGCTCTTACCGATTTTGTTTTTGTAGTGGATAATATTTCCAAGATGTTTATTACCGGACCCGGTGTAATAAAAACCGTGCTGGGTGAAGAGATCTCAATGGAAGACCTCGGGGGGGCCAGGGTGCATAGTGAGATAACGGGTAATGCCCATTTTTATGCCGGGAGTGAGAAAGAATGTTTTGACCAGATCAAAAAGCTTCTGACCTTCATTCCCTGGAGCAATGACCAGCGTTCACGTCATCATGAAATGAAAAACCCGAAAGCAAAATATAAAATTGATGAAATAGTGCCCGACAATCCCAAACAGCCTTATGATGTGCGGGATGTAATCAGGGCTATTGTTGACGACTCGAACTTCCTTGAAATACAGGAACTCTGGGCTGCCAACATGGTTATCGGGTTTGGCCGCATGAACGGGGAGACATGCGGGTTTGTCTGCAACCAGCCCATGGTGCTGGCCGGAGTCCTCGATGTGGATTCAAGTGACAAGGCAGCACGTTTTATCCGCTATTGCGATTCGTTCAATATACCTATCATCACACTGGTCGACTTGCCCGGTTACCTGCCCGGTGTTGACCAGGAACATGCAGGGGTGATCCGTCACGGGGCAAAAGTGCTTTATGCATATAGCGAAGCGACAGTCGCTAAGCTTACCGTTATACTAAGAAAAGCTTATGGCGGCGGTTATATTGCCATGGGGTCAAGGCATCTGAGGGCTGATTTTGTATTTGCCTGGCCCGGTGCGGAAATCGCGGTCATGGGGCCTGAAGGAGCAGCCAATATCATCTTTCGCAAGGAGATCATGGAATCTGAAGACCCCGAAAAAACAAGGAAACAAATGGTGCAGGAGTATAAACAAAAATTTGCCAACCCTTATGTGGCAGCTGCTAAAGGATTTGTCGATTCGGTGATCGAACCCACTGAAACACGTAAGCTTTTACTTCATGCTATCGAGGTGGCAAAGTCAAAACATATAAGCGGGCCGAAAAAAAAGCACGGCATACCTCCGTTTTAAACTTTCTGACACAATATAATTGGTGATATATCCTACTTGTTATGATAAAAAAAAGTGGTTTCAGAATGTATCCGAAAAAGATTCAAAAGCCCAAAGCACCCGCGAAAAAAACAGATGAACACCAGGAAAAAAAAGTCCGTTATAAATCATTGATTATTAACGGTGCCAGGTATCGCACTATGCTGACCAGGAAATTCAAAAACCGTAAAAACTGGGCTGAATCTGATGAAAAGAAAATTATCTCTTTTATCCCGGGAACTATTATTAAAGTATTTTCCAAAGCGGAACAGAAGGTGCATGAAGGGGATAAAATGATGATACTGGAGGCTATGAAAATGCAAAATACAATTTATCATCCCCACAACGCGAAAATAAAAGCCATATACGTTAATGAAGGGGACAAGATCCCTAAAAATTTCCTGATATTAGAGTATTATTAAACGTGATTATTACTACTAACCTTATTCAGGGCCTGCTGAAAAACACGTGATGAATTGTTATTCTATACAATACGACAACTTATTGTTTGTAAAGTGCAAGGTTTTTGACGCATATTGATAAAATCCTTTGCATTTATTATAAATTATATTTCGTTAGTCTGTAGCACATCATCTACCGCGTTGACTGCAGCTCGCAGTATTCTTATACGGCTTCGCTTTGCCGCCTTGTATCTGATGCACTACAGACTTTTTCAGCAAACCCTATTTACCGGCTTATACTCCTAACCTTATTTACCGGCTGCGCCGGGCTGATGATTCGGATTTAGGCGCTTTGAACCTGACCCCGGGCTGAAGGTTCGGATTTAGGTACTTTGAACCTGTCCCGGACGAGAGTCCTGAATACAGGCTTAAGCTACAATGATATTTTCCAGTACGAAAAGTCTTTGAAATAATCCATTCCTTTACCAGGCGGCTCATCAAAAATACCGAACACCGATGAACCGCTTCCTGACATTGAAGCATATACCGCCCCTGACTGATATAACTGCTTTTTTATTTCAGCAATCCGCGGATGCATACTGAAAACAGGCTTTTCAAAATCATTTGTTATCAGTCCCGCCCATTCTTCCGGCGGACGCAGTATTGCCTCCCTCAGTGAAACGGGAGCCTCCTTCGCGACAATACCTGAATAGGCCTCTGCCGTACTTACGCTAATATTTGGATAAACCAGCACAAGTGTATATCCTGCCAGTGAAAGGACGGTCTCTTCCAGTATATCACCTCTGCCCGTTGCAAAGGAAGGCTTGTTATTAATAAAGAACGCGCAATCACTTCCAAGCCTGGATGCATACTCGGTAAGGCGGCTACCGGAGATCCCCAGGTCAAAGTATTCGTTCAGGGCACGTAACATAAAAGCCGCATCAGATGACCCCCCTCCCAAACCTGCTCCTATGGGAATACACTTGTGTAAATGAACGGCAATGCCGGGAAGCTTATGCTCACGGTTTAAAATCTGCCAGGCCCTGATACAAAGATTATCCCCTGAATCATCAACAGGAATGCCTGAGACCTGTAATTTAGTACCTGTACTTTCACCCGTTTCAATAAACTCAAGTGCATCAACCGACGATACGGGATAAAAAACAGTTTCTATATTGTGAAAACCATCCTCCCTCTTTCCTGTAATGTATAAGCCTATATTTATTTTTGCATTTGGGAAAACAAGCATATGATTACCGGTTTATAAAAATACTGCTATTAATTAGTGTCTGTCCATAATGTCCGATATCCGCGTTGCTGCTCACATTTTAAATCCTCGAATACTTTAGTATACCGCGGTTTAAAATGTTTTTCACAACGATAATAATTTTTAAAGGTGTTCAAGAGCTCACTTTTATAATAAGTTCTTTAACTCACTTTTATAATAAGTTCTTTAACTCATTTAAAAGTGTTCCAAAACTCACTTTTAAATGAGTTAAAGAACTCACTTCGTTCGGTTCACGCGCCTTGATCTCGAACATTCTGAACAAACACTG
>Ga0307421_1001446_pt1 | contig 14348 bp, 9 predicted proteins | sample SalMarWE160270MG_FD_202163 | JGI IMG/M metagenome (GOLD analysis project Ga0307421, IMG submission 202163) | Salt marsh sediment microbial communities from the Plum Island Ecosystem LTER, Massachusetts, United States - WE1602-70 | ecosystem: Environmental > Aquatic > Marine > Intertidal zone >...
TAATTTAATAAGGTGCTCGGTGAACCCTCATCCCTGCATAATAAGTTCTTAGTAAATATTCATGTCCTATTGTCTTTGTATTATTTAAATTAAATTCCTTAAGGATGAGGGTTTCATTCAAATATATCTTAATTAAGTTATTAGTAATTAATTTGTTATTTCGTTTAATCAAAGTTGGTGGTATATGTTACCTCGCAATTTAATAATTTAATAAGGTGCTCGGTGAACCCTCATCCCTGCATAATAAGTTCTTAGTAAATATTCATGTCCTATTGTCTTTGTATTATTTAAATTAAATTCCTTAAGGATGAGGGTTTCATATGAAAATTAATAACGGGTAATTTTCCCGTAGCTGATTATAATCAATTACCTTCCAACCTGCATAATTCATTTTTATTAACCTTTAGCCCGGCGAAGACAATAATACAGGCTATCTCATAGCCGACTTTATTATTTTAAGAGTTAGTCAGAATTTAATTACTTTTAAGCATCAAATCCGGAAAATACACTTTAGTACCTGAAATGGATTCAAAAGAAAAAAAAAGAGTATTCTTAAGCATGGTTTTTCCTTTGTTATTCCTCGGATTAATGTGGGCTGTCAAAGCTACCGAGTCAGTGTTGCAAGCGGATCTCACATTTCTTGGAATATACCCCCTTCATATCAAAGGACTGCCAGGTATTATTTCTGCCCCACTGGTACATGGCAACCTAAGGCATTTATTTAACAACTCCATTCCGGCATTTTTACTTACCTGGGGACTGTTTTATTTCTATCATAAGATTGCTTTACGGGTCTTTTCCCTTATATGGCTTATGTCCGGACTATGGATATGGTTCGGCGCACGTGAAGCATATCATATCGGAGCCAGCGGGATCATTTACGGTTTAGGGGCATTTTTGTTTTTCAGCGGAATTTTCAGAAAGAATATACACCTTACAGCCATTTCCCTGCTGGTCATTTTTCTATACGGCAGCATGGTTTGGGGCATTTTTCCTTACAAAACAGGGGTTTCATGGGAATCCCACCTGTATGGAGCCCTCGCGGGATTGATCCTTGCTTCTTATTACCGTAAACAAGGCCCCCCTCCAACAATAAATACATTACCTGAAGAAGAAGATGATGATGATATATCTTTTGATGAATACGACGCCGGGGACGAGGTGTCTGAATCTGAATTCAGACCGCGCAAACAAAAGAAATCATTAAAAGAAATAATAACAGGATTCTTCAGGGACCCGTTTGAGCCGGAGGAGGAAGAGGAGGAAGAAGAGAGTGAACAGTGAACAGTGAACAGTATAGTGTTTGGATACCGGTGCCATAGAATGAAATGGGGTGGGATGGTATTAGGTGATCGGTATTCAGTAAACGGTAAGAAAATTGAACAGTGAACAGTATTTGGTTGAGAAGTGAATTTATGTGAACATATAAAAAAATATCATTTTTTTTTATAAAAATGAATCTATTCCACGCGTTACCCGTTAAAAAAACAGTATAAACAATTTACACCCTAACGGAAAGGTTATCCCAATGGATACCATTGTTTTCTAATTTTTTAATAGCTCATAATCAATTAGTTAAAATAGCAGACAGATGAAAAAATATCTTGTATTATCAATTGTAATGGTTACCGGTCTGGTAATATTACAGGCACAACCCGGTATTGACGAGAAGCATAGGGAATACATCATAAAAAACAATATCGAAAGTCAAATGCAACTGGATAAATCATTTATGAAAGGCAAGTTGCATTCGCCGGAACAAAAGACCGCATTTACCAGATATAATACAAACGGTAAAGTCATTGAAATGATCACCTACCAGTCGAAGGATACCCTGACCCTGGAAACCTATGATTATAATCATGCCGGTTTCAGAACAGAATATACCAGAAGAAAAGGCGGTGCACTGGTAATAACCTATAAGAAAAATTCGGAATATGATAAAAATGGCAATCTACTTGTAGAAAAGGGGTATAATGGCACTGAAAACTTTGTGAATAAGTTTGAATACAACGATAAAGGAAAGCTGACCGAGATCAGGTATTATCTTGAAGGCCGGCTTGATGAAAAGAGAACGTTTACTCATGAAGGAAACCATACCAGGGTGGAAATTTTCAATGCAGGAGGTAAGCTTGTATCATCTCTTATGATGATATACGATGAAGATGAAAACCTGTTGGAAGAAAGATTACTGGATAATACAGGGCAGGTAACTGAAAATAAGATTTACGAATACGACAATACCGGTTTACTGAGAAACGAGAAAAAGTATCGTGGCGATGTACAATTTTATTCTATTGATTACAGGTACAGTTCCACAGGTGATCTCACCGAAATTATAGAGGATAATCCCACTGATGAAAAGTTCATAAAAAAAAGCTATTCATATGACGGGAAAAATAATATCGCGGAGATGAAATGGCGCAGAGGACCGGAAGATGATTTTTCTACCAAAACATATAACTACAATAAAAAAGGAATATGCACTGGTGTTGTAACATATTTTCCAAGCACGGATTTCAAGGTTATTACAAAATACACATACGAATTCCGTTAAACACTAACTAGTGTCTGTCCATAAAGTCCCATTTGCCGCGTTACGCTTGTCCGAAAATTGCTCATTTACGATTAGTAAACTCCGCGTTTTCGGACCGCGCGAGCCTTGCAAATGAAACTTTATGAACAGACACATGACCAATTAAACATTTTGGCAACTTTATAGACAAACACTATGAGTTTATTGAGAAACTCTAACGATCTTTTTATGTATTAAAACATTGATGGATAAGCATATTCATTAATAAGGAATCACAAAACCCAAATTACTAAACTTTATTATTCCGTCTTTGTTATAATTTTATACATTTGGAATTATGACTTTGTGTAACCTTTCATCCATATTCTTATGCTGTTAAAAATCCATCCTGAAAATCCGTCATCAAGACAAATTAATACTGTTGTTGAAACCCTGCAAAAAGGGGGTGTGATCATCTACCCAACTGACACTGTATATGGTTTGGGGTGTGATATCTTTAATCCCAAAGCGGTGGAAAAAGTTGCAAGGATCAAGGGTGTTCACCCAGAAAAAACCAATTTTTCATTTATTTGTTACGACCTGAGCCATCTTTCCGATTTTACAAAACTGGTTGATAACAATACATTCAGATTAATGAAAAAATACCTTCCGGGGCCTTATACATTTATTCTGCATGCCAATAACCGTGTGCCCAAATTGTTTAAAAACAAAAAGCGAACGGTGGGGATACGTGTACCGGACAATAATATAGCACTTGAAATTGTGCGGGTACTTGGAAATCCTATTGTAACCACATCCATACACGATGATGATGACGTACTTGAATATACAACTGATCCTGAATTAATTCATGAAAAATACAAGTCGGTTGTTGATATTGTTATTGATGGCGGTTATGGAAATAATGTACCTTCAACAGTGATCGACTGTACCGAAGAGGTACCCGAAATCATCAGGGAAGGTATTGGCAATCTGGAATACTGATCACTTTTTCCAGAAATGGGATGAAAACAACACCAGAACGGTGAAAAGTTCCAAACGACCTATAAGCATGAGGAATGACAAAAACCATTTCCCAATGCCAGGAAAATGAGCATAATTTTCTATCGGCCCTACCACACCCAGGCCGGGTCCGATATTGCCCAGTGTAGCACCAACAGCACCCAGTGAAGATTCAAGGTCGTAACCCATCGCTGAAATCACAATAATTCCGATCATCACAAGAAAAATATACAAGGAAACAAAGGCTAGCACATTATGAACAGTCCCGGTAGGTACAGCCTGCCTGTTCATCCTTACAGGTATAACTGCATTGGGATGGATCAGTCGTTTCAGTTCCAGAATACTGTTTTTAAGTAAAAGGACTACTCTGATTATCTTAACACTTCCCCCGGTGGATCCTGCCGATCCCCCAAAAAACATAAGCAAAAATACAAATACAATTCCGATTGGCATCCATTCAATATAATTTGTAGTTGTATATCCTGTAGTGGTTAAAATTGATACGACCTGAAAAAGAGATTGACGAAAAGACTGTTCAAAAGGCTGATCAATATTAAGTGAAAGAATTAGAGTGATGAGAATAGTAAATATAACTATAAATCCTATATAAAACCGAAACTCTTCATCACGAAGAATCAATTTGAATCTCAAATGCAAAGCAAAATATGAAAGGGTGAAATTAATGCCGGCAAAGATCATAAAAATCGTTATGACATAATGTATAAAAGGTGAATCAAAATATGCAATACTGGCTTGTTTGGTAGAATACCCTCCTGTGGCCATTGTTGTGAAAGAGTGATTTAAGGCATCGAAAAAACTCATTCCGCCAAGCCATAAAAGCAGAGTCTCTGCACAGGTGAAAAAAACATAAATGCCCCATAATCTCTTTGCTGTTTCCTTAATTCGCGGATGGATCTTATCAGGTGTCGGTCCGGGCACCTCGGCAATGAATAATTGCATACCACCTATGCCCAGTATGGGCAGAATAACCAGTGAAAGCACAATAATCCCCATCCCTCCAAGCCATTGTATGAGACTTCGCCAGTACAACAAATATTTGGGTAGTGACTCAATATCGGTCAAAATGGAAGCTCCCGTAGTGGTAAATCCCGATATTGTCTCAAAAAAAGCATCAGTGAAAGATGGTATTTCCCCCGAAATAAAAAAAGGAATCGCCCCAAAACAGGAAAATAATATCCATCCCAAAGTAACAATAATATATCCTTCGCGTTTACTGAAACTTTTATCAGATCTCCGGAAAACAAGCCACAATAATGCCCCGCAAAAGAGGGTAATCATAGAGGACAAAAAAACAGGCCAGCTTGCATGTTCGGAATAAATTACCGACACAAACACCGCAGAAGCCATGAACAGACCTTCTATAAGTAAAAGCACACCTGTAATGAACCCAATGGCCTTATAGTTCAACATGCAATAAGCTTTTAATTGAAAAACTTGCCTATTTTACTAATGGCAGATGGTAAACAAAATATCATTACACGGTCATCCGGTTTGATCAATGTGTATCCATTAGCAATAAAACTCTTTTCGCCCCTTATCACACCACCCACGATGGAATCTTTCGGCAGGCCTACCTTGTTTAAAGGACCCTGTGTGATCTTTGACCCGGACTTGACAATAAACTCAAGTACTTCAGCATCGGTACCGGTAAGGCATTTAACAGAAGACACACCCTTACTTGTAGTAAACCTGAATATCCTGCTTGCCGTGATCAACTTCTTATTGATGATCGTATCAATCCCCATATTTTCAGCAAGTGATATATAATCAAGATTCTCTACCTCAGCAATTGTTTTTTTCACGCCCATGTGCCTGGCCAATAAACAGGAAAGTATGTTTGTTTCGGAATCACCTGTAACAGCAATAAAAGCATCCATTTTCTTTAATCCTTCCTCTGTCATCAGGTTCATATCCCGCCCGTCACCGTTGATAACAAGGGTATTGTTCAACAAATTGGATAACAGGTAACTCTTTTCCCTGTTAATCTCGATCAGCTTGACATTATGCTGGGTGCCCAGTTCTTTAGCAGTAAGCATTCCTATCCGGCTCCCCCCCAGTATCATAATATCCCTGATATCGAATTTTTTCTTGCCCGAATATTCTCCCATTAAATCATTAATCCCGGGTTGATTTGATACAATATATACATGATCCCCGGGTAAAAATGTATCATCTCCCCTCGGGATAATGGTTTTTCCGTTACGCGTAATAGCAACAGCACGATACTCATGTTTCTGAATTTCTTCCGAAGCCTCTTCAAGGGTTTTGTTGATCATTGGAGCATCTTCTTCAAGCTTAATGGTAAACATATTCAGCATTCCGCCCGAAAAATCTACAAACTCAAGTGTACCCGACTGCTGGATCAATCCCACCAGCTCACGGGATGCAATTTTCTCCGGATAAATAAGATAATCAATTCCAAGGCTGGTAAAATGTTCCTTATATTTGGAATAAAGGTATTCCTGATTATCAATCCGGGCAATGGTTTTCTTGGCCCCAAGCTTCTTTCCCAGTATTGAAGCCGTAATATTTGTTTCTTCGGATGTTGCTACAGCAATAAACAGATCAGCATTCTTAATATCCGAATCCATTAAAAGGCTTATGGAAGTAGCTGATCCCGCGCGTGTTAATACATCAAGGCTGGCGCCAACCTGTTTCAGTTTTTCCTCATCAGGGTCAATCAATACAATATCATGATTTTCCTGACTAAGCATCTTCGCCAGATGAGACCCAACAGCTCCGGCTCCTGCAACAATAATTTTCATTACTTATATCCTTATCAAACAAACACAAAAATCAATATCGACAACCTGATTTTTCTATACCGCGATCAACTTGCATAGTTTTATCGGGCTCTGAATTACCATTAAAAAATAACAAGCAAAGTAACGTATTATAAAATCAATATTCCAAATCTTTTCCCTTTTTTTGTATGATTGTCGTTACTCCCGTCTGTTCAAATCAGGCAGATTATATTGATACAAGGTGATAATACGCGCCCGCTGAATTGTTTGAAGGTTAAAAATCGGGTCCCGGTAACCTTAAGCCTTATATGCAATTTCTGTTCGTCAGGCCGGGATTTTGCCGCCAGCTTCCTTCAGATTCCATCTCACGATGGACACCCTTGCTCTTGGCTAACGCTTCCCACTGTCAAAGTGCGTTCGGGACTCTCACCCTATAGCTAATGCCCATGCCGAGCGCAAATATAAAAAAGCTGCCTGTAAATGACAGTCAGCCTTTGCTATACTAATATCCTGTTTTTACACTACACTAAGATATACCATCGTCTGGTTCACCAGCACATAGGCGATTTCGCCAAAGGTTACGGGTCCTGTCATACCACCGGTCTTTTTATTTTCCAGGCTGGAATACAAATAATTCAGGATGCAGTTGCACGACATAACAATGTTATTGCTGGTATTGTCTTCAGGCACGATCTTGAGAAATTCCGTAACATAATCGTTCATCGGTTGTGACAGCCGGTACTCGGTACCTTTACGCACGGGCGCGTAAAATTTTACTTTTTTGTTTGTTTCATCGATTTCCTGAATGCTGATATTGATTTGCGCACCTGCATAATCCGCAACCAGGGGCAGTCGTGTATCGATTTTATTCTGCAAAAGATAATCAGCAAATTTGGTTTCTGTACCATTGACATTACAGGTAATACACTGAAATCCGTCGTTGTCAAAGGTGATCACATCACCACTTCCCTGGCTGAAAATATTCAGGATTTCCAGTTGCGCCATGTTACCTTCCGGCAGTTCAATATGCAGCGCCAGGGCCTTATTATCAAGCAATTCGCCGGTTTGTCCGTTTACTGCTTTCGGAGCTGCTCCCGGCTCTTCAAGATCAATTCCGGTGATCCATCCTACCAGCGGAGTATCGTATAAGCCGGGCATAGATTCAGCCTTCAGTGCGAAATGCTGATGAATTTCACTGAACGCCGGAATAAGCAGGTAAGTAAAACCATTACTGTAACGGTCAGAAAGCAGCTTTTGCATTTCACTCGTCTGATAAGCACTTATCCTGTAGTTCTTTTGAAAATCAGACAGGTCTGTGACAAATATTTTTTCTTTTGAAAATGTCCCTCCTTCTATATCCATGAAATACGGGCTGGTTCCCCCGATCCATTTCCCTTTGGGAAGTTGACTAAGGACTTTTTCGTGTCCGGCCAACAGCAATATTTTTTTATCATTGATCATTTGAGCTGTTTCGCTCACGGTACATAATTTATTAATTGCTTTTCGGTTCATATGGATGTATTTTTGTTTTCGAATATTTTTTGCAGGTCACTGCTGTATATCTTTTCGTATTTATTACAAAAATCATGGAGTTCATTAACGGCTTCGTCAATTTTTTTAAATCCGTTATTATAAAAATCACGTAAGGAATTAAGTTTCATTTTTAAAGAGAAACTGGATATTTCCGGGTCGGATTTGCCTTTGATAAGGTCTGCCCAAGCGGGGTGCTTAATGTCATGTATCATAACACAAAAGAATTGGATTGCTGGTTAAAATGACTGTTATTTAATAAGTAATAATTGTACATGCCCTTATTTATGACTACTGCCAATAATTGCCTGCCTTTGTTGAGAATGTTTAAATAGTGTCTGTCCATAATGTCCGATATCTGCGTTGCTGCTCACATTTTAAATCCTCGAATACCTTAGTATACTGCGGTTTAAAATGTTCGCGCGCCTTGATCTCGAACATTCTGAACAAACACTGCGAGTTTATGGACAGACTCTAAATAGATGTAGGAAAAATGGGTGTGCAAATTATACGGAAAAGTATCCGAATGGTTTTCAAAAAGAATATATTTTTCCACCAGCGGCCGGTGAAAAAATAATTTTAATCAAACACTATCAGACCTCCAATTTTATTGTTCTTTTTCTTTTGCATAATCCCGTATTAAATTTTTAGCAATTACCCCGGTTTAAATAACTACCGGTTAGAGCTCGACGAAGTTAATTTGGGTGGAAATATTTCCGGATTTCAAATCAGGCAAAACGGAAAATAATAGTTTTATATCGTATCATTTAATCTTTTTCTTGTCCATAATAAGAATAATGACCAAAATGATAAAAATAAACAACAAAAAAACAGGTTTTTTGAACTACTACGCAATTTTTCTGAGATGGCCTGCGCTATTGCATAACTATATGCTGATTTTGAAGGAAATGAAATTTCTGAAACACCGGCTCTCTTCTCTTATAACAATGTTATTCTATATAATAGGTTAATTTTTTTAAATTCCTAATAATTAAAATAATAGTCTGGTCAAATCCGGATTTGTTACTTTATATCATGTTAGAAATATTTTAGTATTTTTATTTTAGAATTATTGTAAATAAAATAAATCAAAATGAGAAAATTATATAAAATCCATGAATTAAAGCAAGAAATAGTAATGCTTCTGCCAGAATATGAGATTAAGTAATTAAATATCAAGTAAACAGTAATAAAACGAAAAACAAAAAACTACTTTTAATTGAAGAAATAATCTTATATACTGCCTATTCTTGTTAATTATGCAATTTTAGTTCGCTAAAATGTTAATAATCATTATATGAATTCATATCTATTAAATATAAATCTATGGAAGCATATAAAATTCCAGAAAAAATTCAGTCTCTTGTATATAAAGGTAAAAAAGACAGTGCGCTATGGTTGCTTGGAAAATTAATTAAGGATATTGATTCAGGAATTTATGCAGATTACTACAAGGATTTTGTCAGGTATATCAATATGTATCGAATAAAGTTACTGATAGATTGGCGTATGTACCGCGATGCACTGGCATATACATGCCTGGAGAATGAATTATATCCTGAAAATCCTAATGCAAAAGCTTATAAAGAATATCTAAAAACACGGCTTATCAATATTCCGAAAACAAAATCAAAAAAATCAGACACACTACATGAAACCAAAAAATGGAAAGGCATTGCAGGTATGCGTGAATTAAAAACAATTTTTGAACGTGATATAATATTGCCTTTTGCTGAACGTGAATTGTATAATCAATATAAAGTTCCTTTACCAAACGGAATATTGCTTTATGGGCCTCCAGGTTGTGGCAAAACATTTATTGCCCGTAAATTATCTGAACAAGTAAGCTTTAATTTTATGGAGATAAAACCATCAGGATTGGGCAGTATATATGTTCATGGTTCTCAACTTGAAATAAAAAGAATATTTGAAGAAGCAGAAAATAAAAAACCAAGCATATTATTTCTTGATGAAATTGAAGCACTGGTTCCTAACAGGAGCAGCTCTGATGTTTCATACCATTACAAGGCAGAGGTTAGTGAATTTTTAGCCCAACTTGACCAATGTCACAAAAAAGGAATTCTTGTTGTTGGAGCCACAAACTATATAAAAAATATTGACAATGCCGTTCTCAGGCCTGGACGATTTGATAAAAAAATATTTGTTGGGCCACCTGATTTAGAGGCAAGAATAGAAGCTTTTAAAATAACCATGGAAGGAAGACCTCAGGAAAATATCAAATGGTTATATTTAGCTGAAATGACTGAATATTATACATTTGCAGAAATCGAGCACATTATCAATGAGGCAAGTCGCATGGCAATTTCAAAAAAATCATTAATAACAACAAATATTTTAGGATCAGCAATAACTAATATTACACCTGAACTTAATAAAGAAAAAATGAAATTATATTTATAAAATTACATTTTATTCCAATTGATTAGTAAAACATATAAGGTTATTTTTTCAATTGTCTCTTGCAAAACCAAAATTTTAAATATTTGATTATTTTTAATAATTGAAAATCCTTTTTAACCTGGTATAAATTAAATTTATCCGACTATAGACTTACCAAAAAATACCATTGGGGGCATTATTTTTGAGCAGGGATCAAAGTTTGTTGTAATAGGGTAGTAAATATTCAACAGAATATAAGCAATAACAACGAACTAAATATGTAAAATAGCAAAAAAAGTATAACACTCAAATTAGGTAAACTTTTATTTTTTTAAATACAGATTTGCCGTTTAATTTTTTTCTTGCCAATTATTTTCTATTTTTAGACAAAATTGTCTAAACATTCAAGGTCTAATGAAAAATATCGAATTTGGTAAGTATCTCAGGACAATAAGGGAATCTAAGAACATTCCTCAACGCATTGTAGCCCACGCAATAGACGTGGATACTAGCACTCTCTCAAAAATGGAACTTGGCGAAAGGCAGATTACGATTGATATGTTACCAGAACTGGCTAAAGTGCTGGGAGTAAATTTAAAAGAACTACAGATAAAATACATATCCGAAAAAATTATTTTTGAATTTAATGGCCAAAAGTATCTGAAAGATTCGCTTATGTTATTGATTAATAAATTATAAAAATGCCTACAAAATTTTTCACAAATACTAAAAAGAATACGCTGTTAAACAAGTTTGATGGGATTTTTAAATATACATCAGTATATGCTTTTGATGCGTTAGTAGGATATTTTCGTTCATCGGGATATTTCAGGATTAGAAATTTCTTAAAAGAGGTCGGTAAAATAAGAATCCTTGTAGGCATAAATGTAAATCATCTTATTAGCGAAGCAACAAGAAAAGGTTTGGAGTTCAATTTTAATGATGAACTTACCAGGAAAGAATATATCAATCAATTGAAGGATGATATTCAACAGGCAGAATATTATAAGGATGTTGAAGAAGGTATTCTGGAATTCATCCAGAATATTATGGATGGGAAAATCACGATTAAAGCGCATCCTGACAAGAATCTGCATGCTAAAATCTACATTTTTCGCCCCGCTAACTGGAACGAACATAATAGCGGTTCAGTTATTACCGGCTCCAGTAATTTGACGGAAGCAGGTATCGAATCGAACTTTGAATTTAATGTGGAGTTAAGGGATTATGACGATGTTGCATTTGCTACTAAGACTTTTGAGGAACTCTGGAAAGAAGCTAAAAGCATCCTTCCCGATGAAATTGCATCTTTAAAGAAAAAAACCTATCTAAACGATGAGTTCAGCCCTTTTGAGATATATATTAAATTTTTAATTGAATATTTCGGAACAAGTATTGAATATGACCCCGAATCAATTACTGATTTACCAAAAGGATATAAGAAACTACAATACCAGATTGATGCCGTTAATGATGGTTATTCAAAACTCATAAAACACAATGGTTTCTTTTTAGCTGATGTTGTTGGTCTTGGTAAAACAATCATTGCATCCATAATCGCTAAAAAATTCTATTTTACCAACGGTTATCGTACCAGGATCCTTGTGGTTCATCCTCCATCGCTTTATAAGATGTGGGAACGGACTATCAAATTCGATTTTGAGGTTCCAAATGTTGATTTTATCACAAACGGTAGTATTCACAAAGTAAAGAAACCCGATGAATATGATTTGATTATAGTTGATGAAGCCCATAAATTCAGAAGTGATGAATCTGAAATGTTTGACCTTTTACAAAAGCTTTGTAAAACCCCAAGAAAAAGGCCGGGCAATAACGGGGAAAGAGAGAAAAAAATAATTTTGGTAACAGCAACCCCTTTAAATAACAAACCTGAAGATATTCGAAATCAAATTTATCTTTTTCAGGATTCAAAAAATTCCACACTTGAAATCGGGAATCTGCAACATTTCTTCCGCCCTCTTATTGATAAATATAACAAATTAAAGAAAGAAAAAGACCACGCTATTATTGCCAGGGAGGTCAGGAAAATTTATGACAAAATCAGGCACAAAGTATTAGAGCCTATAATTGTCCGCAGAACCAGAACAGATATTCAGGAACACGAAAGATATAAAATTGATATTAAAGAACAAGGTTTGATATTTCCAACGCCTGTTCCACCTTACAAAATTCTTTATAAACTTGATAAAAATCTTAATTCGCTTTATGATGAAACATTGGCCTTTTTAAAGGGGCTCAACAAAGGATTAAAATATTATCGTTATCAGGCAATAGGATTTCTCAAGGCTGATGCCCGAAAACAATATAAACAGGCAGAAATGATTTCCGAACAGCTTGCGAAAATCATGAAAACATTGCTGGTAAAGCGGATTGATAGCAGTTTCTATGCTTTTAAGAAAAGTCTTGGGAGATATTATGATGCCAATAAGGCCATGGTACAAATGATTGAGAACGACAAGATTTTTATTGCGCCTAAACTTAATGTGAGTGAATATATACTGAACGATGATATAGATTCTCTTGAAGGAATAATGTTCAATGCAAATGACCCGCAGTTAATCCAGGCTTTTACAACAGATGACTTTGAAGAAGAATTTATTAACGGCATATATAGCGACCATGAGATACTCGAATATCTGGTTCAGAAATGGAAAGAAATAGATTATGATCCAAAGTATGAAAAATTTAAGCAGCAATTAAAAACCGAGTTTTTTAAACCGGGTATTAATACTAATAAAAAGCTTATCATATTTTCAGAATCTAAAGAGACTACGGAACATATCTCGTCACGTATGAAGGCTGACGGATTCGATAAAGTACTCGCGGTTGACAGCAGTAATCAAAGAGATTTGGAAACCATCATCGAAGAAAATTTTGATGCTAATATTCATCTTGCAAAACAAAAAAACGATTACAATATCATTTTCACTACCGAGGTACTTGCTGAAGGGGTAAACCTTCACCGTTCCAATGTAATTGTAAATTATGACATCCCATGGAATTCAACACGTCTTATGCAAAGGATCGGACGTGTAAATCGTATTGGAACCAATGCCGAAAAAATTTATATCTATAATTTCTTTCCAACGCTAAAAACCGATAACGAAATAGAACTGAACAAAAAGGCTTTTATGAAATTACAGTCATTTCATACAGCTCTTGGGGAGGACAGCCAGATTTATACAACTGAGGAGGAATACGGTTCCTTTGGACTTTTTGAAAATATCCCGGAAGAAGAAAGGGATGAACGTTTGGAATATCTTATGGAGCTGAGAAAATTCAGAGATGAGAATCCCGATTTATACAAAACCATCAAGGATAAATTGCCGAAAAGAGCCAGGACAGGAAGAAAGGACAACACCAAACCACAGACAACCGTAACATATATTAAAAACAATAAAAGAGATAGCTTTTATTTCATAAAGCCTGATCATGAATTTAATGAACTGACTTTCGTTGAAAGTGCCCGTTTGTTCAAAGCATTGCTAACCGAAAGGCCAAAACCATTGCACGAACTTCATCATTCACAGGTACAGACAGCCCTGGATGCTTTTAAAGTTGAATTAAGTGTACAGGCGCTAGGTGATAAAGCATCGGCTAAATTAGGGCCAAATGAACAGAAATCAGTTTCATTTCTTAATGACATGTCCCGACAGGAATTTATTACAGACGAAGAAAAAGAAATCCTTGAATTAGCTAAAACAGCTATCCGTCGCGGAAGGTTTCAGAAACTTCCGAGGGAAATTAATAAGTTATTACGGGATATAAAAAAAATTAATTATCAGCGTTCAGAGGTTTTCAAACTGCTTATGGAAATATTAGATAAATATCCATTAAAAGTAAATGATGAACCCGAAATAAAAAGTAAACAAAGGAGAATAGCCATACGCAAGGAGCAGCTTCCTGAAATAATAATCTCAGAATCATTTATTTAATATGGAAAGCACACAATACAGGGAAATATTTGAAAAAACATACTCACCTGATTCATGGAAGTTAATTCTGAGTGAATTATTTCCTCAACGGGATTTTTATAAAGTTGCTTTGGAGGAAAAAGACCTGCCCGAAGCAAAGTTTAATGAAGTAAACAGTAT
>Ga0307421_1001453_pt1 | contig 14304 bp, 9 predicted proteins | sample SalMarWE160270MG_FD_202163 | JGI IMG/M metagenome (GOLD analysis project Ga0307421, IMG submission 202163) | Salt marsh sediment microbial communities from the Plum Island Ecosystem LTER, Massachusetts, United States - WE1602-70 | ecosystem: Environmental > Aquatic > Marine > Intertidal zone >...
TTGCTGGACCTGTGTAACGTCAAGTATGTCCTTACGGACAAAACCTATGACGTGTGGGTCGATGGGGTCTACTACGATCTCAGCCATCGGGCCGTCCTGGGAGGTAGTGAACCCCTTGACCTAACGACAGGGGATCTGCCGAGCTTTCCAGCGACAGCCCTCGGGGTCGTGTCCTATCTGATCGATGGGGAAGACATACCGCAGGACACCGTGGTAGCTGTAGTCACCATCACGGACGACACAAGCTACAGCCGTTCCTTCGAGCTGCGCGCGGGGACGGATACCGCTGAGGGACGGTACGCGGCCTCGTCTCCTCAGCACAACGAGGCCAGGGTCGTTGGGCACTGGCGAGACGACCCGTCTGGTAGCGACTACTACACGCTGCTGGAATGGGAGGAAGCCATCCAACCACGCCAGATACAGGTCCAATGGGTGGCAGGGACGGGCCAACTCCGGCTCCGGGGCCTGACGCTCGTCGACCAGCGGACTGGCACGCACCGTGCCCTCGTCGTGTCCAGCGACGGCCACTACAGACTGGTTCATAGCGGCGATGTGAAGATCTACGAGAATCTGGACGTGCTGCCTCGCGCCTTCGTCGTCCACGAAGCACGTTTCTTTGCGCAGGAGGAGCAAGTCCTTGAGACTATGCAGGATCGCTCGTTCGACCCGGGTGAGGAGGTGTTGCTGCTCGGCGAAGCGTCAGGGGCTGAGTCCCTGGGGGAGAGCGCGAGTGACGAGGTTCGTCTGGTGTCCTACGAGCCCGAGCGAGTGACCATCGAAGCGCACCTGGGAGAGCCTGGATACCTCGTGCTCACCGATGCGTACTATCCAGGCTGGAACGCTACCATCGATGGACAGCCAGCCGAGATCTTACGAGCTGACTACTATTTCCGAGCCGTCCTGCTTCCAGAGGGAGAGCATCGTCTGGAGTTCGTCTACGATCCTCCGAGCTTCAGGCTGGGAGTGGCCCTTAGCGGCGTGGGCCTGATCTGCCTGATCGGCTGTCTGGCGTGGTCCCGATTGAGAAAGCCGCTATCCGTCACCAGAGCGAGGTGAGGGGGCGGCGTTGAAATGCCTATCGCGACCAGGAGATCTGCTCGTCGGTCCAGTTTCTGAAGCTGCGCGACTCGCCTCCTGACCACTCTCCGTCGAACTGTTCGCTCGTGGCGTACGTGGCGCAGCCAGTGTTGAACAGCTTGCGCTGATCGCTCCCATCGGCGTTCATGACCCAGATGCCCCACATTCCGCCTCGGTTGGACATAAACGCGATGTGCGTCCCGTTCGGCGACCAGGCCGGAAGACCATCAACCGAGCCCGAAGTGGTGAGTTGGGTCTCACCACTACCGTCGGCGTTGCTCACCCAGATATCCCAGTTGTCACCGGTCAGACGCATGAACGCTATCTTGCTGCTCGTGGGCGACCAATCGGGCGACGCATCGCTGGGATTGCTGGTAAGCGTGCGCCCGCTTCCTCCTGCGCGATCCACGACGACCAGCAGGTTCGCCTTCATCACGACGCGTTGACCATCGTTGGACCAGTCGGGATTGTCACCCAGGCCGAGTTCCAGCTCTGAGTGATGGGTGAGGTCGTGGGTCCGGACCACCGAGTTGTGATGTGGTCCAAACCGCCTGGTCGCGTAAACGAGAGACAAGCCGTCTGGAGACCAGCGAGGCACACTGTCTTCGATAGGCTCATTGCCCCCTCGGGGCCGGTCTCGGCCACCACCTCCCACGCCGGAGATGATGAGCCCGCGGTAGCTCGCGTCCCAAGACCGGTACGCAATACGATCTCCGGCCACGCTCAATGCCGGCTCACTCCCTCCATAGATCACGCTCAAGTCATTGCCGCTGACGTCCGCTATGTGGATCTCGTAGTGGTTGCTGCCGCCCACGTACCGGGGATAGGCGATCTTTCCGCTGAGCGTCGCCGGCTTGGGCGTTGGCGAGGGCGGTACAGTCGTCGGGCTAGGGCTGGGGCCCGGACTTCCACTCGGTCGAGTGGTTGCAGTAGGTGCCGGTGACGTAGCCGTAGCCTGGGGAGAACCCTCGGGAGTGGCCCCAGGGGTCTCGGCGAGAGGACTCGTTTCAGGCGTCGCTTCGGGAGTCTCTGATGCTTGTGCAACCACCTGCTCCAGCTCCACGCTGTCAGCCATGACCCGGAAGATGGGCCAGGAGACCTGCTCCCAGGTCTCGGACGGCGCTATAGCCCAGATCCCGTACCAACTGGAATCCTTGACCGTGGCCGCGATGTAGATCGTCGTCGGAGTCTGAAGCCCCGAGATCTGGCCTTGCACCGTGGCCCATTCCCACTCCGCGAACGAGGCGAGTTCTACCCCTCCCAACTGAGACCCCATAGGGAGATCGATCAACTGACGTGCCTTGATCAACGCCCCCATGCTGTCCATCCCTTCCTCGTCAGCCGCGAGCTCCAGCGAGCTGATGAAGAAGACATCCCCAGTCAGGAGCTCGATGGACTCCTCTTCCTGGGCGAAGATGGTCTGGAGTTCCTCTTCCCGAACGAACCAGGCGCTAGGGTAGAGCAGCGAGAAGCGCAAGTCACTCCTGGAATAGGTAGAGAATGCGGTCTCCGGCGGCAGTTCACCTCCGCACTCCAGGAGCCCAGCCTGGGCATTCTCCAGGGTGGGATCGAGAGCGAGCGCCTGTTGAAACTCGGGAATCGCGCTGTCGCAGTTGCCCTGTTGCAGGTATGCCTGTCCCAGCCTTGCGTAGATCTCGGGGTCCTGTGCCTCCGAACGCAATGCCATGCGGTACTGAGCGATAGCCTCGTCATAGCGCCCCTCGGAGAAGAGCGCATCGCCTGCTGCAACGTATTCGCTCGCCGACACCGCTGCTGACGGCGATGGCTGGAGTGCGGAGGGCGTCCCACGCGTCGTGGCCGGCCTCCCGAGTAGATCGCTCGCCAGTGTGCTGAGGGGTCTGCTGGGCATCACGAACTCCGAGACCACGACCGTCAATCCGCTGACAATGCAGCAGAGTGCGATCACCGCAACGACGATGGGCACGGCCAAACCGGACGGCCTTCTTGCCCTCTTGGGTTCTTTGCCCGCGGGTCGAGCAGGAGGAGGTGCCGCAGGCGGCTCCGCAGGAGGGCCTTCGGCAGGCGCAACCACACCCTCTTCTGGCGGTTCAGAGGCCACCCACTTCGCGCCGTCGTAGAAGTACCACAGCCCGCTCTGCGCTCCTATCATCCAGTAGCGACCCTGCTCATCAATAACTTGGAGCTGTCGAAGTTGAACCTCGAACTCGCCAGCGTCGATTTCGCCAGCGTCCAGTTGTGCCTTCAGTTGACGGAACCGCTTTTCCGCGTCACGAAAGTCCATGAGATGCCTCCCTAGTTCCCGACAAAAAACGCGGGGGTCTCTGTGTTCTCAGCTACTGCCAGCGCGGTGATGGCGCTGCCTCTACGCCAAGCCAGCGAGACCAGCCCTCCCTGTTTAGTTCTCGGGGAGCAGAAACACCCAGGTATCGCTCTGCGGGCTCGTGGCTGGATCCGAAGGTCCCGCAGGCTCCTGACCCTGCTGCCTCCTGACGGTGACATGCCAGTAGTACCTAGCATCCACGGCCTCGCCGCGATAGAAACCCGGGGAAGATGGAAAAGTCGATGTTGTGTCACGCACGTAGTCACCCCAGTCGGGGGTAGGGTCGTTCCAGTAAACCTCGACGTGATAGTACTCGCCCTCCCCCAGCCCCGGAACCGGTTTCCACTCGAGAACCGCCTCGTACCGTGGACCGAATTGCGCTCCATCCTCTGGGAACACCAAAGTCGGTGCTGCGTGTATGTAGGATGGCGTTGCCTCGGGCGTTGCAGAAGGCTGCGGTGTCGGCGTCGCGGTCGGCTCCCGCGTCGGTGAAGGACTTGGCTCTGTGGGCGTCGCCTCCGCCTCCGGAGAGCTCGGCTCTTCTGCCGGGACTGATGGGGTATCGGTCGGTGCCGGTGACGGCGACGGCGCAACGATGGGTGTCCCCATCACTTCGCCGGAAGGCGTGGGACTGTACGTTGCGCCACGAGGCCCGGCCGCCATCATGCCAAACTGGTACGAAGCAAGGGCTGCCAGAAGGGGACACACCACGAAAGCGGCGACCACCAGTCCGATGGTCACACGCCTGCTGAACCTCCGCTTCTTCTCAGGAGTGGTCGCTTCAGCCTTCTCCCGTGGGGCGCTTTCCTCTTCCTCCGCGCGCTCCAACGTCGCCGGTGGGGAGTCCTGGACCCATTCGCCCGCCTCGTACCGGTACCACTTCTCCGTCTGGGCGCCGATGGTCCAGTATCTCCCTTCCTCATCTCGAAACAGGAGATCCCTGACCCGAGCCTCGAACTCCTCTTCTGTGATCTTCTCGGCCTCGGCTTCCGCCTTCAACTCGCGGAACAGTTCTTGGATCTTTTCGACTCTCATCGCTCCCCTCCTCGCCGATACCTCACGACTCACCCCAAAGGGAGTCCGCAGCGATTACAGAAGGCTTCGTCCGGGTCCACAGGGTCCCCGCACCGCTTGCAGTAGAGCGCCCTGAGGACCAGGCTCGCCCCACATCGCCTACAGAACACGTCCTCCTCCTGCGCTGGGCAGTGACAACTGGGGCACTCTCTGGGAGACTGTGAGCCCGACTGCTGTGGAGACGGGTTGCCTCCGCGCTTGTCTCCCTGGCGGACAACCGGACCTGTCTCTTCGGGGAGTGTGGATGGCGGCACCATCTGCCGCCTGGGCCTCCTGAGCGGGCTTCCACAGTTGCCACAGAAGGCCGCTCCGGGCTCATTCACGTAACCACACTCGAGGCATTTCCAGTCGACAGCCATTCCTGATCTCCAAGAGTTGTATTATATCATGCGCCAGAGGCCTGAGCAAGGATCGCGCCCAACCTAGACTGAACGTCGTGATCATTTCCTCACAGGCATCCGTCGTCGCCGACGTCGCACAACACCGGTCTCCCCGACGTACTGGACAGTGATCAAGACACGCTGCTGGTTGGTTCAGCTCGTGGGCGCACACGGTCGCCCACGCACAAGGAGGACTGGCTAGCGGTTGTTGAAGTGCCATGACCGATACAGTACAATCTCACCCAACGGAGGACGCAAGTATGCATTTCGACATCTTGACGCTCTTCCCCCAGATGTTCGAGGGCCCTTTCCAGGAAAGCATGGTCAAGCGTGCCATCGCCCAGGGCTTGGTGTCCATCGCCATCCACGACATCCGCGAACACGCCACAGACAAGCACCGCGTAACGGATGACACTCCTTACGCGGGGGGTGGGGGCATGGTCTTGAAGCCCGAACCTATCTTCCAGGCTGTGGAGGCCACACTGGGACCAGATCCAACCGAGTCGGTGCCCATAGTGCTCCTCAGCCCTCAGGGGCGGCTGTTCACGCAGGCCATAGCCTGGGAACTGGCAGCCCACCCCAGAGTGATGCTCATCTGCGGACACTACGAGGGGGTGGACGAGCGCGTTCGAGAGTCCCTGGTCAAAGACGAGATCTCTGTCGGCGACTACGTGCTCACGGGTGGGGAGATCCCCGCCATGGTCATCGTGGACGCCGTCACACGCCTCATCCCAGGGGTCCTCGGAGACCCCAAGGCCACCCGGCGGGATTCCCACGCGGACGGCCTGCTGGGACACCCTCAGTACACGCGTCCAGCAGTCTTCAGGGGCCACGGCGTCCCGGAAGTCCTTCTCTCCGGCAACCACGCCGCAGTCGCTCTTTGGAGGCGGCAGCAGGCCCTGCGAAGGACCTACGCACGGCGTCCGGATCTGCTTGAGACGGCCGACCTCACCGAGGAGGATCTCGCCTTCCTCCAGACGCTCGAGCGAGACGGTGGCTGAGACACGAATGTCTGGGCGGCTGACTGTCGTTCCCCTGCTCGCGCTCGGAGCCCTGCTATGCGCCTGCGGCGACGGGCAGAGCGCCCCAGAGGCCATCCCTTTCAGAGAGCCCACGCCCACCCTCGTGGCCAGGCCCTCGCCAACGCCGACCCCGCTGCTGACCTTCGAGACCTCTGCTGAGAGTGTCCACCAGGACTCTGTGGGCAGCACTCGGTTTCTCTTCGAGGTCAGAAACACCAGCCAAATCGCCACAGAGCGAGTGGGGGCCACGATCAACCTGCACGACGCAGAAGGTCAGCTTCTGGCCTCTCAGACGGCGTACGCCAGGCTTGACATACTGGAGCCGGGCGGGTCGGCACCAGTACTGGTGGTGTTCTTCCTGTCTTCCCTGGATTTCGCCAGCTACGAGATCAGCATCGAGGCACACCAGGCCGACTACCTCCCCGAGCTCGTTCACGGGGGTCTGGAGATCGCCGAAGAGCAAACCAGGGTCGGCGAGTGGGTCCCATACGAGGTGCTGGGAGAGGTCCGCAACGACACAGACATAGACGCGGAGTCCGTGACCCTCGTCGTCAGTTGCCGCGACGCGGAGGGCAGGATCGTGGCCGTCGGCACTGGCAGGCCGGAGAGCCGATATGTAGGGGCGGGAGAGTCGTCTGAGTTCCTGGTCACCGTGGGTCACGTGGCCGGTGACGTCGAGACCTGTACCGTGCAGGTTGAGGGCTTGATCTCCGTGGGCGACTAGGAGTTCTCTCCTTTCTCCTCTTCGTTCTTCCTGGCGAACTCCCGCAGCTTCTTAGCCAGCTCCTCGAGCTGTGCGTTGACCAGACAGTTGACTGTACCCTCAGGGTAGGTCCCGTCTTCCCGGCGCTCCCCAGCGTCACAGCCCGTGAGGATGGCTATCCCTTCGTCAATAGTCTTCACCGGGTACACATGGAACTGGCCATCCCGGACCGCTTCCACCACGTCCTCGCGCAGCATCAAGGTCTTCACATTCTGCTCAGGAACGATCACACCCTGGGTTCCCGTAAGCCCCTTCACGCGGCACACATCGAAGAACCCCTCGATTTTCTTCGTAACACCTCCCACCGGCTGGATCTCGCCTCTCTGATTCACAGAGCCAGTCACCGCCATACCTTGCCTGATGGGAAGGCCGGACAGTCGCGAGAGGAGAGCATAGAGCTCGGTAGACGAGGCACTGTCACCCTCAACGGCCCCGTATGACTGCTCGAAGCAGATGCTGGCTGAGAGGTTCAAAGGCTTGTCCTGAGCGTGTTTGCCACCCAGGTAGCCTGAGAGGATCATCACCCCCTTGTCATGGATCTTGCCGCTCATCTTGGCCTCGCGTTCGATGTTGATGACGCCTGCGCGGCCCATGAACGTCTGAACGGTGATACGGGAGGGCCTCCCGAAGTAGTAGTCGCCCAGGTTGATGATGGAGAGCCCGTTGACCTGGCCGACCACCTCACCATCCACGTCTACCATGAGCAGGCCCCGGTCGATCTGCTCGCGTATCCTCTCTTCGATCTGGTTGGCTCGATACACCTTCTGCTCGATGGCCCGCCCAACGTCCTCCGCCATCACGAGTTTGTGCCCGTTCTGCCCAGCCCAGTAGTTGGCCTCGTGGACGATGTCCTTGATGAGCCCGAATCTAGTGCTGAGTCTCTCCTGATCCTCCACCATACGGGCAGCGTGCTCTGCCACTCTCGCCACAGCGCCAGGTTCGAAATGCCTCAGCTCCCCCTCCTGGCAACGATCGTGTACGAAGAGTGCCACCTTCTCCAAGTTCTCCGAAGTCCAGTCCATGTCCGCAGCGAAGTCCGCCTTCACCTTGAACAGCTCCTGGAAGTCTTCGTCCAGATTGTAGAGGAGGTAGTAGGTGTTGGGATCTCCCATCAGTACCACTTTGACGTCTAGCGGGATCGGTTCGGGAGCCAGGGTGGCGGTGGCCACGAGTCCCAATTGCTGCGTCAACTCCTCGATCTTGATCTCTCGGTTCCGCAACGCGCGCTTGAGGCCCTCCCAGGCCATGGTGTTCCTCAGCAGGTCAAGAGCCTCCACGATCAGGTAGCCGCCGTTGGCCCTATGGAGAGCACCCGCCTTGATAGCACCGTAGTCCGTGACCAGTGTCCCAAACTCTGCGCGGTGTTCGATGCGACCGACGAGGTTGTGGTAGTTCGGGTTACTCTCCTCAACCACCGGAGCACCCTCTGCATCGCTATTGTCGACAATGATGTTGATCCTGTACTTGTCGAAAGGGGACCTTCTGAAGCGTGCCATGAAGGCAAACGGACCCGCCTCCATCGCTGAGGACTCCTGCTCGCCCGACGATGCCGGCTTCTTGAACTGCTCGACTTTGGAGAGGATGTCCTTCTGTACCTCATCCAGGAACCGTATCAGTCCCTCAATGTCTGCGTACTTGGTGCGCAGACTCTCAAAGTGATGCCCGATAGTGTAGTCAGCGGTCTCCTGGTCAAGCTTCCGAAGCTCGCTCTTGGCCGTCCTCTCCAGTCCGCGCACTTCGCGAAGTGACTTCTCCAGCTCGCCCTGGAGCTCAGGGCGATGCTTCTCCAGCTCCGATCTCTTCTCCGCAGGTAGTTTGTCGTACTGCTCTCGACTGACTACTTCACCATTCAGTACCGGGGCGATCACCAGACCCATCGGTGTCCTCAGCAGGGCAAATCCGCGCTCGATCATCTGGGCCTCGAGCTTGCTCAATCTGCCGTTTCTCGCCTCCTCCAGTTCACGACCGATGCGAGTAAAATGCTCCTGATACTGCTCGGTTTCGAACGCACGCGGCAGCTCAGCTTGCAGATCATCCAGAAGAGAGTCTACCTCGTCGCTTATGGCGCAACCCTTGCCCGCCGGCAACTTGAGTGCGTGGGGCTGGTAGGGATCCTCGAAGTTGTTCACGTAGGCCCAGCAATCGGGCGAGATCCCGGCGGCGGCCTTCCTCTGCAAGAAGTCCTTGATCACAGTGGCCCGTCCCGAGCCACTAGGTCCCAGCGCGTAGATGTTGTATCCCTCGCAGGGGATCTGTATGCCAAAGTCTATGGCGGTGGTGGCCCTCTCTTGCCCGATGATTTCGGACAACTCTGTCAGTTCGGCCGTAGATGCGAAGGAGAACTGGCTCGGGTCGCAGGTGCGCCTGAGCTCCTCCGGCCGTAGTTCTCTGACTTTCATCCCCTCAGTGTCTCCTTTCGTCAACAAGTCCAGTCGTCGTCACAATACGACCCAGCAACCTCACGCCAGCAGCCCCAAACTAGGCAAACGGTATCCCCGGAACCTCCGCCCTTGCCAGGGCCGGGGAGACCACGCCAGTGAGCGATGACTCTCGGGGATCTGTTTGTGGAACGTCACAGTGCGTTGCTGTCTGGCGCGCCTCTGGTGACCGCGCTGTGCGGGGCAGGGGATCGGGGAAAAGAATCCAACCACGCTTACGATTCGTCGTTGAACCTGTAGCTGACCGTGTACACGCCCTGGTCATACTCTGTCTCCGCCTTCCGGCCCAACTTCGTGAACACGTGAAGCGCGCGTTTGTTCTGCTCCAGCACCTCTCCCTTGAAGCCACCGATGTTGCGCGCGCGTGCGATCTGCTCCAGGTACTCGTGCATCAGCCCACCCACACCCTTGCCGTGCCAGTCGTCTCGGACGAGTAGCGCAAGCTCAGCCATGTCTGAGTCCTTCTGTTTGATGTACCTGCCAACTCCAACCATCTGCTCTTCGCCGTCGCGGTCCGCGATGGCCACGATGGCCATGTGCTCATCGTAGTCAACTGTGGTGTAGTACTGCACCCTCTCGTGGGGAAACGTGCTCATGGTGCTGAAGAAGCGTAGATAGACGCTCTGATCGGATAGTGAGTACAACAGCTCCTGCTCTAGACGCTCGTCCGTGGGCTTGATGGGCCGGAGCAGCACCTCGGTGCCGTCCCGTAGAGTGACCCGTTTCTCCAGTTCGACGGGGTAGACTCCAAGGGGCGGCAACTGATCGACGAAGGCGTACTTGCGGATCTTGGCTTGCTCCAGCAACTCCTTGCGGAAGTCGGGGTGCGCGATGTTGATGAGGGCCAGGGCGCGTTCGCGGATGTTCTTACCATGCAGGTACGCGACGCCGTATTCGGTAACCACGTAGTGTACGTCGCCCCGCGTGGTCACCACGCCAGCACCCTCAGACAGGCGAGAGACTATTCTCGATCTGGAGCCCTCCTTTGCTGTGGCAGGCAGGGCGATGATCGGCTTGCCGCCCTTGGACCTGGCCGCACCACGGATCATGTCCACCTGGCCGCCTATGCCACTGTAGAACAGATACCCGATGGAATCGGAACAGACTTGCCCGGTGAGGTCCACCTCCAACGCCGAGTTGATGGCCACCATGTTGTCATTCTGAGAAACCACGAAGGGATCGTTGACGTAGTCCGAAGGGTGAAACTCGATGAACGGATTCTGGTGGACCCAGTCGTAGAGGCGTCTCGTACCCATGACGAAGCTGGCTATGATTTTCCCTCGATGGAGGGTCTTCTTGTCATTAGTCAGCACTCCTGCCTCCACCAGGTCGATCACACCATCCGAAAGCATCTCTGTGTGTACACCGAGATCCTTCTTGTCGTGCAGAGAGGCCAGTATAGAATCGGGGATGGTGCCGATTCCCATCTGTAGGGTAGAGCCGTCATCGATCAGGCGGGCTATGTTCTCACCGATCTCGCGGGCGACGTCGTCCGCCTCAGGGTAGGAAAGCTCCGGAATGGGAGCGTCGTGCTCCACCAACACATCGATGTCCTGGACGTGAATGAAACTATTGCCCAGAGTCCACGGCATCTGTGGGTTGACCTGTGCGATGACGTAGCCCGCCGATTCGGCAGCGGGCTTCACTATGTCGACCGAGACCCCATAGCTGCAGAACCCATGCTGGTTGGGCGGAGTCACGTGGATGAGGGCCACGTCCAGATGCATCCGGCCAGAAGCGAAGAGCTTCGGTATCTCCGAAAGGAAGATGGGCGTGTAGTCAGCGCGTCCCTCGGAGACGGCATCTCTCACGCCCTCGCCCACGAAGAACGCATTGTGGCGAAACTGGTATTTGAACTTCGGCTGCGTCGAAGGCACCAGACCTAGAGTCCACAGGTGGACGATCTCGTTGTCCGCGAACTCCATGGACATGGCGGCGAGCTCCTCCACCAGGCCCTGGGGCACCGCCGCGCCAGATCCGATGAAGACACTATCCCCGCGCTTGATGACGCTCAGTGCCCGCCGCGCTGTCTTCAGCTTGTGAGCATAACGCTCCTGCCAGCGAACCTTTTCCATGGTACCCCTTCCACGACCCTCTGCGGACACACGATTGGGCCCTTCTGAATATACCGCATCCAGAGCCCCGAATCAAGGCTCACGAGCCACTCCAGGGAATCACAACTTGCCAATTGGAGATTCACATCTGTTCAGGATCCCAACCTTGCTCCAGTCCGCAGCACGCACTCTCGTCCCGGATCACTTCACCTAATGCCCCCTCCGGAGCCGCATCACGGTGCTGCGTGAACTCGCGAGGGTGGGGTGTTTACATAACACGCTGTTCACTCGGGACGGCTTATGACAAATGCTCGCTAGCTAGACATAACTCCATTCCAATCTCAACAGATCGTTCACAACTGCCCACCTTGGCTTGAAGCGGCCTGCACAGCACAGTTGCGACGACAGTTGTGGGGAAGATGGGAGAGCGAGCTGTTTTCTGGGAGATCCGAGAGGTTGGATGACACCGCCCACTCGAATCATGTACCTCGTTTGGCGGGAGATACCACGCGTTTCTGGGGAGGTCGTCTGTAGGGGAGACCAGGCACGAGGGCCACCGTACCCGGGGCTGGTCAGCAGGCCAGTCATTGCGCCCTGGTCTTGGTGCCGGGAAACCTACTCGAGCGTCAGCCTCTTGACCCTGCGGCGACAGGAGGAGACCCGATCACGCGGGAGGCGTCCCATGCCATCTGTTGAGCAGATCGTGCTCGATGTCGAACAAGTCCAGGATCCTGCCCACGGTATGATCCACGAGATCTTCGATGGTCCTGGGCCTGGCGTAGAAGGCGGGGACCGGAACGTAGACGATAGCGCCCATCTCGGACACGCTCTGCATCAAGCGGAGGTGCCCGAGGTGGAGAGGGGTCTCTCTCACCATCAGCACCAGGCGTCTGCGCTCCTTCAACGTCACGTCCGCGGCCCGCACCAGCAGGTTGTCCGCGTATGAGTTAGCCACCGCCGAGAGGGTCTTGATGGAACAGGGAACAATGGCCATTCCGTCGGTCTTGAACGAACCGCTGGCGATTTCGGCTCCCACCTCACGGACACCGTGGACGTACGTGGCCAAGGCTTCCACCTCAGACACGCCGTAGTCGGTCTCCAGGGCGATGATCTCGCGAGCCGGATCGGTAATCACGAGGTGGGACTCTACGTCGACGTCCCGTAGCACTTGGAGCAACCTTATGCCGTAGATGGCCGCCGACGCTCCCGATATGCCTACCACCAGGCGCTTCATGCTTCCCTCTCCACCACGTTGGCTATCTGCTCTGCCAGCCAACGGCAATTGTCCATGATCTGGGCAATACCGTCAGCATCCAGATGGTCCCAGTGTATGCCGGCCGTGACCGCCACGTTCTTGTTCAATCTGGACGATAGTCTTTCCGACACCAGCTTGACCACCGCATCCTCCTTGTGCCCCAGTGCGGTGAACACAGAGGACGTCGAACTCGTCGTTTGGGGATCTGCAGTGCTAGGTCGAGGCAAGGCCACAGCGACGGCGCCAATGTGGGGGTCGGTGCCCCCCCACAAACACGTCAGGATATCCTCACCAACCAACATGGTTAGCGAGTGGACGGGGTACTCGCCCTCAGGTGTCGACAACTCCCACTTCTTCACGAGCGGCATCCTCCGCTCTTCCACCCAGCCGATCCAGACCAAGGCCGGGCTTCCATGCAAAGACAGGCACGACGAGAAATTATAGTCCGCAGCAGGCAGGTTGTCCAATGGCCTTCCGACGCTGGCACGCTTATAATGGGATGCAGCATCGGCGAACCACACCGGGGACGCGGTCCGCGTATCGAAAGCCACAATTGCGAGCACCCGAGCGCCCCGCATCTAGTCAATGGAGGACAACGTTGCTGGAGAACGTCAAGGTCTTGGTCAGAGGAGGGGGAGACTTGGCCAGCGGGGCCGTGTACCGCTTGCGCAGAGCAGGTATGCAGGTCGTGGTTACCGAGCTAGCTCAGCCGCTGGTTATTCGGCGTGCCGTGGCCTTCGCCGCCGCCGTGTACGAAGGCGTCGTGGAGATAGAGGGTATCGTAGGCCGGCGGGTCGAGTCGCTGGACGAGGCTCTCGCGGTCCTAGGCAGAGAAGAGGTTGCCGTGCTGGTGGATCCCCAGGCCGCGATCATCGTCGAGTGGCAGCCAGACGTCGTCGTGGACGCCATTCTGGCCAAGCGGAACCTGGGCACCAAGATCACAGACGCTCCAGTGGTCATCGGCCTGGGCCCGGGATTCGTGGCCGGAGTGGACGTGCACGCCGTGGTGGAGACGAAACGCGGACACTACCTCGGGAGGGTCCTTCTTGAAGGCAGCGCAACGCCCGACACCGGCATCCCGGGCGACGTGATGGGGTACACTGTGGAGAGGGTGCTGCGCGCTCCTCGAGCAGGCGTTCTTCGGGCCAGGAAGCAGATCGGTGACAACATAGCGGAGGGGGAAGCGGCAGCCGACGTGAATGGCTCCCCTGTGGTCGCGCAAATCGGCGGGGTGATCCGCGGCCTACTGGCCGATGGATTGAACGTGACCGAGGGCATGAAGGTCGGAGACGTCGATCCCCGCGGTATCCGAGATCACTGCTTCACCGTCTCCGACAAGGCTCTGGCCATCGGCGGCGGCGTCCTCGAGGCGGTGCTCCGCCTCCTTCGCGCGCCATCCGCGTGAGAGCTGATACTGCGCTGAAGACCCCATGGACCGGCTAGGCGTCTACGTACATATCCCCTTTTGTGTAGCCAAGTGCAACTACTGCACCTTCAATTCGTACAGTGGGCTTCATCACCTGCACCGACGCTACACCGACGCTCTGATCAGGGAGATCGAGCTGTGGGCCAGCAACAGGCCGCCGGTGCAGGCAAGTTCGGTCTACCTGGGAGGTGGCACGCCGTCGTCTCTCAGCGTGGACTTGCTGGGCACGATCCTAGGCGCGTGCCGGGACAGCCTCAACCCAGCTCCAGACGCGGAGATCAGTATGGAGGCCAACCCGGGGACTGTGAGCGCCACTTCTCTCTCGGCCCTGCGCGCGCAAGGCGCCAACCGGTTGAGCCTAGGCGCGCAGAGCTTCGATAACAATGCGTTGAGGCTCCTGGGCCGGATCCACACTGCCGCGGACGCCAAGCGAGCCTACCATCTGGCTCGCCAGGCCGGATGGGACAACGTCAACCTGGACCTCATCTACGGCATCCCCAGACAGACGCTGGA
>Ga0307421_1001464_pt1 | contig 14259 bp, 14 predicted proteins | sample SalMarWE160270MG_FD_202163 | JGI IMG/M metagenome (GOLD analysis project Ga0307421, IMG submission 202163) | Salt marsh sediment microbial communities from the Plum Island Ecosystem LTER, Massachusetts, United States - WE1602-70 | ecosystem: Environmental > Aquatic > Marine > Intertidal zone >...
CCCACAGCCCGCTGGTGGCTGGGAATGGTGGCCGCTGCCTCGGTTCGCCAATCCTGCCTTCCAGCGAGGCAATGAGGGCGGTTTCCTCGCCGCAAACAAAAGCCCCAGCCCCCCTATGGATATGGACATTGAAATTGAAGCCCGAACCGAGGATATTCTCCCCCAGGAGGCCGTATTTTTCCGCCTGCTCGATAGCTGTTTTTAGATTTTCCACCGCCAGGGGATATTCTGCCCGCACGTAGATATAGCCTTCATTGGCACCGATGGCGTAGGCCCCGATAAGCAGCCCCTCGAGGACGGAGTGGGGGTTGCCTTCGGTAAGAGAGCGGTCCATATAAGCGCCGGGGTCCCCCTCATCACAGTTGATAATGACATATTTGGGTTGGCCCGGAGCATTACGGCAGAACTCCCACTTCCTTCCAGTAAGGAATCCGGCTCCGCCGCGACCGCGCAGGCCGGAGCTTTTGACCTCCTCTATTACCCGCTCCGGAGTCATCTGGAACAGAACCTTAGCCAGCGCTGAATAGCCGCCCAGAGCAATGTAGTCATCAGTGCTCTTCATATCCAGGAATCTGTTATTGCCCAGGACAGTTTGATTTTGAGATTTATAAAACGGTATCTCCGATTCCCGGGTAATCCTCTGCCCGCTAACCGGGTCTTCGTAGAGAAGACGCTCAATAACCTTGCCCTTAGCCAGGGTCTGGGAGACGATTTCGGGCACATCTTCCGGTTTCACCGCCACGTAGCAGATTGCTTCCGGCAGGACAAGGACGGTGGGCTCCTGCTCGCAGAAGCCGTGGCATCCCGTACTTTTAACGGCTATCTTTCCGGCCAGGCCCTGCTTTTTTACTTCGTTGACCAAAGCCTGGACGACAACCTCGCTGTGGCGCGTCCGGCCATCGGTGCCGTTGGTTACCGAAACAACCCTTTTCCCGTTATTTTTGTTTAATATCAGCTGCCTAAGCTTTTTCAGGTGAGCGGCTGAGCTTAATCTAGCCATAGCGCTCTCCTTTTTCAGGACTCAATTGCTTTGGCCGAAGTAATCTGCTCGACTTGTTTACCGGTAGGCTTACCGTAGTATTCGCCGTCAACCACCATCACCGGTCCCAGGGCACAGCAGCCGAGGCACCTCACTGTATCCAGACTGAACTGCATGTCCTGGGAGGTTTCGCCATCTTTTATCTGCAAGGTCTCGACGACCTTATCCAGAAGGCGGGGGGCGCCGCGCACCTGGCAGGCCGTCCCCAGACAGACCGTTACCGAGTGCCGGCCCTTGGGTTTAAGGCTGAAAGCTTTGTAAAAGGTAGCTATATGGTAAATTTGAGTTAAGGCAACGCCCAGATTCTGGCTGACCTGCTTTAGAGCCTCTTTGGGCAGCCAGCGGTTCTGGCGCTGAATTTCAAGGAGTACCTGAGTCAAAGCAGAGCGGTCAACATGATATTCGCTCGCAATCGTACCTAGCTCAGCAAGCTCCTGAGTCAAAGCAGAGCGGTCACCCTGATGTTTGTCCGCAATCGTACCTGGTTCAGCAAGTTCCTGAGTCATATTACATCGCCTCCTCGCCTTTATTTTGGGCTGGTCTCCGCCCAGTAAGGCCACCACCAGTTCTGCTGCTTGCTACGCAGATACTCCTGCCTTTGAATCAGCTGCTGCTGGAAAGCGTCTTCCATCATCTGATTGAATTCACAGTTTTCACAGTGGAGGAATCGAGAACAAAGACGGTAGGAAATATTGCCCTTTAGAGCGTAACGGCAGAACTTCTGCTTGCCCGGCAAACTCTTGTATCTGTCCATTGCCTCGACAAGCTCGGCTTCCCCGGCGTCTAATCTGTCCTGCATCTGCCGGTCAAACTCACAGCTGAGGCAATTGTAGTCGCTGGTGCACTGGCGGTTAGCCACTAATCCCATCGACGTGTAGACACAATCCCCGGGTTTTGCCTCCTCGACGAGAGGGGCCGGCTCCGGTTTGGTCATGGCCGTTCTTGCTTTTTGCATCCAGACCCGGGTTTCCATGTCTCCCGGGGCAACCTTGAGAATAGAGCCGAATTCCGTTAAAGCCTCCCCACGGCGACCGGCCGCGAGGTGCGCCTTACCCTGCTTGAGGTGAGCCGGAATTTCTTCCGGGGCGATAGCGATTAACTGGCCGAGGTTAGTTTCGTTTAATTCAGGCTCCATCTTTTCACCTCCTTTATTGGAGAGGAAAACAAGGCTGTCTTGGCTATCTGCGCTTATCGATGCCGCTACATCAAAACGCAACTGCCGACTGATTTCTTAATGTACTAACTTGCGCACCACTTCAAAAATGAACGGTTACGCACATACTACTATGATTATCAGGCAGTGTCAAGGCTATTTTTCCTCCTTTTTAACCAGTTTTCCGAATTGACAAGCACATGGCCGTCAGTTAGAATTTAAGTGATACAGTGAGTGCAGAGTTCATCGCTTATTTGCAGGAACTAATGCGGCGGCGAGGGCGGTTACCCAGTCAATTCGCCGCCGATGTTGGCATTAGCCATACCAGCGTAAGCCGATGGCTTTCCGGCAAAGAAAAGCCCAGCTTTAGCTCCTGCGTAAAGCTGGCCAACTATACCGGAGTGCCACTTCAGCGCGTACTGCACATCGTGGGATACCTGATACCGGTGGAGGAAAAGGCCGCTAGCGAATTGCCGGATTTCCGGGAGTATGTGAAAAGGAAATATCCGCAAGAGTTAGATGACGACCTGGTGACACTGATAGAAGACCTTATTGAGCGGCGGAGGGGAAGAGATGGGTAGCCTACCGCCTAACTCAGAAAGACTACTAGGGGTCATCCTCACCGACGGCCACCACTGTAAATGTCGTGATAAAGACGGTTGCCCACAAACTGGCAGTGAATGGTGTTATAACATCACCACAAAAGGCAATGCTTCCAGGCCAACGAAGCTACCATACCTAGACGCTACACGTTACTTATACGATAATACGCCCGCTTGTTGCTGGGTGCTGGCCGATGTTGAGAAGCTGGCCAGCGAATACCTGGCCGGAGCCGGGGTATCCGGACCGCCGGTGCCGTCGACGCTTATTGATATTTTTGACGATAGCAAAAAGGTCGAGGTGCGGCTGGTACCGTTGAAAGCCCTTCACGGGGTCGTCTGGCTCTTGAGTGGGGGATGGATAATTCAGCTTAACGCCAGAGACCCCCGACGGGTGAGGCGGTATTCCATGTTTCACGAGGCGTTTCACATCGCCCACCGGATTACCTTACCCGCTTTCAACAAAGCCGTAGTGAGACATGTCTCATTTAACGAGGTTCTGGCCGACCATTTCGCCACCTGTTTTCTTATGCCTAAAGAGTGGGTCGAGGAATACTGGCCGATGGTGCAGGACGTTCGGGCGATGGCAGACAGGTTTGATGTACCGGCAAGCCAGATGAGGCGGCGGCTTAACCAACTTAGCCTGCTATAAGGAGCAACTATAGCTAGGTTAAGCAGAGGTAAAAAAGCAACCGTAGCTTGTTTTGTGTAATAGCCAATAATAATCAATCTCTTGGCTTTATTCTCTTCCAGAGTAAAAATGCAGGTAATGCTATTAAAAAAGAAGGAGGTGATAGCCCGGAAAAAGACCAGTTGCTTCGGCGGATTTTGCTCTGGTTTCCGGGTTAAGTTAGCCTCAAAATTACCCAGAAGGCCCGAAAATTGTCCAGCTGCCTTCTAAGCAGCGGGTCGTGGGTTCGAATCCCTCCAGGGACGCTAAAGCTCCAGTCAATCCCAGAAGTTCACAAAATTGTGATTTTTCCCCTTTTGGAAGTGTCTTTTAAGCAAATGCTTGAGGTTCAAGTTCTGTTATTTATGTAAAGTTATGGAGGAATATGGAGGTTTCTTTACCCTGCCCCAGGGCGTCACCGTGAAGTGTAGAAATACCGGATTCTCCTCCTGAAGATATAGCCGGCTGCCAGACCCGAAACCAGGCCACCAAGGTGGGCCTGCCAGGCTATATTCAAGAAAGGAGAAAGCACGGTAAGAAGTATGAAACCGCCGATGACGGCTATCCAGAGGGGGATCGGGGCTGGTATGGGGAAAACAAACACGCGCAATTTGGGCATAAGTACCGCCAGCACCCCACCCAAGGCGAAAACCGCCCCCGAGGCACCTATGGCTATAGACAGGGGCGAAGGCGGTAGCAGGATAAAGAAGATATTGCCCACTATCCCCCCGATAAAGTAAACCAGCAGGAATTTGGGTGTCCCAATCAACCGGGATAGGAAGCTGCCGAAGAAATAGAGGGTTATCATATTGGCAAAAATATGCCAGAGGCCGCTATGGATGAAAAGGTTAGTCACTATGGTCCAGGGCCTGGCTAGGAAGCTGGCTGGCTGCAGCCCCAGAAAGAGAATAAGGTCCCGGATTATAAGGGTGGCGATAAATAGCAGCAGGTTTACGCCTATTATAAGCCATACCGCCGTCGGCCTGGAAGCTCTATACGCCATTAACTCGCCCTCGCTCTCTTATATTTAGAGGTTGATAATTTCTCCCCTGACCTCATCACCAATGGTTAAAATGCCGAAGGAGTTTTTGGCCTGGCCGGGATTGAAGAAGAGGACGCCGTTCTTTACCTCATTCTGGGAGTGGTGGGAGTGACCGTAAACAATAATATCAACATCCTCGAACATCCCCCCTACCCTGTCGTCTATGCCGTGGGGGCTGCCCCAGCCATGAATAATGCCAACCCTTTTTCCCTCTATTACCAGCAGTTCCTTTTCCGGGAGAATCCGTTTGAGCTCCTCTGAGTCCATATTACCCTGCACCGCTTTTACCTCTCCCAGTTGCTTCAAGCCATCGAGTACATCCCTGGCGACAAAATCACCGGTGTGGATTATCAGGTCTACCTCGGTTAGTGTGCGCAATATCTGGTCAGGGAGATGGGAGAATGAAGTGGTATGGGTATCAGAGACTACGCCTATCTTCATGCTACCTCCTCGAGGGCGGAGGAGTAAGCCTGGTAGGTTATGGTGTCAAAGAGGACGAAGATCACCTCTTTAACCGGGGTGACCTGTTCGCTGAGAAATGAAGCCACTGTCTTAATTGCTACCCCTGCCGCCTCAGCTACTGGATAGCTATAAACGCCGGTGCTTATCGAGGGAAAGGAAATGCTGCTTAGCTTTTGCTCTGCGGCCAGTTTAAGGCTCTCCCTGTAGGAACTTTCCAGTAAAGCCGCTTCACCCTTATTTCCGCCCCGCCAGATAGGGCCGACGGTGTGAATGACATGTTTTGCCGGCAGGTTGCCTCCGGTGGTGATGACCGCCTTGCCGGTGGGCAGACGCCCCTGTTTGGCTACGATTTGCCGGCACTTGTCCAGGATATCAGGGCCTCCGGCCCGGTGAATGGCGCCATCAACCCCACCGCCACCCATCAGCCCCGGGTTGGCGGCATTGACGATGGCATCAGTAGCCTGCCGGGTGATGTCACCCTGGACAATAGCTAACCTTGCCTGATTGATTATCACTTCTCTGGCTGGTTTATCCATCGGTTGACCTCTAATACTTCATTATAAGGTGGATATGGCGGAGAGTCTAGCCCAGTTTCAAGCTATGTTGCGCTTGGGGTTAAGATTTGCTAAACTAACTTGGTTGTAATGGGCCGTTAGCTCAGTTGGCAGAGCACCTGACTTTTAATCAGGGTGTCGCAGGTTCGAGACCTGCACGGCCTACCAACCGATTTCCAGTTTCCTCTCAGGAATCCCTCTTAGCCAGGTTTCTCAATTCTAGAAGACAAGGTATATCCCCACGAACACTCGAATTCTATGAAGCCTTGTTGAAAAGGTTCGTTTCCAACTATAATCTCACACCCATTGACATCAATCAATTTCTAGCCAGCCTCGACTGCCGGAATGGGAAGAACGCTTATTACCGGGCAATAAGAGCATTCTGCAACTGGCTTCATAGGCAAGGGCTTATCAATAACAACCCGATTAAAATGGTTGACCCGCCGAAGATGACCAAGGTGATATTGCCTAGCCTCACCAATGAGCAAGTAGAGTATCTTATCGACCAGGCGGAGAATGCGAGGGATAAGGCAATCATAAGCCTATTTGCCGATAGTGGGCTAAGGCTAAGTGAACTCCTGAGTATCAAGGAGTTTAGCATTGATTGGGAAAGCCAGACGGTGATTATCTGGGGCAAGGGCGGTAAGCAGAGGAAAGCTCCATTTACCAGGCGGACGGCTGAATTGCTTGGTGAGTATTTAAGGGTTAAAGGGGTTAGCACAGTTAATAGAAATATGAATGTGTGGAACATCAGGCGTAGGGGTGTTCAGATCATGCTGTATAGGTTGGAGAAGAAGACCGAATTGCCGTGTAATCCACATACCTTTAGGAGGACGTTTGTCAGTAATTTACATAGAGCTGGGCTGGATGTGGAGCATATCATGAGGCTCGGTGGATGGGAGAGTTTAGATATGGTGCTGAGGTATACGAGGAGTGTGAAGTTTGAGGAGAGTTTGAGACTGTATCAGAGAATTGAATATTGAACTTAACGCTATTTTGTTCAAAGCAGACTAATTGAACAATTTGAGTAACTGTGTGAACTGCCTTGCATGCCGAAGGGGACGATACCTAGAACCATTCGACTTCGACAAGGTCAGTTTTCTCCGCGAAGGGTCTTTTCAATAACCTGTCCTTGGTATGTTAAAAAATGAATGCGTTATCTCTGAGATATTTAGGACACTATTTGTCACTAAGGCTGACAATCTAACGACTTATGGAAGTATTATCGAAATCATGCAGGGCCGAGGCTGAACTGAGCAGCCTTCTCGTGTAGGCCTGCCTAGGTGCGGTTACTATCTCGTTCGACGGCCCCTCTTCGATAATCCGGCCCTCCAGCATGACGGCGATTCGGTCGCTTACCTTCCTGGCGGCGGCGATGTCATGGGTGATATAGAGCAGGCTTAGGCCGTGGCGCTCCTGCAGATTGAGCAACAGCTTGAGAACCTTAGCCGCGACGCTGGCGTCGAGAAAGGCGGTAGGCTCATCGGCTATGAGCAGGTCTGGGTCCAACACCAGTGCCCGGGCGATGGCCACCCGCTGCAGTTCTCCGCCGCTGAGATGGTGCGGGTAGGTGTTGAGGAATGCCTCGGTCTGGGGAAGTTCGACCTCCTCTATGGTCTGCGTCGCTTTCTGGCGCCTCTGTTCTTTCGTCCCTATTCCCTGCACCTCCATCGGCTCCATGACCAGCTCTAGGACGGAGAGGCGGTGGCTCAGGGACTCGCCCGGGTTCTGAAATATCATCTGCACCCGCTTGTAGAAATCTTTCCCCCGGCGCGCCACCCTCTTGCTCTCAAGATAGACAGCCCCACCGGAGGGCGGGTGGAGGCCGATGATTATCTTGGCCATGGTTGTTTTGCCCGAGCCGCTCTGCCCGACCAGCGCCAGTGTCTCCCCCGCCTCAATGTGCAGGCTGACTGAGTCCACCGCCTTGAGTGAGTCAAATGACTTGGACAGGTTAGCTACCGATAGAAGGGTGACGATGCCGCCGCGGTGGCAGGCGACCCAGTGCCCCCGGCTTTGGGTAAGCGGTGGTATTTCCCGTGAGCATATCTCCACCGCCTGGGTGCAGCGCGGGTGGAAGGGGCAGCCGCTCACCAGCCGACTCATTCTACCCTTGATACCCTGGAGGTCCTTTACCGTTGTCATGTTGGGGTAGGCCCGGACCAGGGCCCGGGTGTAGGGATGCCTGGGCTGGCGCAGGACCTCCCGGGTCGGCCCGATTTCAACTATCTTACCGCCGTAGAGCACAGCCAGCTTCCTGGATAACCGGCTGGCGGTATCCAGGTCGTGGGTTATCACCAGCTTGGCGCGGTGCCCGCCAATCTTCTCCAGCAGGGCGCAGAGCTCCTCCCTGGTGGTGACGTCAAGCGATGAAAGCGGCTCGTCCAGTATCAGCAGCTCGGGGTCATTGGCTAGGGCCATGGCCAGGAGGACTCGCTGCTGCTCTCCCCCGCTGAGCTGGTGCGGGTAGGCGGAGAAGCGCTCTTGGGGGAGGCCGAACCGGGCCAGCAGCTCTCTGGCTCTGGCTCTGGCCCCATCCCTGTTCCGCAGCTTATGCTCAATCATCGGCTCGGCCACCTGGTCAAGGATGGTGTGCACCGGGTTGAGCACGTTGTTCACGTTCTGGAAGACCATGGAAATTTGGTTCCACCTTATCGCCTGCATATCCCTTTCGGCCAGAGAGAGTAGTTCCTCTCCCTTGAAGCGGATGCTCCCCTGAACCTTGGCTTCGGCCAGACGCATAATGCTCATTCCCAAGGTGGTCTTACCCGTCCCCGATTCGCCGATGACGGCCAGCGTCTCCCCGTCGGCCAGCTCCAGGTCCAGGCCGTTGAGGACTACATCGCTGCCGTAGCTTACGCGAAGATCTCTTATCTCAAGCAACGACGCCACCTCTCAGTCTGGGGTCGAGGACGGACTCAGCGGCGTGGCTGACGAAGGTCAGCCCGATGATAGTCAGCGATAGGGCCACGCCGGCGGGGATCAGCCACCACTGCCAGACGTTCAGGTAACTGAACTTCATGGCATCGTGCATCATCGTTCCCCAGCTTACCAGCATCGGGTCGCCGATACCGAGAAAGGCCAGACCGGCCTCGATGAAGACGGCGCGCCTGACGCCGTAGATGAACTCCACCAGCAGTATCGGGCCCAGGTCGGGCACGATGTGCCGCCAGGCGAGGTAAAACCGGCTGGCGCCGAATGTCCTGGAGGCACTGATGTGTCCCATCTCCTTAAGGGAGAGGGCCTGCGCCCGTATCACTCTGGCGGCGCCCTGCCAACTCAGCAGCGCCAAGAGCAGGATGAGGACGGCCAAATCGGGCCTGACGTAGGCCGCCACCAGGATGACCACGACTATCATCGGAATCACGATAAAGGCATCAACTATCCGCATCACTATCTTGTCGTATAGCCCGCCGATGAGCGCCGCCGATACCCCGAAAATCGTACTCAGTATCAGCCCCAGGATGCCGGCGCCGAAGCCGACCAGCAGCGACGTGCGGGCACCGTAGAGCAGCTGGCTCCAGATATCCTGACCCACCTGATTGGTGCCCAGCCAGTGGCTGAGAGAGGGCGAGAGCAGGGAAGCCGCTGACTGCTGGATGGGGTCATATCGGCTTAAAAAGGGGGCCAGGACAGCTAGGGCAATCACCAGCACCAGGATAATAAGCCCTACCTGGCCGACATGGCTCTGTTTTATCTCTTTCTTCAGGCTAACGTGCATAGCTTACCCTCGGGTCCAGCTTGGGGTAGAGAAGGTCAACGGCAAAATTAACGACTAATACCGAGATGGCAACCATCAGAAAGACCCCCTGGATTACCGGATAGTCCCGGGCGAGCAGCGCCTGATAGGTGAGCTGCCCGACGCCGGGATAGGTGAAGACCAGCTCCACGAAGAGGGCGCCGGTTACCACCCGGCCCAGCCATATCCCGGTCATGGTAAGTACGGGAAGCATGGAGTTTCGGCCGGCATGCCGGTACTTGAGCGCTTTCTGGGATAGTCCCTTAGCCCTGGCGGTGGTCATAAACGGTGACTTCAGCACCGTAATCATGGTGTTGCGGGTGAGCAGGTAGCCCCCAGCCAGATAGGCTGCGGTAAGGGCCGCCACCGGCAGCGCCATATGTTTCAGGACATCAAGCACTAGGGCCAGGCCGGATAGTCCTGAGTAGGGCGTCAGTGCCCCGGAAAGCGGGGCTACCCCCAGCAAAACACCGAACACGATGAGCAGCACCAGCCCAAGGAAGAAATCAGGGAACCCGTTTAGACTCATCAGCCCGGTCAGCAGGGTGCGGTCGGTTCTGGAGCCGCGCCGCCAACCCGACTCTATGCCCAGCACTATTCCCAGCAGCGTGGAGAGCACCAGCGATGTTCCCACCACCAGCAGGGTCCAGGGCAGGCTGCCCAAGACTACCTTTAACACCCCGGCGTTATAGAAGTAGGACCAGCCCATATCCCCCTGGAACAGGGCGGCTATATAGGCAGCGAACTGCTGCCATAAGGGCTGGTCAAGGGCAAAGCGGGCGACGAGGTGTGCCTTCAAGGCTGGCGTCATGGCCACCAGCGCCTCATCTCCGTAGATGGCCATCAGCGGGTTTCCAGGCATCATCCTGGGCAGGAAGAAATTCAAGCCCAGTATGATTAAGAAGGCGATGCCGTAGGTCGTCAGGTTGCGTTTGCCAGTCACTGGTTAAAGCCGTCCTTTGTCTTTCGCTTAGTCCACGAAGCACATCCGGTTAAGCGGCATGGGTATCCCGATAGCCACCCCGTCCATGGTGTAGTAGAGGGGCAGGCTGTCGTCGTGGGCCCAGTACCACTTGGGATAGTACAGGGTGAGCGCCGGCAGGTCTTCAGCGTATAGCTCCTGAACCTGGAACACCATATCTTTTCTCCTAGCGGGGTCCATTTCGGTAAGCTGGGCATTGAGGAGCCGGGTCAGCTCGGCATCGGCGGTGTAGCGGGCGCTGTTGAACCACTCCCCCAGGGTTGTCCTCTCTAGGATAGACGGGTCGAAGATGCCCCCGTGCCCGTAGATAGACAGGTCGAAGTTCCAGGCGCCGACCCTGGCATCGACCGTTTTCCCCTCCAGGGTCTGGAAGTCAATCTCAATACCAACCTGCTCCAGCTGCTGGGTGATGAACTGACCCAAGTCCTTGTAATCGGCGGTGGCGATGAGGCTCAATTTCAGCGGCTGGCCGTCCCTAACGAAGTGGCTGTCCTCTAAGCTATATCCCAGCCCCTCAACCAGTTGTTTTGCCCTGTCCGGGTCACATTGGTACTGCGGCGTGTCCGGGTTATACCAGACGCTGGTCGGCGGCAGCATGCCGGGACTGCCAGCAACGGCGTTGCCCCGGAAGACAACTTGCACCAGGGCTTCACGGTCAATGGCGTAGGCCAAGGCCTGACGGAACTCCTTGGAGGAAAGCGGCTCTTTCTGGTGGTTAATAGTTAGTTTGCCGTTCCATGACGGGGGGCTGGTAATGACAGTGAGACCGGCTGCATTGATGTCATACACTACTTCGGCAGGTATGCTGGCCGAGTCTACCGAACCCTCCTTTAATGCCGCCGGGGTCATCTCGGCGGCTACTTTTACGAATCTTACCTCTTTAACCACTGGTTGTCCCAGATAATAGCTGTCGTTGGCTTTGTAAAGATAAGTACCATGCTCTTTGCTATAATCGGCCAGCATATAAGGCCCGGTGCCAATTACCGCCTCCAACGTTAGGAATTCCTCTGGCGTGGGTACGCTTTCCCATATGTGCTTCGGTAGTATTGGCTGGGCGCCGGCAACATCCTGGAAGAAGGGGGCGTAGGACTGGCTTAAGTACAGTTTTACCGTGTGTTCGTCAAAAGCCTGGACGGAGTCTACAATGCTGTTATCCACCCACTGGTAGGGGTGCTCTTCTGTATATTCATAGGTAAAGACCACGTCCTCGGCGGTAAAATCGGCGCCGTCATGCCACTTGACGTCCTCCCGCAGCTTGAAGGTGTAGGAGTTTTCCTCCTCACTATATGACCACGCGTATGCCAGCTGGGGGATGAATTCGGTGGCGTTTTTCCAGACCAGGGTCTCGAAGATAAAGCTCATGCGGAGATAACCCGGGCCGCGGGAGTAGTGGGCGTAAGGAGAAGGATACCCCCAGTCGCCGGTAGCATCAGCTATGGTGTAGGTATCACTCGGTGAACTGGCTGGGCAGGCCGGTAGCAATAGTAGTGTAATGGCCATTAAGATAACAGTTAGTTTAAGCGGCAGGTTAGCTACTCCCGTCATGTTAAATCATCCTTTCTCAATCGCTGGACTCGGCCAGGTCATTGTGCCCTAGGAGTAATTATAGATATGCCATCGCCGGCAAGCTGGTAGTATTCCTGGCCGGAGCAGGGGAGGCATACCGGCTTGCCATCTTTAAACCTGGCGCACGGTTCCATGACATCTTCACCGCACACCGAGCACCTCACGCTGGCGAAGATACGGGCATAAGAGGGCGCCTCGATGTTGACCCGGTTGATAGAGAAAACGTCCTCGTCAGGCAGGGTAAGTACGCGGAAGGACAACTCCTTCCACAGTGCGCTCAGCCGTTTCCCGTCTTCTTCGCTGCCGCGGCGCTGTACCACCACCCTTTCCCAGAGCTCGTTAGCTTCGGGGGAGCGTTCTGCCATCACCCGGTCGGGCCGCACCGATATCCGAATGCCTTGGCTGTTTCTCCTGGCCAGGGTGAAGGCGGTCTTGCCGTAGTCCCGGTATATCAGGGCATTGTTACCAAAACTGCAGCCGGTAACCATCTGGACCCCGTCGCTGAAACAGTTGTTGGTCTCAACTATGGCCACCACCTCCTCCATACCTGTGGACCTTCTGACACCCAGTTCCTTCATCGCCCGGGTACCGGCCTTGACGCCAAGTGCCGAAAAAGAGCAGTAGTGGCCGTGCAGCATGCCGCTTATCCGCAGTAGCTTGGGCAAATCACCGGCATAGATGGCGTCTTCAATCTCTTGTCTGGGGTTCTCATCTTTTATCAAAGTCAAAGCTACCTCCTCTTGCTGGCATTGCTGCGATTAAATGTAGTTGCAATTAGTTGCAGAAAAACTGACAAAAAAATATATAGAGGTCTAGGTGCTCTTACCGCTACATTCCTCGCACAGCCCGCTAATAACCAGGTGCTTGAAATTTACCTGAAAGCCATATTTTCTGGTCAGTGACTCCTCAACCGGGGTAAACAGGTTCTCATCGCACTCTATGGTCTTGCCGCACTTGCTGCATACCAGGTGGTGATGGTGGCCTTCCTCAGCGTGGTGATAGATAAAATGGTCACCTAACTTGCTTTTAAAGACGGAGCCATTTTTTTCCAGAAGTTCCATGGTGCGGTATATGGTGGACTTGTGGATTTCCGGCATCCTGGCCTGAACATGGGCAATAATCTCCTCGGCCGTCAGGTGGGCATGGGAGCTATGGACGGCATCTATTATTATCTTACGCTGGGGGGTAAGCTTTAACCCGTTTTTCTTCAGAGTAGTAAGGCAACTCATTGCTATTGCACCTTTTCGCAATTATATTCCATACTGAGGAGATCTGTCAACATTAACGGAACTCCCGTCTACATTCAGTTTGTAATTTGTTAAAAAAGTGACCTTTGGTGGAGATAGGGGGATTCAAACCAAACTGGACGAACTCAATCGGCGCTCTGAGAGTACTGAATAACAAAAGACTTGGGCTCTCGTTCAACGGGGCAAAATTGTACAAGAGTCAGTTTTGCGCAGCGTCGGTCTGAAACTTTAAACAAACCGTCAAAAAGTTCACTCTCTCAAACCATACCCCCAACTATTCTATTCTCTATTGTCACTAACCTATCCAAGCAGCAATAAATAAACAAGTGCCAGAAGCGCTACAATACGCGCAGTTTGCATTTTAAACATTACCTAGGCACTTAGTATGCCTAAGTAATTTAAGCAGCCGAATTTCGGATTTTGAGATCTATCTTTCCTACCGCTATCTACGGAGCAACGGAGAGCTTGCCTTGTCAGGTATCAAGCTCAAACCACTTATTCTTCAATCCGCCATTCGACCCTTACCGTTATCAGCCCTTGTACACCGTCATTGACATGCATCGTGTAGTAGCCCTCTCCCCAATCATAATCTGATGGGCTGAACTGAGTCGTGCCCTCTGTAACCCCACGAGTGAAACCTTCGGCAAGAGTATTGTTGGCGAAGCTAATGTTGACAACCGATTTTGACCAATACCCGGACATTAATGGGCCGTTAGCTCAGTTGGCAGAGCACCTGACTTTTAATCAGGGTGTCGCAGGTTCGAGACCTGCACGGCCTACCAGCCAATTTCCAGCTTCCTCTCATGAATCCCTATTAGCCAAGTTCCTCAAATCCAGAAGACAGGGCACATCTTCGCGAACACTTGAATTCTATGAAGCCTTGTTGAGAAGGTTCGTCTCCAACTATAATCTCACACCTGTTGACATCAACCACTTCCTGTCCAGCCTTGATTGCCGAAATGGGAAGAACGCCTATTATCGGGCAATAAGAGCATTCTGCAATTGGCTGTACCGGCAGGGGTTTATTATACAATCTGGACTTTTGTGACTTGGCTAAATCATGGCTTGGGTTGCTCAACAAAATACTATCTGAGGTGGTCCCCGAAATTCGGACAGGTTGTTAAGAGCGGGTTCTGCTCCTAGAATAAAATACAGAATAGGAGGAGCAGGACATGAAACAGAACCGAAGGAAACACAGCCCGTCAT
>Ga0307421_1001465_pt1 | contig 14254 bp, 9 predicted proteins | sample SalMarWE160270MG_FD_202163 | JGI IMG/M metagenome (GOLD analysis project Ga0307421, IMG submission 202163) | Salt marsh sediment microbial communities from the Plum Island Ecosystem LTER, Massachusetts, United States - WE1602-70 | ecosystem: Environmental > Aquatic > Marine > Intertidal zone >...
GTAGACTTCAAGGCAGGTTTTGAGGATTCAGCCAGGGGCGCCGTGACCAGCCTCGACTGGATCATAGTGATCGTGGATCCGACCAAGGCGGCGATTCGGATGGCTATCCACATGAAGCAAATGGTTGAGCAAATCAAAGCTGGTATACCCCCGGCGACGAAACATCTCGAAACCCCCGAATTAGTAGCCTTCGCAGAGAAGATCTTCGGGGAATCTAAGATCGAAGACGTACTTGTTGTCTTGAACAAGATCAAGGACGAGGATATGGAGCGATATCTGCGAGAAGAGCTGTCGAAAGCGGACATCGAGCCTATCGGTGCCCTTCCGGAGGACCCTGCCCTTACGCTGAATTGGTTGGAGGGTTCGCAACTAGAAGGCTTGGGGGTTCATGGAAACATGCAGGATATTATTGGAACGCTTGAAGCGTTCGCAAGGGAACAGTCTCCAGCTTAGTGCATCCGTAACCGCGGAGGCAATCAGGGATGTGTAAAGCACGAGTTGTCCTTAGCGGGTCGGATAGGGAGGAGGTCATACTGGCCGATCTGGTTCACATGAAGATCTAGAATGGCGTGGCGTGACTCTCGCGACTGATCAAGGAGCCTGTTTCAGTTCGGGCCACCGTCATCTTCCTCCAGATAGTGGAATTGAACACGAAATTCAAAGATCGACATGGTTTTCTTCATAACGAGAGCTTCGATTTAGCCAAGCAGCGAGAGAAGGATGCCCAATCCTATCTCGATGCTTGGAAAGGGGAATTCCGAGAGAAGGGTATTGTGCCGCACGGGTTCGTGTCGAGCATGGCGCCGTGGTGAGGGCAATCATTAAAGTCGCCGAGCGAGCGAGAGAGAGCAGATCTCATTACAATGGCCAGCCACGGACGCAGTGGCATCTCGCGTGTCTTTTACGGAAGTGTGGCAGCAGGTGTTCTGCAGCCAGTGGGCCGTCCTTTGTTCCTCCGATCGCGACAAGCGTAATTAAAAATAATTGATATTGGCTAACAGAATGTGAAAAACCTAAACAACTGAGCGGAGGAGTGAATACGATGTTTGTTAAGGACCGCATGTCATACCCAGTTATTACTATCCACCCCGAAATGCCCATACAGGATGCACTTAATCTAATGCACAAAGAGAGCGTTCGTCGACTGCCAGTAGTCGATAAAAAGGGTCAGCTCATCGGCATCGTCGCTGAAAAAGACCTGCTTCATGCCTCTCCATCTGACGCCACGAGTTTGAGCGTGTGGGAATTGACCTATCTTCTAAGTCACATCACTATAGAAGGGATCATGGCTACTGAGGTGATCACGATCACTGAAGATACACCTATTGAAGAGGCTGCTCTGATCATGGCAGACAGTAAAATCGGCGGTTTGCCTGTGGTCAGGGACAGCGAATTAGTGGGGATCATCACTGAGACGGACCTGTTTAAAGTGTTCCTCGAACTCCTTGGTGCGCGAGAAGCCGGTGTGCGGCTCGCAATACTTGTGGCAAACCAACCTGGAGAATTGGCTAATGTTACGACAACGATCCTGGAACTTGGTGGAAACATTGTCTCCTTAGGGACATTCATGGGAGAAAGCGCTGAGAATCGGGGGATCACGCTCAAGGTAGATGGTGTTGATCACCAGGTTTTGCGCGAGGCTATTGAACCCATTGTCGAGCGAGTTGTCGACGTCCGCGAACCGAAACCGGTCTAGCCGTTCTTGACGCCTTTTATATTAAAACCCGAGTAGCGAGGACAAGGGAGGTTGTAGTGGCCGAAAAAGGACATCCGTTCTAGAAAATGTTCTTGGACACACACAGAGCGATACATTCACGGTCTTGAATTCCTATCAGGATAGGCAGACTGTGATTTCATCTTATCCAAAAAATCTCGAATGAATCCTTCACTCATGTTTCCTCCTACTGGCTTCCTGAACCAAGCATACAATTGTGCAACGACTTAACCATCGCAAGAACTTGCCTCCTTGCTGACACATTCGATCCAACCATTACAGGAGAAGAACTTATTCATGAAACCCACAGAACTTTAGTCCTGCATGTGAGGGATTCTAATCAGACAAGGGCATTCGAGTCGCCTTTCCTAGCTTCATGAGCGGTGCAGTTTGGGTGCAGTTTACGCACTAGCCCATGGAAAGTACAGACAGCCTGGACAATCAGCCCTCTATTTCATGCGGGTTTGTAGAAACCATGCAACAATATGTAGGCCATGGACGCTATGGAAGACCGTATGGAATCACTTACCCAGAAGAGGTCGCAGGTTCGAGTCCTGTTCCGCCCACTCGAGAAGCCCCCATATATGGGGGTTTTCTCCTGTTTAGATCTACCTGGATTCAACTACTAAGCGCCACAATGGACGAACGGTTGTAGAATAGGAAGATAATTAAACTTTCGTAATTATCATCATTGTGTATAGGTCGGTACGATGTCTAAACCCGCTCACGCGACATCAACTAAGCAAAGCTCCATACTTACGGATTGGAGTCGTCGTCTATCAAATCGCCTGGATCAAACCGATCTGCCGGAATCCGCAATCATAATCCTTACTGCACTCGTCGTAGGTGTTGGAGCGGGTCTAGGTGCAGTCATCTTCAGACGATTAATTGATGGGGTCCAAACCTTTGCTTTCGTAAAAATCGCCGGTATTTTTGAGCTGATCTCGCCATTTCAATATATCTTAATACCGGCGGTCGGAGGGTTGATTGTTGGTCTCTTGATCTTTTATTTCGCTCGAGAGGCGAAAGGGCATGGGGTTCCTGAGGTGATGGAAGCGGTCGCCTTACGAGGCGGACGAATTCGGCCGCGTGTGGCTGTTGTGAAGGCCCTCGCATCGAGTGTTTGTATCGCTACCGGTGGTTCGGTGGGGCGTGAAGGACCGATTGCCCAAATTGGCTCGGCGATTGGTTCAACCGTAGGACAACTACTCCATCTTTCCGACGACCGGGTGCGGAACCTTGTCGCCTGCGGGGCGGCAGGCGGCATTGCAGCTACGTTTAACGCCCCCATCGCCGGTGCATTATTCGCTCTTGAGATCATTCTAGGCCAGTTTCATGCAACGTCCTTCGGTGCAGTTGTCATCTCAGCTGTCGCGGCAGATGTCGTTGCCCAATTCTTTGAAGGCAATAACCGAGCTTTTATTGTTCCTGAGTATTCTCTTGTCAGTCCTTGGGAGCTCGTGTTGTATGCTTTGCTTGGCGTGTTCGCTGCAATCGGGGCAGTGATCTTCATCCGATCACTCTATGCTTCGGAGGATCTCTGGGAAAGTGTCAACCTTCCCGATTATATCAAACCAGCGTTAGGAATGGCACTATTAGGTGTACTGGGGATAGTCACCTATAAAGCGTCAGGTTATCCTAGGATATTCGGAATTGGCTACGGCTCGATCACGGAGACACTTTCGAATAATATCGCCTTTCAGATTACGCTCATTCTCTTCTTTCTTAAGATGCTTGCCACCATCCTTACACTCGGTTCAGGAGGCTCAGGAGGTGTTTTCGCCCCATCGCTCTTCATGGGGGCAATGCTGGGCGTTACCTTTGGTCAAATTGTAAATACGATCTTTCCAAGTATCACAGCGCCAGCAGGTGCTTATGCACTGGTGGGAATGTCCGCGTTCTTCAGTGGAGCCGCACATGCGCCGGTAACCGCGATTCTGATCATGTTTGAAATGACCGGTGATTACAACATCATTCTGCCTCTGATGCTGGCGACGGTGGTTAGCACCTTGTTCTCGAGATTGCTGAACAAGGAGTCGATCTACACCCTCAAGCTCAGTCGGCGTGGTGTACATCTTGACCAGGGCCGTGACATTGATGTGATGCAAGGTGTGAAAGTTGGAGAGATCATGACCACCGATGTACATGTTGTTCCTCCAGAAATGCCTCTCTTATCTTTGGCGGAAGCATTCTTAGAGACCCACCATCACGGATTCCCTGTTGTAGGATCGGATGGCGATCTGGTGGGCGTTGTTACTATTCAGGATTTCGATAAATCGTTAGAAGAAGGTCGAATTGAAGGTCGTACTGTAGGTGATATCGCGACATGCGATGATCTTCTTGTGACATATCCGGATGAGCCTGTCTGGGAAGCTTTGCGGCGTCTGAGCGTTCGAGATGTGGGGCGTCTGCCTGTACTGGTGAGGAATGGCTCTCGCCACCTTGTTGGGATCGTCCGTCGAAACGATATCATTCGAGCCTACAAAGTCGCCATCATCAACCGCTCACACCACCAATATATGGCCGAAACGCTTAAGCTTGAGAAACTTGATGATTTCACCTTCCTACACTTTGTGATTCCTCAAGATGCAACGGTTGTTGGAATGCGGGTGAAGGAAATTGATTTCCCCGAAGATTGCCTGATCGTCTCCGTACTGCGCGGGAAAAAACAGCAGGCTGTGCATGGGAATACAATCATCCACGCTGGGGATAAAATAACCGTTTTTACAAATGAAGAATGCAGTTCCATCGTCCGGGACCAACTTTCGTTGGCTAACCATGTGCTTGATGACGATGAGTTATTTGCATCACCGAAGCAAGACTAGAATTCGGAATTTTTCCTTAAATACATCGAGTAGACCAGGAGTAAAGCAGATGTTTTTGTGAACGGTGTTCTGACTCGATAATTAACGGATGCACTGTAGTTGCCATCAGGCAAAGATCAGCAGCCTAAGCGAGGCTGCTGATTTACTTACTGAACGTAGGTAGATTTAACGCACATGCGAGTCCACTTTTAAAGTGGAAAAGACCCAATTTTCGATTGCCCCTGACATTTGAACAGCAAGAGATTGACAAGAAATTTAGATGAAGCTATTGCGATAGTGTACAATAGTGCCTAGTATGCATATGTGTGCATACCCTTCTTGTTTTTATCCCCGGGCCAAAGCAGAGAATCTGGGTTTGGAAATTGCATTGTCTTGGATTACGAGCAGCCATACCATTACTCCATTAATGAGCAATAGATGGTCGCATCAGCAAGACCTTGATTGACGGTATAAGCAAGGTTTCCTTGGTCATACAAGTATCCACACGAAACCAGAAAGGGTGATTGTGTGAATGCGTTTCGCAGCATTGAATGGATAGACGGCACTGTGCGCATGTTAGATCAGCGTAAACTGCCGCATGAAACTGTCTATAATCACTATACTGATTACAAACATGTTGCCCAGGCGATCACAGATATGGTAATACGCGGAGCGCCCGCTATTGGTGCAGCCGCGGCGTATGGTTTAACTCTTGTTCCACACAACGTAAAAAACACAGATGTTGAAGCCATCCGCGCTGAACTGAAGCAGGCTGCCGAGATTCTGCGCCAGGCCAGACCTACAGCAGTTAACCTGTTTTGGGCCATTGACCGCATGATGGCTTGCCTGAGTGATCCCGATCTGAACACCATCGAAGACCTGAAGAAAGCTTCATTAGCCGAAGCAAATGCCATTGCCGAGGAAGATGGACAAATCAATAGGCAGATCGGTTTGAATGCGATGCCCCTGGTTCCGGACCGTGCAACAATCATCCATCATTGCAACACTGGCAGCTTGGCCACTGTGGATTATGGTACAGCTTTGGGGATCATCCGCATGGCTCATGAACAAGGCAAGGATGTGCTTGCCCTGGTGGATGAAACTCGCCCCCGTTTACAAGGAGGCCGCCTCACAGCCTGGGAATTAAAGCAATATGGAGTACCATTCAAGGTGATCGTCGATAGCGCATCGGGTCACTATATGCGTTCAGTAGGCGTTGATCTCTGTGTAGTTGGCGCTGACCGTGTGGCAGCCAACGGCGATACGGCTAATAAAATAGGGACATATAATTTAGCTGTGGTTGCCCATGAAAATCGTGTGCCCTTCTACGTTGCCGCGCCGACGACCACGATTGATATGAACATCCCCGCCGGCGATGCCATCGAACTCGAAGAGCGCCCTGCACATGAAATCACGCATATCGGGGATTGGCAAATCACACCCGATGATGTATCTGTAGGTAATCCTGCTTTCGATGTAACCCCTGCACAATACATCACCGCTATCATTACTGAGCGCGGCGTTGCACTTCCTCCCTTTAGAGAGAGTCTAGCAAAGCTAATGGCCGGTGTAGATTAACCACCCAGGCAGCTAAGCCGCGGTTTTTATATTCCTCTTCTAAGTTGGCAGATCGCATTTTGTGGGCATCGCAAATCAGCTATCTATTTAGTAAAACTAATCTCAACGATTTTGCCATGTAAAGATATGTCACCTTCCCAGCGGATCCCTTTTGAATTGTTATAAACCTTAACATGGTAGCTTGAAATCAAGGGAGCAGAAGGGGCAAATCCAATTTCTGCAACCCAGGAACCTGATGTAAATGATCTCACCATCGCATCGGCATCAGTGTGAGTAAAACCCCTGTCGAGCCATTCACCAAATGAGGGAAGAGTGTAAGTGTCAATAGCATATTCTAAGACAGCATCACGAGCTTGTTCTTCGTTGAGAATCGTCCCCGGGGGAATTACGATACTTTCTGTAATATCTCCATCAATACTCAACGCACCTTCCCAATAAAATCCATTTACGATATAGGAAGCTTCTTCAATTGTATACATTGAAGGGCCCGGTGCCGCGGCGGGTGCGGAAATTACGATAGTCAACGGACCTGAAACAAAGCGGATCGTTGAAGAGCCAACAGCATCGTCAGGGGTGATGTTCTGTTCTATCCAAGGTACTGTTTGCCCAATGCCGTATTGGCTGTAAAAATATTCGGCGATAAAATCACGCGCTTCAGAAAAATCAAGGATTCGAATAGCTTCTTCTGATGCGTCAGGATTATCGCCGGGTGAACATTCGGCAGAAAAGAATAGGAATTCATCACAGGATGAGTTGTCAGGGAATCGGCAAATTCCGATATTGGTTCCTTCTTCTAGGTCAAAACCTTGCGTTTTACAGTACGTGAATTCTTGACCGCAACGTCCTGAAAGGAAATCCCACTGAGCGCATCGTGACCCATCGGGGAAGATGCAGTCAGCATCCCCGCCACCGTTGCGGATGACGTTCTCCATAGAATATCCAAGCCCTTCACAATATACTGCCGAAGGATTTGCCATATTCGCAATGTTTTCACCCGATTCTTCTTGATTGTTTGGTACAAAGTATTTACTAGAACATGCTGAAGTGAGGAGAATCGTGATTGATAGTATTCCTAAAACCTTTAGAAAATTCGATTTACTCATTTGGTCCTCCTAGATGATCTTAGGTGAAATGTGCTATTTGCCACAATAGTAACGTTCCTAGCATGGTTATTGTTCCATTTAAAGTAGATCCATTTTTCAATTTCAAATGATATTGTTTGTGAGGCTGGTTGACAACTTCCGATAAAGATGTATATTAGTTACAAGATGTACAATAAGTACAACAATTACAATTTTTATTAGGAAGACAAATTCATGCTTGAGATCAGAGAAGTCAGCAGTCGGGATGCGCGCAAGCAGTGGCGGGAAATCCTGGATACTGTCATGAAGGGAGATGGTGACGTGGCGATCTCGCGTTACGGAAAGGCTATCGCAGTCCTTATCCCCGCTGAAGATTACCAGGAGATTGCAGAGGAATTGGATGAACTACGACTGGCCCGACTCGCTGATGACATCTACGAGAATTATCTTGAGCGGCGGGATGTTGCGGAATCCTATGAAGATGTCCGAGCTAAGCTGCTTCAAGAGTAATTGAATCATTATTCATGTCCCCTCGTAAGAAGTATGAAGTTAAAATCTTACCGCATGCCACTCGCAGCCTTAAGAAACTCAGGCGAGATCGTGAATTATTGGAGCGGATCGATAGAGAGATTCAATCCCTGGACGAGAACCCTCGACCACAGGGGTGCAAGAAACTCAGGAGTTCAAAGCACGATAACCTGTATCGCCTGCGCGTAGGTGATTGGCGCATACTATACGCGATTGAGGATGATAAATTAATCGTTCTCATCCTTGAAGCGGGCCGGCGGGAACGTGCGTACACCGACATCTGAATTCCGGCAAAATGGGGAGGGGTAGGGTTTGTTTAGAATGCGAACTGAGAATCTCTGGATCCTCAGTTTCCCTTCTGGAGATTAACCTGAATGCCCCGATGGGCTCTGAGCAGGACCCCCTTCACTATGTTCCGCTGACTAAGGAATCCGAGCCCCGCTATCTAAAAACGAAGCGTCCTCTCAGGCGCGACGTTTCAGGGCTTATGCAGGCATCGCAATTTTCACCAGTCCCTGCAGATTACTCAATTGAAATTCCAGCCGGCTTATGTCGGGATTTTATAGTTTTAAACCGATACTCCAAATACTAGCAGAGCCCATTCACTCAAAATATTTCGATGTTTTACATCAGATTGAACCAAGGATGGCGATCGGAAGAAGCTCATAGAAAACAACGAAAATTGAACCTGTTAATATGAGACCCGCAGCGATCGAAACCAGGGTTGCCCCGGCATAAAGGTAGATCCCCCATCGCTTCCAATTCCACATCCCGATCCCTGAAATCAGAGTCGCCAGGGATAATATAAAAAGGACGGGGAGCACCCACACGAGATCTCGTTCATATTCTTGTTTGAGCCGATAGGAATAAAGAAGCGAGTGACCTAAACTCAATATGATAACGAGAATGAGAAACCCTGTAAGACCACACCCGCGTTGAGGATGCACGTTCTTTTGGCCCTTCTCGGGTTACTTTTCACTCAAGAGATTATTTCTCCTCAAAAATTTCCCATCAAATTAACACGTTTTCTGTAAAGCGAGAGCGATATTTGCAGGTAATCGTCTCCATATTGTTATCTTCCTGCTAGAAAAAAAGAACAACCTATGCCTCCGCCGCGGTATGATTAAGGTATGAAGTATTTTGGATTGGGTTTTCTCGCACCCAATTCAATCCAGGCCGGTTGATGGATAAAAGTAGGAGCAAGGACGTGATGCGAAATGTAACCGACAAGAGTGTCAGGGAGCCTGTTTATTCTACGGATCAAAAACACCCGGAGGATTGCTTGTGAGGAAGATCATCATCTTATTGTTTCTCCTGACCGCCTGCGCGCCGCTAACCGGCCCTGTGCAGGGGGTGTCGAGTACCTCAGGTCCTCAAAGCACGGTCGGACTTCCTCCGGCGTACACCCCGACGCCGGCGCCTCCACCCACATCTACCCCTCAACCGACTCCGGAGATCCAACTATCCGCTCAAAATCCAGGATTATTGCTCGATCATGTCGGTGACCTCGCCCACCTCAAAGACGCTACTCGCTATACGATAGATGTGGAGGTGACGTTTGATTCCGAGATGAGGACCGCTAGTCTCGATGGCTGGGCTCAGATTCAATTCAAGAATCATCTCGATAATCCATTGCATGAGATCTATCTAATGCTCTGGCCGAACGATCCGCAGTATCAGACTTCGATGGTCGCTGGCCCTGTCTTTATCGGGGACAAGGTCATCGATCCCAAGCAGGAGCTGGATGGCATGGCCCTGCGGGTTGATCTAGCGCTGCCGCTCGCCCCGGGGGAATCGATCGATCTGGGTTTGCCGTTCCGGATCGAAGTGGATTCGATGCGTCCTTCGGCCCCTCGCCGTTTTGGGATCACCGAGGGCGTATTGATCGCCCCGACTTTCTATCCACTGATACCTCGTATCATCGATGATGAGTGGGATGTCCGCCGGGCGCCGCCGGGCGGGGATACGACTAATTCCGAGATAGCTCTCTACCAACTGCAAGTGACTGCGCCTGCTTCCTTTGATCTTGTTGCCTCCGGAGTGGAGATCCTGAATGAGACCCTGGGCGATCTTCAACGCCTGACGTATGTGACCGGGCCAATGCGGGATGTGGCTATCGCCGTTGCCGACTTCGTCGATGAATCCCGCCGGGTTGGCGATGTTACCGTAACAGTCTGGGCGCTGCAGGATCATGCTGATGATCTTGATACAGTGCTCGATTCAGCGACTCTGCAGATGCAGATCCTGGGCGATCTTGTAGGTCCCTACCCCTATCCGGAGTTGGATATCGTCGACGCGCCTCATGCATTCGGCGGAATTGAATATCCGGGGCTGGTCTTCATTGGCACATTGGGGACACACTGGGTTGTGGAGCCAACCGTCCACGAAGTCGCGCACCAGTGGTTTTATGGACTTATCGGTAATGACCAAATTTCTGAACCCTGGCTTGACGAAGCCATCGCGACATACGCGGAGGCGCTTTATTACGAACACGCGTTGGGATCGGGGCGTTCAACCGGTTTCTTGAGCGACTTGCGCGCCATCGTGCGGGATCACACAGACCCAACGTTACCGATCGGTTTGCCTGCCGGGGACTATACATCCGACGTTGATTACGCCATGTTTGTGTACTTGAAAGGCGCTCTGTTCCTCGACGCGCTGCGCGGCGAGCTCGGCGATCGAACCTTTGATAAATTCCTAAAGGAGTATTACCAGCAGTACAAATATGGCTTTGCGAGCGGGAGCGATTTCCAGGCTATTGCAGAAGAAACCTGCCGTTGTGATTTGCAGGACCTTTTCAACCTGTGGGTATATAAGGGCGGGGTAATACCCGAGTTTGAACGCTAGAAAGTTACCAGATTAACATTGCCGATTTTTTTGAGCAAGGACTCCCAGCATCCCGGCCAGCAACTAATGACCCAGCAAAGTGTCAGTGCGATGGGCATCGCAATCCCCCCAAAAAGAGCGATTGCCAGCCATGAGATACCGGCAACTAGACGACTGCGCGAAGAATGATTCCATAAGATCAATAAGGCGGGCAAGGCCATCACCGCATGATGCTCCCATACGATTCGAACGATAAGTAATGGCAGCAAGATAGCAGCCGATAAGACCAACACAGGCGGGATTTTCCGGACACGCATGAGCGTATAGATAAGCAATACCGTGCTGAGGATGATAGATAGGATTTCGCCGTACCGTGGTATGTGATGGACGAAAAACCCAGTCCAAGAAAGCATGTTAGGGAACGTCCATACTTGAGTGATGGCGTAATAGCTGCTTTCGAGCCAAGTTTTGATGCTCACGAAGGGCAATGTGACCAAAACGATAATAAAGATGGACATCAACCAGGACAGGATGCTTCTTTTATAACCCCGAATGAACATCATGCCCATACTGAACAGGGGCGTGATCTTGAGAAGTGTGGCAAAGGCGAGGTTGATGCCGAGCCGATAACGTTGATTCGATTGTATATCGTAGATCGCGAGTATTAACAAACACGCGACGACGAAGTTGATTTGGCCGAGGTATAGGGTATGCCATGTGGGAGGAAATGCGAAGACCGCGAACAGCCCCAGTTTCCAGCCCACCGAACGCGTCATAAGAAGGACAAACACGGCCGCGCTCACAGCTGAGAGAAAAACACAGACATAGGTAGCGGGAAGAATCGGAAGGTAGGATAGTGGGATAAGCAATAAGGCAAGCAATGGCGTGTATAAATACTTTGAGTAGACCACATCGATGGGTATATGCTGCCATTGCGTCTCATCGTAAGGGCTGTATCCGAGCCGGAGCGCCGTCGCCGCGGCGATATAAGAACGAGCGTCGTAACCCAGTGGGAACACACTATGGATGGTTAGGGAGCCAATTCGCAGGAAAAGAACCAAGCAAAACAAAATCAGCAGCACATAGAAAGCAAGCGGGAAACGACGGGGCAAGTTCGATATAGACATGGGGGATGCTCACTCTATGGTAGAAAGGATAGCAAGCGGATAGCCCATCGGTTTTTGGTAATGGCACTGGTGTTATTGGCAAGCGCCCTGAACGTATTTAGTAAGATAATCAAATCGGGGTTAAGGGTACATGAGATCGATATTGTTCGCAGCCCCGGTTCGCCTATCAAGACAGGATTGATTACAACACTTTCAGCCCGCCGGTCATGCTCAATCCCTTCATCACTCTGATTAAATTAAATGCAATGAATCAAGGTGATTTCAGTAGGTCGGTTTCATCCTTTTCCCAACCTGCGCTTATGAAAATCAAGAGTAGGGTGGCAACCGAAACGATGACAATCTGAACTTTCCACCACTCTGAATTCACATTGCCGAGGAGCAGCAACCACCCCAGTGCCCATATTCCAAGGACTCCCCTGCTAGCGTTTCGGTTCCATTCGAACGTTAGTGGAAAGCACAACATTGTTAATCCCCAGATAAGCGTCTGTGGGAAGAGTAGGATCTGAAGCGGGACGCTGGCTGCCATAATTGCTCCATCGTCTTTCCAGATCCTGGGTACTCCCCAGATAACAAGCGCAGACAGGCCGACAATCAGCAAGGGTGAGCTGCTCCAGAGATATCCAATAGGCCAGACAATCCTAGCATACTCCGTGTATCTGGCGAGGGCGTCAAGCCAATCACCCACCCACCATCCCACGACGATAAGGCTAGCGAGAAAGAGAGTAGAGAAACCCAGAAGGATTCCTACAACCAGCCGAAAGCGGCGTCTCATAATCGCGAATGCAACCAGCGTTGCGATGGGAAGGATTACGAGTTCCGGCTTCACAAATCCAATGCTTAAGAGAAGCCCCCCGATGAAGTCAGCCCGACGGTGGTAGGCCCAGGTCCCTATGCTCAATGCTGATAGCACGAGACCGGTGATCTGGCCCTGGAATATCATCAGCAGAGTGTAGGACCAAAGGATCAGCAGGAGTATCGGCAGAGGGGAAACATCATGCCGGCTCGTTTTTTGCAGCAGATACAGGCCGATTACGATAAGAACTACGGTCAGCCCTTCCCAGATGGAAGTAGCGACCTCCACGTTGTCGATGAGTGCAAAGGGGATTAAGAAAGGGAGCACGATGGCAGGGTATGCAAACCCTTGCTGATCGTGCCCCTCGGGGATCTTTGCCCCATAGAGACGAATCTGGATGGCAGTTGTTGCTTCTAAGGAATAGATTTTCTCTTCTCCCTCCAGAACCATCCGCGCGCCAGCCCAGCGCGGATAAAAATCCCTATGGTCCGCGCCATGAATCCAGGCTAGATAGGTACCTAATGAGACTAGACTCCAAATCATGAGAAGCGCAATGCCAATGAGAATCCATCTTGAAGAACGAGATTGAAGGAGTTTTTCCATCGCAGTATGTTAGCATGCAAGATTTGGGCTAAATGAATGTCGACTATCTATAACACCTGGGTAGCATGCATTAATTTACAACGATATCCTTATCCTATAAGGGATGCAAGCTCCACAGCATTAATTTGCATGTAAGCGACAGGTGCCTGGCAGAGTGAAAGCCACCTACCCGTTATTCTCACATCTGCTGTGGCAATCCGTAGTAAGTGTTACCGTCAAGGGAGTTGCCTTAATAACTATCCAGCGGTGAGCTGCTCCCGTCCCTCCCGAATATCATCTTTCAACACTTTTTTGAGAAGGACCTTTTTACAGGCGTAGGCATATATACGAGTGCATCCTACAAATCCATAACAACCGTAGGCGACGGATATTTGTTAGCCGATTATCCTGGTATGGACGGGATACCAGCATCCCTGTGAGGTTGATTTCATTTCGGCTTGGTTAAGCTATCCTTGACCCTCCTTCCCCATACGTTTTACAATCCATACCTCAAATAATCCCATGTCGCGGCGACCGACTCATAAGCCGCCCTGTTATTAGGAGCTGCAAATGCCTGATTCACTTTTTCGAGGAACTCTGGAAGAACTGGATCCAGACGTGTACGAATTAACTCAACTGGAATCCGAGCGTCAATATCGAAAATTAATCCTGATCGCCAGTGAAAGCACCTCTCCGCTAGCGGTACGAGATGCTTTGGACTCGGCGTTCCAGAATGTCTATGCGGAAGGTTATCCGGATGAGGATACGCGCTGGATGAATGAAAAGGAAATTCTGGATTATGACAATCGCCTTGCACACTATCGCCGTTATTCTGACCCGCGTTATTACAAGGGTGTTGAGTATGTTGACACGATCGAGGCCTTAGCGCGTCGACGCTGCGCTGAAGCTTTTGCTGCCAATGGTTTGACGGCGGACGATTTGTACGTAAACGTTCAGGCGCTTTCAGGTGCGCCAGCCAATAATGCGGTGTATCACGCGTTGGTTGAACCCGGCGATACCGTCATGGGCATGAGCCTGCTGCATGGCGGTCATCTCTCCCATGGATCTCCGGTCAATCGCTCCGGGAAGTTTTATAACATCGTCCATTACTCAGTGGATCCTGAGACACAGCGCATAAACTACCAGGCAGTGCAAGATCTGGCGAGTGAATCCAAGCCAAAGATGATCATCGCCGGTTTTTCGTCCTACCCCTGGTCGGC
>Ga0307421_1001469_pt1 | contig 14239 bp, 15 predicted proteins | sample SalMarWE160270MG_FD_202163 | JGI IMG/M metagenome (GOLD analysis project Ga0307421, IMG submission 202163) | Salt marsh sediment microbial communities from the Plum Island Ecosystem LTER, Massachusetts, United States - WE1602-70 | ecosystem: Environmental > Aquatic > Marine > Intertidal zone >...
GGCTGCAGAAACCCGAATATTAATGAACCATGAGCCCTCCCGCCTATAAGCGGGAGGGATTCCCATGGTTTGATGTTTGCCGCCACTGATAATCTATTGAAGATGGGAGAGAGGATTCTTTCTGGAGCGTTATTTTAATCTACCTCAACTGTTCCTGAAGGCCGGTTTCTGGACAGCCTCTTATTTTTTGTTATAAACTGTCACTATTATCTACCTTTGCTCTTGCGCCACCCTGGTCAGCAGCATTTCAATAAAGCCCAGGACATCTGCTTCTTCCGTCAGCGTCCGCAATTTCATTGCCCTGCGGATTTCCTCAAGCTCGCTGATTTTCTGCTTACCACTCATCTTCAAAATGGCTTTAGCTCCTTTATTCCTGTCTTGAAGTACCTCCTGAATCTGGCTGACCAGGTCATCCAGCCCGCCTTCAGCTTCAGTGAAATCAAACCTGTGATCGGTTCGCCCGCCCTCACGGTGTTCTCCTGCTGGGGTCAGAACATATTGTTTAGCGCCGCAGTCCTCAACAAGAACAATCTCTGCCAGCTCGCGCGGCTTCCGTTCTATAATAATGAGCTCAGGGTAATCCTCATCGCTATCTACTGCCAGCCTGCCATATTCTTCTATACGTACGATTGTGTAGTACCGCAGCAATCCCTTGGCCTCCGGCGCCAGAGCCGAGACTTCCTGAATCCCGTCTTTCCATCTTAGTAAAATGTATTTTTGCCCCATCCTCTACTTTACTCCCGTCACAAAATCTTTTAATTGCGGGAAGCTTTCTACCCTGTATTCTGCATACTCTGAGGGGCCCATATCGATGTATCCGGTGAATTGTATGGTGTGGAACCCCCTCTGGCGCGATGGCTCAATATCAGTGGACAGCTTGTCGCCTATGATGGCGCACTTATCAACCTTGATGCCCCTCCTTGCCAGGTCTTCAAGCAGGTAGTCGTACATGGTGCCTGACGTCTTATCTTTACCCTGGCAGCCAAAGTCAGCTTTGCCATTCCTCAGCCTAACCCTACCGCAAGGCGAGTAAAAGTGGTCAAAGTACTGGATCAGCCCTTGTCTCTGGAGGAACATGGTCACATGGTCAGAGCCAATCTGCCCCAGGGTCTTTTTTAACTCAGCCACCACGTCACAGATTATGCCCTGTTCTCTGAGCCAGGCCAATGTCTCTGCAATACCCTCTGCCGGCATTAACAGTCTCTGCTCATACTCGGCGAACAGTTCCCATGCCTCCTCGTCATTATCAAAAACGTACTCCCGAATTTCCGGCCGGTGTCCCTCCTTGATCAGGCTATAGTTCTGGTATTTCTCTTTCATGCGGCGGTACCGGTGTATCCTCTCTGCAATCTCCTCCGGCCTTCCCAGATCCCTCATAATCTCACCAAACATGAGCGGATTGCGCAGTCCGCTAGGGTCCATTATGCACTGACCGAAGTCCACTCCCAACCACTTAATGTTTAGTGTCATAATATTTAATAATACTGTTTTCTGGTTACCAAAGTAAATTTGTTTGTGAGCAACATTCTATCTTCAGCATAATAATCCCTCCTGCTCTGTTTTTATCGGCCCTTTTGGACCTGTTGCCAGTCTGTCTTTACCAGTTCCAGAATTTTTTTGGCCCTCTCAAAATATAACTGGATCCCTTCCCAGTTGGGCTGTCCGATAATTTTTTGCATCAACATGCCGTCCTCATCAAACCAGCGGGGCAATATCCCGCCCAAGAAATAACCCTGTTGCCGAAGCCAATCCACCGCACGGCCATAGCCACACCCCAGCCCAGGCCCAGGAAGATGCCCAGGCCGTAAAACATGACGGGACCGAAAAAATTGGCCAGAGCCAGGTAGCCTAGTCCGATTGCAGCCAATGAACCGGCAACCAGGGAAACCTTGTTCATCCTGTCAAACAACGATCCGGCCATATTCGTTGAACCCTCAAAAATTAGATGTAACCACCGACCAAGTTCCGGATTGCCCGGTTTGGAGCGAATCTGGTATGCTGTTTAATTACGGCGTGGTTCTTCAAGCAGGCGCCAGAGCAAGTTTCCGGCGACGAGTCGACGATATGAAGCACTGGCTCGAACATCGTCAATCGGATTCACGGCATTGTGGGCCAGTTGTCCGGCTTTCTTTAGGGTTTCCATGGACAGGTGCTGTCCGGTGAGGGCCTGTTCCACCGGGGTTGAGGTAATGACCGTCGGTCCGACACTCCCCCAGGCCAGTCTGGCCTTTTCAATAATGCCTGAACTTGAAACCTTAAGAACAGCAGCCAGGCTGACAATGGCAATGGCCAAAGCATTTCGCTGCCCCACTTTTTCAAAATGATGTACGGTATATTCAGGTGCCTTTCTCAGCCATATCCCAAAGACTATTTCACCGGCCCGAAGACGCGTCTTCCCAGGTCCCATAATAAACTCCCTCAATAACATGCGCCTGGAATCGCTCTTTGATCGGATTTCTACCTCTGCATCCAGAACATATAGTGGGGGAAGGGTATCTGCGGCAGGGGAAGCGGCGCAGATATTTCCTCCTATGGTTCCCATGTTTCGGACGGCCGGAGAGCCAAGGACCTTCAGCGCCTTGGCGAGAACAGGGCAACGGCTACGGATCAAGGGATCGTTCATCATGAAGGTGTGGCTAGTGCAGGCCCCGATGAACAAATCCTCTTCTCTTTCCCGGACCCCTTTAAGCTCTTCGATTCTCTCCAAGCATACAAGGGAAGGCGGCCTGGACATGCTCTGCCGGAGCTTAACAAGCAGATCAGTGCCGCCCGTATACACGATCACCCCGGGGTCTTGTTCCAGAAACTCCCACAACGAGTTCAGGGTGAGGGGGAGGAGGACGCTGCTCATGATGTTTCCCATTTCTTTATATTGCGGGAGGCTTTTAGAACAGCATCTACGATCTTCTGCTAACCGGTGCATCGGCATAGATTACCGCACAATCCTTCAGAATATCCAGTCGTGTGGGGTTGGGGTTACGCTGAAGAAGGTCCACCGCCGAAATAACCATTCCGGGAGTGCAAAAACCGCATTGTACCGCCCCATGTTCCACAAAGGCTTCTTGGATGGGATGCAGTTGGCCTTCCAGGGCAATCCCTTCAATGGTGGTGACGCTTCGGTTTTCAAGCTGGGCAGCCAGCATCAGACACGACATTCGGCTTTGCCCATCGACCAGAATGGCACAGGCGCCACACTCTCCTGTGCCGCAGCCCTCCTTGGTTCCGGTCAGGTGCAGGTCCTCACGCAGGATGTCAAGCACTCGCCGGTCAGGCGGGACGTCAATCTGAATCTCTTTTCCGTTCAGCGTGAATGATATCTTCAAGATAGCTTCTCCTGGCGGTTCTTTTCTGCTAAAGCCTTTAATACCCTCGACGCAGGCCAGGTGGACACCGTAAGAAAAGATCAAGTGGGGAACCCCGTGAAGCCTCAGGTTTGGATCTTCGGTGGGCCTTTCCACGGCAACCGGGGCCCGGAAACGGTAAACGCTCCCACCCTTGAGGCTGACATTGGGAATTCGGTAAGGCCCTCCGGCGTGTTCTCAACCCAGGGCTGTTACTACCCCTCCCAGGCTGTCGTAGGGCCCTGTGTCATAGTAAATTCGAACTTCAAGGGCGTGCAGCGTTCCATCGGCTTTAGCCCCCAACCGGTAGTGCAGGCGCGCGGGGTGACGTTTCACACCGGCCAAAAAACTTTCTTCCCGGTCCCACCACATTTTTACAGGCCGGCCCGGGCAGTGAAGCGCAGCCAGGCCGAGCATACTCTGTACGGTCACCCCGTCTTTCCCTCCGAAGGCCCCGCCGCAGTAAGGCGCAATTATCCGGACTTTTTCCCTGTCTAACCCCAGCGCTTCGGCCACCTCCGAACGATCCCGCAAAGGGGTCTGGGTGGAGCTCACAATATCAAGACTGCCGTCTTCCTTCAATAGTGCCCATCCCGCTTCGGTTTCCAGGTAGGCATGCTCCTGGTAGGGAAGCTTAAAGCAAGCCTCCGCTATGGCATCACATTCATCAAAGGCGGCCTCGCCCGAGCCGGTCTCCAACTCCCCTTTGAGCAAAATATTGCCCCGGGGGTTGTCTTCGTGGATAAGGACAGCCCCCTTTTCCATGGCCTTTTCCAGATCAAGGATCTCCGGTAAAGGATCAAGGTCAATGCTGATAAGACCAAACGCTTTTCGCAGCGCCGCCTTTTCTTCAGCAAGAACCATGGCTACCGGATCACCGCAATGTCTTATCCTGTCATCTGCCAGGACCGGTTGATCCTTCCGGACAACTCCCTGCCTGTTTGAGCCGCGAATATCTTTATAGGTAAGCACGGCTATAACACCGGGAATGTTCCGGGCGCTTTCTATGTTTATGTTCTTGATACGGGCATGGGGCACGCCTGCGCGCTTGGCGCCGGTCCAGACCAAATTATCGCCGTAGTAATCGGCAGCATATTTTTCCTGACCCGTTACCTTGCTCCAGGCGTCTGGCCGGGGGATTGCCTTGCCAATCTTCAGGATAGTATTTTTGATCATTTACAAAAATACTTTCTTCTCAAGGAAGAATATTCTTCAGCGCGGTCACGAAGTCTTCCATGGCCTCGTGAGAGCCGATGCTGACCCTTATCCAGTTAGGATAACGGAATCCGGTCATACTACGAATCATTACTCCCTGTCTCATCAGCTTGCGGTAGGCCAGGGTGTCGCTCATGGGCAGTTTGATCATAACGTAGCATCCCTCTGCGATCTGGGTTTCAAGGCCCAGCCGGTCAAGCTCCTGTTTAAGGTAGGCTTTCTCTATCCTGATTAGATCGCGGGTGCGCCGGATGTGACAGTCGTCAGCAATCGAGGCGATGGCGGTATCCTGGGCCAGGGTATTCACCGAATAAACAACACGGGTGCGCCGAATGATGTTCACCACTTTCAAGTCGCCGACTAGGTATCCAATCCGTAACCCGGCCAACCCGTACATCTTGGAAAAGGTCCGGAAAACAACCAGGTTGGGGTATTCTTTAAGCAGCTTGATCCTGTCCGGATAGTCCTTCTTCTCAACAAACTCGAAGTAGGCTTCATCCACCACCATAATCTGGCGGCCGTCCACGGCGTCCAGAAAGCGCCGGAGCGTAGCTTCATCCCAGTATGTTCCGGTAGGATTATTGGGGTTGCAGAGGAATATAATTTTGGTCCGCTCGTCGATTTGGGCAAGCATGCCTTGATCATCAAAGGCAAAGTTCTTCAACGACACCAGGCGGGTCTCAAAACCGGAAAACTCGGCTACCCATTCATAGACGGCAAAGGTCTTGTCGGCAGTGACAATATTGTCGCCCTCCTGGCAAAAGGCTTTGATGACAAAAGCGATGGCCTCGTTGGCCCCGTTGCCTATTAGGAACTGGTCCGGGTCCAGGCCGTGCACGGCAGCCAATTTTTTCCGAAGGTAGTAAGAATCGCCGCTGGGATAGATTGCGGCTCTGGCAGGCCTAAAACGCTGCAAGATCTCCCGGGCCAAAAAGAGCCTGCCGTACTCGGCCAGCAGGAAAGCCTCCGGTCCGGGATGAGCCCATACCTGGCAGCCTAGGTCCTCATGGAGTTGACGGTAGTAGATGGGCCACGGCTTGATAGTTCCTTCCGGTTGAACTAAATCAATCGTACCCAGGGATTCTCGGCAGTTCAGGAGTGGAATATCGGCTGATCAGGCCAATGGCGTCGGTCTTCGCATTTCCCTATACAGGCGTCAATCAACGCCTCAGCCAACCCAAGATCAACTTGCTGATTGAAAAGGAAAGGCCCGTATGACACTACCGCCGCCTATTTGGCTCTGTTCATCCACGGCTACCCTGGCGCCATATTCACCGCTGGCTACCATATCCACAACCTTACCCGGAAAGCGAAAGGCCTGCGGGAAGAGGTGAACTGGATAATGGGCCGCTGCAAGACGGACAAAAAGCTTGAGGCTATCCGTGTCCGGAAGTTTAATGCGGAAGTTTTTGAGTGGTTTAATTTCAGGAACTTGCAGGTCGGCTAATTCGGGGTAAGCCTTTTCTTTGATCAAGACTAACCCCAGGCCCTCCTGAAGATCTTTGAGGATAGAGAAATACTCCACCGACCTTGAAGCTATCAGAAGGCCCATCTCTTCAAGGCTGGCCGAGTCCTCCGGGGATACGGTTGCAGTAAGATTGAAGGTCCTGAGATTGAAGTGATGGGTCTTAAACAAAAACTTGAGCTGAACATAGTATCCCCCGTTTGCCGCCTCAATTGTGATTGTCTCGTCTGTGTGGCCGACCCGACAGAGGTAGGCAAAAATCTCTTCTCAGGCCAGTGTTAGCTTGAAGACTTCGGCTGTGTTGAAACTGAAGGCCCTGGCCGACTCCTCTGCAAAAGAGGTTGCCAGCCGCAAGAATCCCGGGGCTAGGTGGGTTTTTAGAGACACCCTGGCAGTATAATCTTTCATCCGCAACCTCGTTTATGATTGAGTGGTGCCACACAAAGCTCGTATAGATACCCCTCGTGCATTGCAGCATGTAATCATACGGGGTATAGAAAGAAAGTCCATCTTTCACCGAGATAAGGAGAAGTTTATAGGCCGTTTTACTACCATCTTGCTAGGCGTCTTCATAGCTCAAGATCTTGCTGTGTGTGTCACGTTTTTGAAGGCGCCCAATGTAAGACGATTATAAATCCTGCTCGTCCTAACCAAGCAACTCCTATTGAATCATCTCATCTATGATAGCTGATGCCAACCGCGCAAAAGAGGGATCGTTAATATGATTATGCACCTCTCTGACCTCGATGTGAGGGTTAAGATCTCCCTTCAATTCTTCGATGAATATCTTCGTAATCCCAGGATCATACAACGGCCCCCCTTCACAATCAGCCTCTGACCAGCCCCTGGTCGGGATAACCACCTTGTAATTTGAAGGTTTGCTATTGAGCTTCTCCGCTACCTGGCGAGCAACAGCTATTGATTCCCTCTCGTTAAGCCGGATGGCTGAACGAAAATCATAGAAGAAGATCTTGCGATCCTTGTATTGATCAGGTACGTTGTGACGGGTGAACTCCAGCACGGCACAATCCAACCCCCCTGGCACCACCAGCCGCGGAATATCTAATCCCGGAATTGGCATGAGCCTTTCAGGGCCAATCCCCTGACAGTACCCGTTCATCAACTCATCCGCCAGCTCATGAGGCGCGAGATCTAAAATGCCATCAAAGAGCCCATCCCGCGCCAGCTCTTCCATGGCCATGCCGCCGGTGCCGTTGGCATGGAATGCGATAACCTCGTATCCCATCCCCTCCAAGCTCTGCTTAATTTGCTCGGCTGCCTTGGTAACAAAACCGAACATGGTAAGAGCGATCCTTCTCTTTTCCTGCTCCGGCCTCCACCGGCTTTCCACCATCCCACACATGGCCCCTGCTGCCATATCAAGAATCTTCCCCAAAATGCTGTTTACCCCCAGGATATCCACCACACTATGAATCATGGTGATATCCTTGGTGCCGACTGTATCTTTCATATCACGGGATGCCACGGTGGAAACCATTACCTTCGGTACACCCACAGGAAGGGCCCGCATGATGCTGGTACCCAGGTATGTTCCTGTTCCCCCGCCAGCTGAGATCACCCCGCAGATGTGCCCGTCTGAATACATCTCAAGAACCAGTTTCTTGGCTCCTGAGATTACAGCATGGATAGCCTCATCCCTTGTTTTTATGCCTTCTCCCTTGTTCTTGAACAATTCCTTATAAAAATCCTTATCAGCAGGGAAAGGCGAGGGGCTTTTCGTGCCCACATGAATGGTGAGGGTCCTGAAACCCCTTCGCTCAATGCGCTCCTTGAGAAAGAGATGCTCGTCAGCCTTGGAGTCAAAGGTCCCCACAACGGCAATCGCTGCATTCCTGTTCATTGCTCCTCCTGCAACCTTTTCCTGCGTTATGGATTTATTTCAGCTCGTGCCCCGTTATTCTTTTCTCAGGATGATGCTGTCCTTCCTTTTTGACACGGTAAACTTATCTCCTTCTTTGAAGCCAAGCTTGTCTGCGAGCAGTGCCTTGCTGAGAGTCATCGTTCCTCTCTTGCCAATACTGAGCTTTCTTCCTTTCTTTGTCTCTTTTTTAGCCTCTTTCTCGGTGAGGATATCCTTGATCTTCCCAGCCTCGACTAAGGCATCGTAGTACATCTTCTTCAGGGTAGCCTTACTCTGGACGCCCAGCTTCTCCATCATCTCCTTATCAGGCACGTTTTTCTTAACCATCTCAACCAGCTTCTTGTATTCTTCTTTCATCGTGTAGCTCCTTTCTCTATTGATGTTTGTGCAATCCTTGATTTTCTTTATCTCATAAATCGTGATATTCTTCAAGAAGACAAAATGGCAAGCCAATATTCCAGTATTCCAATTGCGGAGCTAAGCTGAGCTAACTGACCTCTTTCTGTTGATGGGGGGGTAATGGTGCTCCCCCTCCTTTACTACCCTCCCACAAGGGGAGGAGAGATGGAACTTTTTACGACCTTTTCAAGAGTAAAGCTCTACCTTTCCCGATGGTGTGCGGAATTCGCGGTTTTCGTTTGCAATGCCTTTGAACCCAGAACCCTGAAGCGGAAACCGCACACCGTATATGATACATTGAGGCCCGCCATTCCCAGTAGCACTGGGTACTATTCCCTGGGAGGAAATCCCATCCCTCCCGGCATCCCAGTGCCTCCGGAGGGCATGGAGAATTTCTGATATCCTGAGGGAATCTCAAAGAGATCGCCCGATACCTTACCGATCTTGATGTTCTTAAGGATTATGGAGTAGTTGGCATCCTGTATCTTGACGGGAAAATCGATCTTCTTTGAAACCCAGTAGTACACAGTGCCTTCGTCTCCTCGCATCTCATACTTGGTGCACGTAAGGCCGGAAACGGACTCTGCTCCAACCTTCTTGGCCTTCTTTTCCATCTCGGGGGACCATTCCTTCATACCGGGAGGCGGTTGATATGCCTGCTCCATATACATATTCTGTGCCGTCATCAGTATCCACACCACCCCCTTGTCGGGCCGCGCTATGGTTATTGCCTGCGGATATTCCATCCTCATCAGCCGGCCCTTCATGTAGACCTTGCCTTCCCCGGGCATCTGGCTCTGGGCCTTTGATGTCGCAATCAAATCAGCGGAGAAATCATCTGCCCAGGTTATGCCAATGAAGCAGAAAAGAACGAGAATCATCACGATACCTCGTGCTGCCCGACGACCAAAAACTCTTGTTTTCATCCTCTAGCCTCCTTATTAAGTTTGGTATGATTTATAGCAATTTCACTCCTAGTTATGAACACACAAAAGGTCGTTTTTCCGTAACATTTTAGCTCTTTGAAACTACCTGGTGAATGATGTGATTTAAAAAATATCCGTTTTTTTTACGCACTCCCCCAGAACAAGAGTCGAGAGCAGACCTGGACCTATCGCAAACCATTTCTAAAGAAAAAGTGCCCTTTTTCTACCCCTCCAGAATTTACACAAAAGACTGCACATTGTCGGCAGCAGAAAGGTTTGAGTTACGCCCGAAAAGGGATTCATGACTGTGACATGACCGAAAAGCGGTTCGCGCTTTCTATAGCGTCAGGATACATCCCTTCCCCGATTACCAACGCCGCACCCCACATTATGTGGCCAATATTTCCTTGACATGCAAGTCTGTAGCTGCTTACTTTAATCAAGTCAACTACTACCGGCTGAAGCCGGTAGCTTGACGGGCTGACACGGCTTCGTCGAATGAATTCGACTCGCCAGCCCGGAAAGACCGTAGATTGAATATCGAATAGTGAACAGCGAACCGCAGAATTACGAAGGGATCACCTCTATATTCGATATTCCTTGTTCGACCTGCCCACTATGCCTTTGCGCCGGTCGGGCATGGTTACCCGGTGCTCGCAGTTGCTGCGTCATGGTTTCAACGCTTGGAGCGTCCCGCAGGCAGGCGGGTATTCTGCGGTTTCCCCTGTCCTTCGGGCATATTAAAGTATTCGCCTAAAGGCGAGGGTTTTTCTCCCAATCCCCGAGTGGGACAATAATAGGGATACGGCGCGCAATCGATAAGCAGAGATGGCATCCAGGCCGCTGGTAACGCAAATGAGCATTACCAATAATTGGCTCAAGGGTCAAGAGCTTCTATCTGTAAAAGAGCTTGGGGTTCCTGTTTATAGGCATTATACAGTTTATGATACTTCATTCCTTGGTTTTTGACATATTTGGCGATGGGACTTATAAGATGGCGGTTCCGGAACTATGGAGTCCTATTGTTGATGTACGTGATGTGGCATCTGCCAACATCAAGGCAGGGAGATATCATGGCCTAAACTGGATGTCATAAAGGTCCCTGTATCGGCCCTTTTCCGTGATGAGTTTCTCATGGGCGCCTGACTCGACAATGATGCCGTTCTCCAGCACAAAGATTCGATCGGCCCTCCTGATTGCGCCCAGGCGGTGCGAAATGATGAAGATAGTCATCCGGCCACATAATCTTTCGATGGCCTCCTGGATGCGAAGCTCGCTCTCCGGGTCGAGGGCTGAGGCGGGTTCATCGAGGATCAAGATAGCCGGGTTTTTCATGATAGCCCTGGCTATGGCAATTCTCTGTCTCTGTCCACCGGACAGAAGTGTTCCCCTATCGCCTACTATCGTATCATAACCGCTAGGAAGGGCAGTGATGAAATCATGGGCATGGGCGATCTTGGTTGCCCTCTCAATGTCTTCCTGAGTGTAGTGTCCCCCGTTATAATTGATATTGTTGGCAATAGTGTCGTGAAACAGGAGGCTTTCCTGGCTTACGATTGCAATCTGGCCGCGTAAGGAATCAAGGGTTGCACCCCTAATATCCATGCCATCTATCCTGATGGAGCCAGAGTCCACGTCGTAGAAACGGGGAATGAGATCCAGAAGGGTGCTCTTTCCGGCGCCTGTGGAGCCCACAAAGGCCAGCATTTCACCTGCATTTCCCGCAAAGGAGATATCACGAAGCACGGGCTTTGCAGAATCGTAGCCGAAATAGACGTGAGAGAACTCGATGGCATGCTTCAGTCTCGGCATCTCCCTTGCGCCTGTCGTATCCTGAATTTCAGGCATGGTGTGCATAATCTCGAAGACCCGTTTGGTTGCACCCTGGAGCGTCTTTAAGTTATTGTTTAACCTGGCCAGGTTCTTCACCGGTGAATATGCCCTGGCAAAGGCATACAGAATTGCGATGATTTCCCCCAGGCTATGATGGAAGTAAACCTTGCCTATCAACAACACGGCCGGCAGGATCAGAAATACGCTCACGTCCATCATGGGGCCGATACCGAGCTGCCATCTATTCCAATGCATCACCTTTTTGTAAAGGATATCGGCAAGCTTGCCGAACCTCTCGGCTTCATAGGTTCCTCTGCAGAATCCCTTAATCACCTTGAGCAGAAGGATGATTTCCTGATAGCTCGATGTCACCTCTGCTATGGCATCCTGAACCCTGACGGAGTGCTTCTTGACCTTGCGGCCGAAAAGCCTGATCAGGCCTATGATAAAGGGGGTAATGACAATGGTCAGAACGGTGAGCTTGTAGTTCATGAGGAGCAGATAGAAGAGGAAAACAGCTGCCGTGAGGGGTTGCTGCACGAGGCCGATAAGGATGAGGCTTATGAAACCCTGCATCACGGTGAGGTCTGCAGTAGCTCTGGCGATGAGCTCACCGCTTTTTCGTTTGTGATAGAACGTTAAGGGGAGCGATATAAACTTTTCGGCCAGCTCAATCCTCAATCTTCGTATTGCCCTGTTTGAGAAGGCTGCCGCTGAGAGCTCGCTGAAGTAAATCGTGATCGATTTGAACAGGACCGAAAGGAACGCAACGCCCGTGAGAAGCATAAGCAGTCGATTCGGTGAGATCCCGGTAACCAGAACCCGCTCGGTTCTCTCAAATGACAGGGGTGGGTGAACTGAAAGCCACGGGATTTTCCACGCAACCGGATCTGATGCGCTCTTCATCCCTTCGTCGATAAAGGGCTGAAGGAGGTAGACGGGAATCACGGTGAAGATAGCTGCCAGGGCCGTAAGGATAATTGCCACTGCTATCAAAAAACGCTGCCCCTTTATGTAGAGGGCAAGATCCTTCCCGAGTATCTTCTCTATCATGCACTTACACTGCGCCGATCTGGCGACTGATCACGATGCGCTGAACCTCAGAAGTTCCTTCTCCAATCTCAAGGAGCTTGTGATCCCGATAGAATCTCTCGATGTCGTATTCCTTCATCAGGCCGTAGCCGCCGTGAATCTGTACTGAGTGATCAACGCACCTACCCATGACCTCGGAGCAATACAGTTTTGCCATGGCCGCTTCTTTTCCGAAAGGCATGTTCTGATCCCTCAGCCAGCAGGCCTTGTACAGGAGAAGTCGGGCGCATTCTATTTCGGTTGCCATGTCAGCCAATTTAAAGGAGTTAACCTGAAAACCCACGATTGCTTTCCCGAATTGGACCCTTTCACGGGCATATTTGAGGCCCAGTTCAAAAGCGCCCTGTGCCCCTCCAAGCCCCATTGCGCCGATCGAGAGCCTGCCCCCGTCCAGGGTTCCGAGCATGTGATGGAAGCCATCGCCTGCGGGGCCCAGGACATTATCCTTCGGCACCCTGCAATCCTCGAAATAGAGCTCGCTCGTGTTTGATGCCCGCCACATCATCTTCTTATGCATGGTTTTGGCCTCAAACCCGGGTGTTCCAGCCTCGACGATAATGGTAGTGAGCTCGGATTTTCCGTCCTTCCTGGTTCCTGTCTTGGTCAAGACGATAGCCCCTGCGGTAATATCAGTGGCCCCGTTGGTAATGAATATCTTGCTCCCGTTTATTGCCCATTCCTCTCCATCCAGAACCGCGGTAGTTTGTGTATTTCCGGCATCGGATCCGGCATTGGGCTCGGTCAATCCAAAGGCCCAAAGGCTCTCACCGCGGCACGCAGGCGGGAGGTATTTTCTCTTCTGTTCCTCATTTCCGTAATAGTAGAGCGGCCCGAGACCCAGGGAATTGCCGGCAGCAACGGTTGCAGCGTGGGAGCCGTCCACCCTGGCGATTTCCTCAGTGGCGATAATATAGCCTATATAGTCCATTCCCTGGCCGCCGTATTCTTCGGATACGAACATCCCGAAGAGTCCGAGATCGGCCATGGCCTTCATGGTTTCATAGGAAAATTCCTCCCTTTCGTCCAACTCGCTGGCGATGGGCCTGATCTCATTTTCGGCAAAGTCGCGTACGCTTTTCCTGAGTATTTCGTGCTCTGTTGAAAGTGTAAAATCCATATCTGCTCCTTTCTTTAACTACTCCATGCTGAGACAATTGGCAACTGAAACTTTCGGCCGATTATCGGAGATGCAGAATGCCCTGTTAAATCTTCTCTCTGATCCTCGTCACTATCGCCTGATAATCTCCGTCATGAGCAATCACGGTAACCTCAGGCCCTAAGGGCGCCCACTGCTCCCAGTGACTATTCCTGAAAAGGGCTATTGTCGGTGCTCCAAGAAGCGCAGAGAGATGCGTGATACCGCTGTCATGACCGATGTATAGGGATGCCCTCTTGAGCAGAGAACGCAGTTCCTCGTTCCGAGGGCAAAAGATGATCTCGATATTGATATCCCGCCACTCCTTTTCAGATTGCTCATAGAGCCCCTGTTCATCTGGTCCCAAGAGCACGATCTTTTTATGAAATATCGCTAAAGATTTGTCCTGAACCAGCTCGAACCAGAATTCGAGGGGATAGTTTTTCTTTTCAGTCCCGGAGCCTGGATGAAATACCGCCATGGGTGCTGATTTTTCCTGATTGTTGCCGTTGAGCAACGCGGTTCTTTTTGCCTCCTTGATGGCTAGCTCGGGGTCCACCGGCAGGCCGGAGGCATTGAGACATAGGGCCAGGTATAGAGCGACGTGTGTGTTATCCTGGCTGGAGGGAAATGGCGGAAAGCAGTGGACTGGGATATCTTGAAAGCATGCCCGTAAGCCTTTCGTGGCATCTCCATCGGGATCGGTAAGAAAGCAGACGGCCCTCTCGATATCAAAGTCTGGAAGATCCCTGCAAAGGGGTTTCTGGGAGAACAGGGTATGCCATCCTCCCTTTTCATAATCAAGGCATCTCGCTGTGAGGGGTTCAAGAAAATCAATTCCCGGTCTTCTCCCCACGAATGTCAACTCCTTCTCGTGAGCCAGTTGATAGAGGGCAGGGGCCAACAGGAGGGTATCCCCCAGAGCGCTTGGCCGGATGATCAGGATTCCCC
>Ga0307421_1001473_pt1 | contig 14211 bp, 14 predicted proteins | sample SalMarWE160270MG_FD_202163 | JGI IMG/M metagenome (GOLD analysis project Ga0307421, IMG submission 202163) | Salt marsh sediment microbial communities from the Plum Island Ecosystem LTER, Massachusetts, United States - WE1602-70 | ecosystem: Environmental > Aquatic > Marine > Intertidal zone >...
TGAAGATATGAAACCCTGCGAGACTGGATATATAACTTTTGATATCAGGAACCCGGGAGACAACCCGGTTAATGTTTGGAAGACGATTAAAAACATTGAAACTAATGATGGAGTTATAACGGAGCCGGAATGTGTGTACGGAGGAGGAAAGTGGGATTCTACCAACCAAGAATGTGATGTAAAAGGAGGTGAAGGAGAAGGAGCTTGGGAATATAATGAGCGATCTTGGCTCCCACCTCACATAAATTATGACCTGTCAGTTTTGGTCAATGTTAAAGACAACCCAAAGGGTTGGTACCAGACTATCTACAAAGACGAGGACAATGTTAGAATTTCAGATATTAGTGGCCAAAGTATTTTCCTGGGTATGATTCCGGCACGTAGAAAAATGACAGTAACCCAGAGTTATCACTTAGTTCCTGAAACAAAAAACTGGGCACAGGCTGACACAATGACGTTTGATATTGAGATTTATGCTGAGCAACTTACCGGTTCCCTTGTTTTGGAAAACAAAACAGGAGATCCTGATTGGCAGATTATAGGAAACGACAAACCCAAAGCTACTTTAACTTACAATCTTACTGGTCCAACTTTTGACTATAATTTGACTGGAAAAGTACGCCTGAAGGATACTGAGTACTGTTTAATCTACTATGCCGACCCATGGGCAGGAGATAAGCCTGGTGCTTTGATTGGTTGCGGAACAAGTGTTAGTAGAAAGATCAGCTTTAGCGGTAGCGTTGAACTCGGAATGGATCTTCCAAACTCACTTGACCAGAATTACCCAGAAGGTGCCAAGATTTGGTTAGTTACGGCTAGCGACTACGATACTAATAAGATGACTGCTTGGAATCCTGACGATTATCTGTTTGAGACTGGGTTGATTACTTACGAAGACACAAATAATTAGTTCTTGAAACTTTTTCGGTTGCCTCAAGGCTTCCTTGTGGCTGATTTGGGGCAACTTGTAAAGGATTTGAGAAACAATGAAATCATTTAAGATAATTTATTATATTTTTATTGCCTTAATTGCAGTGATTGCGATTTTGCTGATTGTTTCGGTTTTTCCGATTACCGGAAATTATAAATTATTTATTGTTCAATCAGGTTCAATGGCACCGGCAATTAAAATGGGAAGTATTGTGATGGTAAAGCCGGTGAATGATTATAAAATTGGTGATGTCGTTTCTTTTGGCGAAGTGACTAAAATTAAGTCGCCGACTACTCATAGAATCAACGATATTAAAGTATCTGGCGGCGAACCTTATTATATTACTAAAGGCGACGCTAACAATGCTCCCGACCAGAGAGAGATTACAAAGAGAGAAGTTATTGGTAGGGTATTGTTTTCTGTTCCTTATATGGGTTATGCAGTAGATTTTGCCAAAAAGCCGGTTGGGTTTATGCTGTTAATTCTTGTGCCGGCGACTGTGATTATTTATGACGAAATAAAAAAGATTTTTGGAGAAATCAAAAAAAGGAAGGAGAATAAAAGCACAAAATTAGAAGATAATGCATAAATCATTTATAAAAATTTTATCAATATTATTAATTATCGGTCTTAACTGGGCCGGGCTTTCGGCTGTTGGCAAAACCTTTGCTTATTTTTCTGATACTGAGGATTCCGCAAGTAATAGTTTCCAAACAGGAATTTTAGATATGACTGTTCGTTCCGGACAGAACAATTTTACCCCTAATGCGGAAAATATGGTGGCGGGAGATCAAGTCAATAGAGATATCTATGTTGGAAAAACAGCTGGTAGTTCACCCTTACAATATAGAGTGAGCTATGAGCTTATAGACGGCAACGAGGATTTATGCAATCAACTGGATTTGAAGATTTGGTATGATCATTATCAATGCGAAGGAAGCTACGAAGACTGCAGGGATATGAGGCTAACCTATAATGGAAAATTGTCTGCTCTTGATAAATATACTAATACTGATTTTATCATCCCTCATCCTGATGACCAGTTTGACACCGATCCAAGCGATGGCACAGAACAATGGTTTTATTACAGTATTGTTGTGCCAAACGATATTGCCGATTCTTTCCAAGGCGAAGTTTGTGAATTTAAATTTGTGTTTGAAGGATGGCAAGATAACATAGATAATTACGAAGATGGCGGATTTACTGATGTTGAGGAAATTGAAAATACTATTAAAATTGGCTATTGGAATCCTCCTGTAGTTTTAAATGAATTTTTGCCAAACGCCGGAAACTATCCAGAATTTATTGAGCTTTATAGTAAGACCGCTTCTTCAATTGACTTGAATGGGTTTTACATAAAGGCAAACGGCGACACTATTCCTATAAATACTACCACTACCAGTACTTATTCGGGTGGTTCTACGATAATACCAGCAAATGGTTGGCTTGTGGTAACTGCGGGTGGAGACAAGATTGGTGACAGTTCCGGTACTATTGCCCTTTATAACAGAAACAATGTTTTGGTTGATTCTTATACTTATGGAAACCCTGACCACAATGTTAATAACACTCCGGGTTCAACAAATAATATGGCGCTCTATCTGCCTCTTGATAATGATTTACTTGACCAGAGCGGAAATGGCAATAACGGAATAAATAATGGAGCAGTATTCGCAGCTGGAAAAATTAATCAGGGATTAAGTTTTGACGGAGTAGATGATTATGCGATTATTACAAATAGTGATGACTTTGATTTTGGTTCGGGAGAATTTAGTGTGGAATTCTGGACTAAGACAGATTCTAGTTCAAGACAATGGGTAGGAACAAGATATGAAAATTATGGTCCTGGATGGGGATTAGGAACGCAAAATAGTCATACATTGGGTTATATCAGAACATCAGAGAGCGGAACGAATAAAACAGAAGCAGAGGGAACTGTTGATGTTGCTAATGATGATTGGCACCATCTTATAATGGTAAGAATAGGAGGTAAAATAAAAATCTATACTGATGGAAGTTTTGAGAAAGAGGGAACCTTGGCGGGTGATGTAAATAATGATGAACCCATTGAAATTGGAAGAATATCATGGTCTGGCGGGTCTCAATACTTTAAAGGACTCATTGACGAAGTTAAAATTTATAATCGGGCTCTGAATGCAACGGAAATTTCAGAGCACTATAGCGATGTTGGTTCTTCGGGCGCAGTGCCATCAGATAAGTCATATGCCCGAATTCCGGATGGTGCTGATAATTGGGTAGATCCTATTCCTACGCCCGGTGAACCAAATATTTTAGAAGCAGAGATTATAAAACAAGAAGAAGTTATTGAAGAGGAACCAATTGTTGAAGAACCTATTGCAGAAGAACTACTCGTTGAAGAAACTCCAGTTGCCGAGGAAGAACCGGTTAACAAAGGAGAGCCAGTTATCGAAGAAGAACCAGCTGAGGAAATCCCGGTTATTGAAGAAGAATTAGTAATTGAAGAAGAATCAACCGAGGAAGAGATAATAGCTGAAGAAAATCAAGAACAGGAAGGAATAATAGAGGAAATAAATGAAATAATTGATGAGGTGATTGATGAAATAGTAGATGAAATAATGCCAGACGAAGAAATAGGGGATGGGGTAGTTTCGGAACCAGAAGCCCCAATTATTGAAGATATCCTAATCATTGAGGAGGCGTCCGCAGATGAAATTCCGGCAGTTGATGAACAACTAGCTACTGTGCCAGATGATAGTTCTTCTGTCCAAGACGGAGCTGTAGAAAGTGGCGGTGATTTATCAGGTGATGCCGGAGACAATATTAGTGAATAATAAATTATGAATAAAGCATTAAAAATAATTTTAATTAGTTCAATAGCGATTTTTGGCGTAGGATTTTTACTTATACCCTCAAGTTTTGCGCAGGCAAAAGATTTAAATGTTCAATTCGAACAAACACCTTTATTTGATGAAGCAAACTTTTTACCCGGTTATAACATTACTCGTTGGGTCAAAGTAACTAATAACAGTTCTACTAGTCAAAAAATCGCGGCTGAAACGATAAAAGAAAGAGACCCAGACAATCTCGCCTCTCAAATGAATATAATCATCAAGGAGGGTGCGACAACTCTCTATAACGATACTCTAGCAAGTTTTTTTGCCGCTGGAGAAGTTTTTCTTTCTAATTTAGCTGGAAATAGCGCTCAAACTCAATATGATTTTATTGTAACTTTTGATTCAGCGACAGATAATCCATATCAGGGCAAAAGCTTGGGTTTTGACCTCTTAGTCGGCTTTCAGGGGACAGAAGGCGGCGGCGGAGGTGGCGGTGGTTTCTTGCCACCTGGGTTAACTATTGCGGAAGAATCAATTAAAGTAATTGCCACTGCTGAAACCAGTGTAACTATAATTTGGACAACTTCTTATTCTTCCACCAGCCAGGTGATTTATGCAGCTGCAGGAGAAACCCATACTTTAGATTTAACCGATAACGCTGGGATACCACCAAAATATGGTTACGCCCACACTACTCTTGAATATGATACAAGCCCAAAAGTTACTGACCATTCAGTAACTATTACGGGTTTAACTCCTGGCACAACCTACTATTTTCGTTCTATTTCTCACGCTTCCTTAGCAGTTAGCTATGAATATAGTTTTACAACCAAAGGAGTAGCAGGAGGAATGGTAGAAGAAAGAGAAGAGGGAAAAATGGAAGAAAAAGAAAAACCTCTTGAGGAAGTTAAAGAGGAATTAGAGGGAAAAATACCACCTGAGGAAGAAATTAAAGAAGAAACGCCAAAAGAAGAAAAAAGATCTTTGGGAGAGATATTTGCCGCCGAGGGATTATTAGCGGCAATTGGCGCTATGCCCTTTAATCTGAGAGTAATTTTAATTATAGGCGGAATTATTATAATTGGATTGATTATCTTGCGGATAATTAGAAAGAAAAAAATTAAAAGTTAATCTGGTATACTTTTAAGCCATTCAAAAGATAGATTGCTTTTCCGTTATCGGAAACTGCAAAATCTTTTAGATTGTCAAATTTTTCACTTTGGAATTGCTTAATAATTTTGCCAGTTTTGTCTAAAATAATTATTCGGTTCTGAATTGGTTCTAAAATATAAAAATAAGAAAGATTTGGCAAGGCAATGATTTTATAAAGTTTTTTTGGATAAGGGAAAAAGTCCAAAGTTAAATCCTTTTGATGTTGGCCGGCATAATATAGCGAAATTATATTATTTTCTTTCAATATCCAAATTGAACCATCTACAGCTATAGATTTGCTATCTGTAGCTTTTTTAGTCCCAGAACTTAACCAAAGCTGAGGAGAATCTTTACCTTTTTCCAGAGGGGCAGTATATTTAACAATTTCGCCTTTTTCTGGATCTAAAAAATAAAGATTTTCCCGAAAAGAAGAAAAATCACTGAAACTGAAATCAAGATAAGGTTGTTTTAAAGAAAGGGATTCGCCAAATTGACCATTTTTAAAAGTGGCTATTTTATCTGGTTTTGAAAAAAATAAGATAGCGTCATCAAGGGAGACGGCTAAATTGAATTTTTGATTAGTTTGAATAACACTGCCTTCACTCCTTTCATTTATTTTAAATAGATTCTGAGAGTAAGGACTAAAAAAACAAAGATCTTGCTGAAAAATAACTATTTTTTGAGGAATAAAGTCTTTTTGATTAAATTCAAAAATAAGTTTAGGGTCAGTAATTTTTTCTAATTTGTTTAGATTTGTAAGATGTTTTTCAATAGATTCTTTCAAAGAAGTTGCCTCCTTTTTCAGTGGCCCTTCTTTTGTAGTTAGAGCTAAAATTCTCTGCCAGCTTTCTTTAAATAAAATATTGGCTTTTTCCTCTTCTTTAAAAATCAAAAAATTTTCTGCTTGATTTATTTTCTCTTGAACTTCATTTAAAACAGCTGTTTGCTTTTTTAATTGCTGTTTTTCTTCTCTCTGAAATATAAAAAATCCTATCAAGAGAACAAGAGCTAAAACTAAGATTGAAACTAACCCCTTCTTTAAATTTTCAGTAATTTTAATTTTTGCTTTGAGATTTAAACTAGTTGGAAACTGGAGATGAAGAACTTTGATTTTTTTTGTCTTTGATTTAAATTTTGATTGGAAAAGGTGAAAGATATTTTTCAGTTTATAAACTGGGCCACTCAGTTTTTTCTTTAATTTTTTTGCAATTAAAGTGACGATGGAAGATAGAATCTTCTTTAAGGTTAAACTAAACCTTACTAATAATCTGATTAGCGGAGAAAGAGCCTCTCTTATTGAGAATTTTTCTACTTCTTTTCGGAAAGTAACAATTTTTGGTTTCTCTTCGCGGCCCCCTGGTAAAACTTCTGACAGGTCAATAAAAAGACAAACCCCTGAGATTTCTGAAAGTCTTTTTTCTTTGGCTTTTAAAATTTCTCTTAATTTTTTCTCGTCAAAAGAGGACTCTTTAACGAATTTAGTTAATAAACTTTCTGATGAGAAAAGTTCTTCGCCTTTGTTTGTCTTTTGGCGAGCTTTCCCGCCTTCAGCGAGGCCTTCGCTAAAAACAGTAAAAGCCTCTTTGGTTAATACCAAAATTTTATCATTGACATCCAATTTCCCGGAAACAATATTGATAAATATTTTTAAAGGGTAAGGTTCGATATCTTGAAGGTCGAGATTTTTCCCAATATCTATGATTTTACCAGCTCTTAGCAGTAAAATTTTAAGACCTCCAACTTTAGTGAAATTTAAATCAAAATTTTTAATAGACAAAGCGGCAAAATTTAAATTTCCCAGCCAACTAACATTTTCCTTTGAAACCTCACCAGCTAAAAATTCATTTACTTTCTTTAAACTTTCTTTAAAAGATTGCTCTGGCGTCTGAAGGGGCAGGACATAATACTTTCCTTTTATAACTTGAGCTATATTATCCAAGAGCCGGGAATTTTGGGGTAGGGTATTGCGAAGCTCTCCTACCATATAGAGGCTTCCCAGTCTTTTTTCGTAAATATTTTCTGGTTCATAGCAAAAACTATCAAAAATCTTATCAGCTGTTTCACCTTTGCTCCTTAGATTAAAATGTAACTCAAAAATTCGCATATTTAGTTTATTGTAAAATTTTTTAAGTCAAAAAACAAACACTTGACTTTTTACCTATGTTTAGTATACTCTAAATTAGAGTTGTTGTTAAAGTTGTCTTTTACAAAAACAAAAAATTGAAAGGGTGATAGAAATGAGAGTTGTCGGGAGTGATTTCGATGGCACTGTAACTCTTACTCGTCTTTATAATTTCAATAATAGTAAATTACCGTGGTGGTGCGCCGCTTGGTTAGTTTTTGTCAGGCCGAATAAAAAAATGATCGAGACCTTAAGAGAGTTCGCAAGGAAGGGCGCTATAATTATTATGATTTCGGCCAGACCTCCTCAGTTGGAGGGTTTAACGAGGTGGTATAGCGAAAGAAACCGAATACCATTTAGCCAGCTTTTCTTTGTGGATAAAGGGGAGGGAGTTGCAGAGCGAAAATTAGAGATTATAAAGCAGATGAAAGTTAAAGAGTTTTTTGATGATGATCCCGAGACAGTAGATTTTCTAAAGGAACATGGCATTAATGCCAGACTTCCTTAAGGAGCGTCTTTCTAAAACTTTCTACGCTCCTTTATTTTTTTATTTAATAATAGTAAAATTTAATAAATATGAGTGGATTTAATTTCAAAAAATTAGCCCCTAATTTTAAATTTGCCTTTTCGGGAATAAGGATTATTATTCAAGAAAAACAGCCCTTCCGAATTATGATTATAGGTGCGATTCTGGTAATAGTTGCAATGATTTGTTTTAATCTAACTCTTATTCATAAAATAATTATATTATTTATGATAATTTTGGTACTATCTTTGGAGCTGTTAAATTCAGTAGTTGAAAAACTTTTAGATTTTGTTTGTCCTCAAAAGAATGGGAAAGTGAAAAAAATTAAGGATATGTCAGCCGGGGTAGTTCTGATAGCTTCTATTGGAGCGGCTTTAATAGGAATCTTGATATTTTTGCCTTATATTTTGGAGATTTTACTTCGTTGAAAATCTATAAAAAGAAAGAGCTCTGAAACTTTTCAGGGTTTTTAATTTTTTGTTTTTGTGATATAAAAAAAGCAGGATGGGCGTGTAGCTCAGTTGGTTAGAGCGCACGGTTCACATCCGTGAGGTCTGTGGTTCAAATCCGCACACGCCCAATATGAAAAAATTTTTCGATGAAGAATTGTATAAAAATAGGTCAATTAATAACCTGATTCTTTTTAGTATCTATTCTGTAATCGAAAATAAAGAAAAATGCACCTTTGAAAGATTAGTCAAAGAATGCTTTACTTTATTCCCAAAGACATTTAGTTTTTCCAAATATTCTCAATGGCCGGATTCTCGGAAGTTAGACAGGCCACTCAGATCCCTTAGGAGAAAAGGATTAATTTTGGGTGACCCAAAAACTGCTTTTTCTTTGACTAAATCTGGAAAGAAAATCGTTGAAGAAATAATCAAAACTTTTAGACAGAGAAAATTATTTAAATAGAAAAGAAGAAGTGAAACAGAACGAATTTAAAAAATTAGTTAACGAGGCCCTGTTAATACTACCAAAAAAAATTCGCCAGAAGATGGAAAATGTAGCGATCTGTGTTGAAAGGAAACCGTCTGAAGAACAGTTAAGGAGAACCGGCCTAAGACATGGCGGGTTTTTGTTAGGGCTCTATGAAGGAATTCCTCAGACAGTTTGGGGTAAGGGATTTGGCGGAAATTTACCAGATAAAATTACTATTTTTCAAGAGTCAATTGAAAATTTTGCAACCGAGCCAGGAAAGATTAGAAAATTAGTTAAAAACGTTGTTTGGCACGAAATTGCTCATCATTTCGGCTTTAGTGAGAAAGGAATTAAACTACTTGAACAAAAAAGAGGAACCTAACCCCTTGCCCCGTAGTAGAAATTTGACAAGCGTTTTGTTTCGCAAAACGCTAATACGCCGAAGGCAGTCAAATTTTCACTACGGGGCTTGCCTTAAAATTTTACTATCATATAATAAAATAATAATAAAATAAGATACAAAAGAGTAGGTAAAATTGAAAGAAAAGGTCGCAGAAATAATTAGAAAATAAATAAAGCTATGGAACAATTTTTAGCCCAAAATCAGTGGATTATTTTATTGGCTGTTCTTTGGGTTTTACCGTGGAAAGGTGTGGCTCTTTGGCGAGCAGCCAGAAATAGTCATAAAGGGTGGTTTGTAGCAATACTCGTGGTTAATACGATGGCTGTCTTGGAGATAATTTATATTTTCTTTTTTAGCAAGAAAGAGCAGCCAAAAGAACAAGTTTAACTTTTAATTTAATTTTTAAATTTCGCCATATGCAAGAAAATATTTCTCTAAAAATTATTCCTAAAGAGTTAAAATGGGTTTTATTGGTACTTCTCTCAATTTTTCTTTTGGTTTTAACTATTTCTGAAGGATTGGAAATTAAAGATAAATTAAAGAGTAAAGAAACAATTACTTTTTCTGGCCAAGGGAAATCAATAGGAGTTCCCGATGTAGCCTCAATTACTCTTTCAGTTATCACTGAGAAAATGACTGCCAAAGAGACAATGACTGAAAACGCAAAAATAACCAATGAAGTCATTAAATTTGTTAAAGAATCAGGAGTTGATGAAAAAGATGTAAAGACCCAATCTTTTACTCTTTCTCCTCGCTATGATTGGGTAAAGGGAAAAAGAATATTCAGGGGTTATCAACTTGCTTCTGCCCTGGCGGTAAAAATTAGGGATCTGGAGAAAATCAGTGATATAATTGATGGAACAGTTTCAAGGGGAGCAAATCAAGTAGGAGATATTCAATTTGTTATTGATGATCCAGAAAAATTGAAAGAAGAAGCGAGAAACAAAGCCATTGAGGATACTAAAGAAAAAGCTCAGAGTGTTGCTAAAACTACTGGTTTAAAACTCGGGAAAGTTGTTTCTTTTTCTGAAGCTGTTATCTCTGAAGATTATTCCAGACCTTATTCCCTTGAGATAAAAGAAGAAGCGTTAGGAGGAGGGCCCTCTCCGGAGATTGAAAAAGGAAGCCAGGAAATTGAAGTAAGCGTTTCTTTAACTTTTGAATTGAAATAAATATGTATACATTAATTCTCATTGCTGGCTTTGGCGGAGGAGCGATAAGAGGTTTGGTTGGTTTTATTAAACATCAGTATTCTTACAAAAATGTTGGTTTTCATCTGCCTTATTTTTTTTCGATGATGTTTCTTTCTGGCATTGTTGGTCTTTTAACCGCTGTCTCCGTAAAGGAATTAGGGATGACTTTTTTGGGCGTAGATTCTATTTCTCCAGCTCTATCTCTTATTGTTGGTTATGCCGGAGGCGACTTTATTGAAAATATCTATAAAATTATTGTTAAGAAATCCTCTCTTTATTCTTTACCAGAGAATCTGAAAAAAGGGCAAACCCCGTACGATAATTAAAAAATATGAGCAAATTTGATTATTTAACAGTAATAATTTTCATTTTTTTTCTTTCTTTGTATCTATTGAACTATTTTCCCGGCCACTAATAATTATTTTTTAAAAAGCAACTAAAAAAGCATCCCGCTTTTAGCGGGACGCTTTTTTAGTTATAACTTTATTCTATATTTTCCCAGCCTTTACCTTCTTCCTCTGGCGTTTCTGGTTCTTCTTCGTCTTCATCAATATCAAGATCTTCATCAACATCTTCAGAGGTTAAAGGAGTGAACAATTTATCGTAAACCATGAATATTAAACCTTGCCTTCAACTTAAAAAGTTAAGAGAAAACAGGTTTTAATTCCCCTCTCTGCAAAAAAGGGGAATTTAAACGACCTTTTTTTATTAATGTTATTATAAATAGCCAAAAACACCTGTCAAGCCCCGTAGTGAAATTTCGGCTCGCTCCGCAAATTTAGGTTTTCTAAAGAAAACCCTGCCGAAATTCTACTACGGGGCAAGCCTCCAAAATTAACAGTTAAAGCCGCGAGATGATTTTCTTTTCCGATGGGGATATTATATAATAAAGTCGATGAACTAAAGTTTATCTTCAGCTTCGTTTTAATAAATTAAAACTCGCTAATTGATGCAAGAAATAGGCCAAAAACAAAATATATTCTGGCAGTGGCTCTCTTGGTATTTTTTTGACGTACCAAGAGCTATTTTAAAAACCTGGAAAAACTTTCTTTTATTTAATTTAAATTATTTCTCTGTTCCCATTCTTTTTAAAACCTTCTTTTCTTACTGGCGAAGATATAAATGGTCTTATGGCCGAGGATTTGATTTGAGAAGGTATCTTGAGGCCTTTACTTTTAATCTAATTTCCAGAATTTTGGGAGCAATTGTTAGAAGTATTTTAATATTTATCGGTATTAATGTTGAGATTTTTATAGTTATTTCAGGTCTATTAGTATTTCTGGGATGGATAGTTCTCCCAGTTTTGCTAATAGCCGGACTAATTTTTGGCACTAAAGTCATTTCATAATGTTCAATTTTAACCTTAAAGGAACAGCAATTTTTCAGGCCTTAATTTGGGAGAGAGCTTTTCTGATGGCTAGATTCCTAAAAAAATTCTTTTTAATTTTATTTATTTTTACTTTTTTAATATTTTTATATGGATTTCTGACAGAAAACTTTAGCCAATCAGCCCTTTCTCTTTTATTTGGTTTTTCAATAATCTTTTTAACTTCGGCAATTATTCTCTGGATAAAGATACTCTTTTTTGGCTTAAAACTAAAGAGACCGAAATTGAGAGTTGAGCTTAAAGAAGCTGTTTTAAGACCAGAAGAGTATAATTTAGCTGAGTTTTTAAGTTTTGAGGTAGCTAAAAGTATCCGGCAGGCAATTGGATTCTCTAAAAAGAGAAAACTTTCCAAGATTCCTTCTGAAGCCCTACTTTACTTCTTATTAAAAGGGTGGCCCCGGGCAAGTTTTATATTCTCTCGAGCCCTCTTAAATATAAAAGAGATTAAAAAAGAATTGAAAGATTATTTAGATAGTTTAAAAAGAGAGAAGTTTCAAGGAATTTTTTCTAAAGATTCTCAAAAAGTAATTTTAGAAGCTTTAAAAATTGCTCAAAGAAAAGGCCACCAGACCATTGAAATGGGGGATATTTTAACTAGCCAGAGCAAAATTGACCCGACTTTCAAGAAACATCTAATTATCATGGATCTTAAGACCAGAGACATTGAAAATTTAGCCGACTGGTTAGAAAATCTGGAAGAAAAAATTTCCGAGAGAAAAAAATTTTGGGAATACAAAAATTTGGCCAAAAAAGGAAGTTTAGCCAGAGAATGGGCGGCAGGTTACACTCCTACTTTAGACCAATATTCAATTGATTGGACTGATTTTATTAAAAAGAGAGGACTTGAGGAGATTATTGGCCATAAATCAACTATTGAGCAAATTATCCGCATTCTGGCTAAATCAGAAATTAATAATGTTTTATTAGTAGGTGAACCAGGAACTGGTCGAGGAGCTACCATCCAGGCCTTGGCTCAAAGAAGTCTTTTTGGAGAGAGTTTGGCCAATTTAAATTATAAAAGAGTGGTTGAATTAGATATGGCTTCTTTATTGACTCGAATTGAAAAACCTGAGGAGATAGAATCAATTTTAGACCTAATTTTTCGAGAAGTAATTTTTGCGGGAAATATTATTTTAATAATTAATGAGTTCCATAATTACATTGGCCAGCTGGCCAGGCCAGGGATTATCGATATTTCTGGAGTCTTAGTTCCCTATCTAAGATCTTCCCAGTTTAAGATTGTAACCATAACTACCTTTGTAGGTTTGCATAAATATATTGAGCAAAATCCATCCATTTTATCTTTGTTTGAAAAAGTTGAAGTTTCTGAAATTTCAGCCAAAGAGACAATTAGGCTTTTGGAAAATCAGGCTTTAATTCTTGAAAGGAAATATAGAAAGTTTGTTTCCTATCTGGCAATAAGAGAAATAGTAAATTATTGCCAGAAATATTTATCAGCTGTTCCCCTTCCAAAATCGGCAATGAATCTCTTAGATGAAATTATGGTCTATTTGGTTAGTGAGACAAAAGAGCAAATTTTATTACAAAAACATGTGGCCGAAGTTGTTTCTGAAAAAATTCAAATCCCGGTGGGAGAATTAAAGGTCAGGGAGAGAGAAATTTTGTTAAATTTAGAAAATTTGATTCATCAGAGAATTATTAACCAAGAAGAGGCAGTAAATGAAGTTTCAGCAGCTATGAGAAGAGCTAGGGCTGCCTTTACCATAAGGTCAGGACCAATGGGTTGCTTCTTATTTTTAGGTCCAACCGGAGTAGGGAAAACTGAAACTTCCAAAGCTCTGGCTGAAATTTACTTTGGCTCAGAAGAAAGAATGATAAGATTAGATATGTCAGAATTTCAGGATATTCGAGATATCCCAAGATTAATTGGTTCTGCCTCAAAAGAGGGTCTTTTAACAACCCCTGTTAGAGAAAATCCTTTTTCCTTAATTTTACTCGATGAAATTGAGAAGGCCCATCCAAATATCTCAAATTTATTTTTACAGGTTCTTGATGAAGGCCTTTTGACAGATGGATTAGGCAGAAGAGTTGATTTTAAAAATTCAATTATTATTGCTACCTCAAACGCCGGGGCAAAGATTATCTGGGAGGATATTAGGTTGAATAAAAAATTAGACATTGTCAAAGAAGACCTCTTGGGTTATCTTTTCAAAAAAGGAATCTTCCGACCAGAATTCATTAATCGATTTGATGGAGTAGTTGTTTTTAAACCCTTAACTAAAGAAAACCTTTTAGATATTGCTGAACTTCTTTTTCAAAAACTAAAGAAAAATCTTGAAGAAAAAAATATTGAATTTATTATTACCCAGCCCCTGAAAAAGAAAATAATTGAACTGGGCTATAATCCAACTTTTGGAGCAAGAGAAATGAGAAGAGTTATTCAAGGCAAAGTGGAGAACATTTTAGCCACCGCTCTTTTGTCAGGTCAATTAAAAAAAGGAGATAAAGTTGAAATTGTGCCAAAAGCTAAGCAATTTAAATTAATATTAAAATCTTGATATAGCCAATAATTCTTTACCGAGGATAATTGAGTGCAATTTTAAAAAAATAGAGGTTCAAAAAACCTCTTTTTAGGTATTGACTTTTTTTAAAAACTTTAGTATAATTTAAGAGATGAATATAGTATTATGCTTGGAAAAATAATTTTAAAACTTAAATTAATATTTATTCCCTGTCTAGAAAATAATTATAGACCGAAGTTTTTAGAAAGTAAATTTTTATTTTACTATCTCTTATTTTTAC